>ERZ773037.303-NODE-303-length-26801-cov-3.960181_pt1 | contig 26801 bp, 38 predicted proteins | sample MGYA00511466_ERZ773037 | MGnify/ENA primary metagenome ERZ773037 (study PRJEB29015, sample SAMEA2738146) | human oral metagenome | biome: human oral; feature: human-associated habitat; material: saliva | place: China | collected 2202 ... | reverse complement strand
ATCGTGACAATAGAGTAAGAATATATTCTATTTTTTTCGGACAAGCTCTTTTTTATACCAATGAAGAAATAATTAATACATCTCTCACTTCTTATATATCCCCAATTGCTGAAAACATTCCGCAGATAGATTTTAAAGTGCAATTAAAAAATTATGATAAATATTTTGATTTTGATAATCCCGAATCCCCTGTTCATTTTTTAAAACAGGGTCAGAAAATGATTTTTACATATGGTTATATGTTACCTAGAGCTAAACAAATAGAATGGTTACCGGAAACCACTCTAGTTACGTCAAGTTGGGAAACAGATGATAATTTTATTACGATTAATTGTCAAGATGTTTTAAGATCATTAGAAGACGACTTTGATCAAGGTGTTGTAGATGACAAAAGCTATTTTGAATTAGCAGAAGAAATCTTGGAAGATGCTGGTATATCACATTATAATATAGATCCTTTTTTACAAGACTTTAGTACAAACAATCCTGTGCCTAAAATGAAACATAAAGAAGCTTTACAACTTATTGCTAATGCTTGTAACAGCACTCTTTCTCAAAATCGAAACGGTGATATTGAAATAAAACCTAATATCACAGCAAAGAAATATTTAGAATCTAACGGTGAAACACATTTTTCGACTTTGAATACTACTCAGATAGAATCAGAAAAATATGAATATGCCTTATTTAATACAGATTTTATGAGTTTAGATGGTAAAATGCGATTTTTGCCTAAAAACGCACCTTATTTAGATGTGGGTTATGTTTCTGAAGAAATTTCTTTATCAAACGGTTATTTTCTCAATAAACCTGTGATTACAATAAAAACAAATCATGTACTAGCTTACAGGCGTTTAAGAATAATATTTGGAGCAACTTTACCAACCTTCTTTTATATTCGTACATACAATTCTAATGTTAATGATAAGAATGACGAACATCTTGTTGATACTTTTATGATACGAAAAGAAGATGGCGACATTTCAAGAGAAACTACAATAATAAGAGACTTTAAAGAATGCAAACGAATGGAAATAGAATTCATTCATACAGAGAAACCTGAAAATCGTATTATTGTAAAACAATTGTATTTAGACGATCACACTGGCTTTCACATGGAAAAAGAAGATATTATTTCTTCTGTTAAAGCTATTAAACAAGAACTCGTTCAAAAAATAATAGTACCGTATTGTTATTATAGGGAGGGTGGTAAAAAAGACAATTTACTATCTCAAGATATTCATGTAACAGAATGGTATATTGACACCTTTTATATGCAAGAACCTTCATATGGGTATGTAATAAAACTAGACGGACAAGTGACACCTGTTATAATCAAGTCACAAAGTGCCTATCAGGTAACATTGTTTTTTACTCAATTTGGTAAACACAAACTAGAAATAGAAGGATATCGATATAAGAAAATACAAAAACAAGTTGTTAAAAAGCTCAACGACCATGGTAAAATTATAAAGTGGGAGAACCCTTTAATTGATTCGAAGAAATCAGCTGAAAATCTTGCTGAATACCTCGCTGAATATTATTCATCTGATATTGAATTCGAATATGATAGCCGGGGGAATCCTGAAATAGATGCAAATGATTTTGTATATCAAGAAAATGACTTTAGAAAAAATATGAAGGTTACAATTTACGACTATAGTCTTGATTTCGATGGTGCACTATCTGCAAAAGTAAAAACTCGTGAAAAGAAAAGAAAGGAAACAGAATGAACTGGATTGATCCCAAAATAAATTGGCAAGTGATAATTGTTGAAGGTAATTATTTGGGTGATTTCTTTAACACTGAAGACTATAATAGAATTAGAAATAATCTTGAATATTTAAAAGATCTAGCCAACAAAATGTATGATGAATTCGAACTTGTTTTCATACCTCCTTATAAAACACCTCGCGATTTCTTTTATGCTGAAGAGATGAATGCGATTGAAGAAAACCTTGACACTATTAATGAAAACACAATAAATACATATTATGGTGTAAAACAGACATACCGAGATAATGGACCTGTAATGGATGTAAACGAGCTTAATAGAATAGAAGAAGCAATGTTTGATTTATATCAAAAATTAACAAATCAATATGAAGGTGGAAGAAAATTAACAATGAATTTTGGAATGGGAGAGGGGTTATAAATGGCTTTTACACCGTTGAAAACGAATTACAAGGATGCTATTTGGACAGGACGAAAAAAATACAATCAAATTAATAATGAGGATGGGACTGTTTCTTTTGAAGATGTAACTATTTATTCACAAAAAGAAGATTCTTTCTTTGGAGCTCAAGATGCTAATCGGATGAATTCGACTATGAATGATATCATGAGAAAAGACTCTCCGTTTTTTACTGATAATAAAGGTGCTCACAATGCTTTGTATAGAGGTAAGAATTTAGGTGATTCTTATACTTCAGCGCAACAAGCTGTTGTTGAAACTGGAGAATTTACAGACTTGTACATTGGCGATTATTGGGAGATTTCGGGTATAAAATATTATATAGCAGCGTTTAATTATTTTGTTAAGGAAGCGAATCATATTGTAATAGTCCCGGAAACTCTTTCTCAAACTTCTCAAATGTATAGTTCTGCTACAACTAGATACGGTTATGCAAATAGCCCAATACGACAAAAGATAATTGGTGAAATTTCACTTATTTTTAGAGTTGCTTTTTCTAATCGACTTTTAACACATTCAATTCCTCTTGCTACAAGTGTTGATAATAATGTTGTGACAAATTACGCTAACTACAATGAAATAGCAACATTAATGACAGAAGAAATGATAACAGGTACTCCTGTTCTTAAGGCTATGAGGTCGGTAACAGATAGTGATTATATTGCGAACAAGTCTTATGAAACAAGAATTTTACCTCTTTTCTTGTTCAATCCTCAACTTCTTGCGAACGATAACAACTGGTCTTGGAACATAAGAGACCCGTACAACTATCAATGTTTTATTGGCGTAACACCGAACGGGACTCTTTCTTACAATCCTGCCAACGCCCAGAATCATATACGCCCTTATTTTTGTATTGTTTAAAGGAGGTATAAATGTATACAATTACTTTAGCAAATAATAAAAAGATAGAAAATCTTGAAAAAAATCTTGACGTTTATGTGAGTAAAACAGAAATAGACGAATCTATTTTTGAAAACAACTTAAAAACTATGAAAGTCTCAGACGGTACAAACGAAGAAGTTTTTCATGATATAATTTTTGTAAGACAAATGAAAGCAAATGAGAACGAATTTTTTCTAATGTTTAGAGAAAAAACAGAACAAGAAAAACTTGATGAAACAATAACAGATATACAAACAGCAGTTGCAGAAGTATACGAAACAATAACAGGAGGTACAAATGGCTAAAATATATGCAGCATTAATTTGTAAAGGTTTGAGAAAATTGGAAGACGTTCCTGAAGGTATCAGAGAAGAAGTTAAAAGACTTTTGGAAGAATAATGATGTTGTTTTTACGAAGAAAGGAGGTGAAAGAAATGGCAGTAATTTACGTGGCACTTATTATAAAAGGTAAGAGAACATATAAAGATGTACCAGATGTTATCAAACCTAAGGTTAAGCAGATGCTTAGTGATTTAGACCTTGAAGAATTTATTGTAGAATGATATTTATTAGAAGGGAACGACTATAGTGATCAGCAAACAAACATTGATAGCCAGTTTATTCGGTGCTATTTTTGCTAGCACTGGTTTTTGGGCGTTTTTAACATACGTCGTGCAGCGGATGGATAAAAAAAGAAAATCTGATACGGCTATGCTTATAGGTTTAGGTCATGATCGTATCTGCAATTTAGGTGCTAGTTATATTGATAGGGGATATATCACTAGAGACGAATATGAAAATCTGCACGACTATTTATACACACCGTATAAACAATTGGGAGGTAACGGTACAGCTGAAAAAATTATGAAGGAAGTCAACAGGTTACCGTTACTAACAGAAAAAGAAGAGAATTTTATAAAGAATAATAAGGAGGATTTATAACTATGTTTACTATAAGTTTTTGGAAAGATACCTTTAGTAGAGCGATTGCAACGGCTGCAGAAGCTGCACTTGCACTGCTTGGAACCAGCACTCTTATTGAGTCAGTCGGATGGAAAGCAGTTGGTAGCACAGCGGCACTTGCTTTTATTGTAACGGTTATAAAGTGCATCGCAGCAACTGCAGGTCTCAAGAAAGGAATCCCGGAAGATCTTGCTAAGGGTGAGTTGGACGATGAGGATTTAAAGACAATAATGAAAGAAGAGGCAGACGAAAATGAAGGGAATTAATAAAAAATATACTAAATCAAGCAGTCCTCGATACGGTACTAAAGTACGATACTTGGTGATACATTGGGTGGGAGCCGTAAGCACTGCCAAAAACAATGCCGACTATTTCGCTCGTGTGAATCCTCTTGCATCAGCCCATTACTTTGTAGATGCTAAGGAAATATGGGCAAGTGTACCTACGGAAAGGGCTGCTTGGAGCGTGGGCGGCGGAATGATGTCACCACACGGAGGTAAATTTTTTGGAAAGTGCAACAACCTAAACAGCGTGAGCGTGGAACTTTGTTGCATCAAAAAGAACGGTAAAACAATTGTGGATCCTGCAGCTATTAAAAAAGCCACGCCTCTTGTAAGAGCTTTGATGAAACGTCTTAAAATACCAGAAGGAAGAGTTATCAGGCACTTTGATGTGAATGGAAAACTCTGCCCGGGTGGATACATTGATGGTAAAGCGTGGCGTAAATTACATAAGCAATTGACCGGTTGTTAGCATCCCAACAACCAATAATATAGGAAAGCTCAAGATATATTGTCTTGAGCTTTTTAATTTGTTAGAAATAAATATTTATGACGATTTTCTTAGATAAAATAAATATTTTTGTAGGAAATAAATATTTTTTCGTAAAAGTATTGACTTTGGATTGAAAGCGAGTATAATTACACACAGAAAGGAGGTAAACAAATGGAAGGCTTAACGTTAAGACAAGAAATGTCTAAGAGAGGTATAACCATTGCTGATGTTGCTGAAAAAATAAACAAAGCAAGAGAAACAACAGCTTTAAAAATCGATGGGATCAGAGATTTTAAATTAAGCGAGTTAGTTGCTTTAGCCGATTTGCTTGAAATGAGTGTTGAAGAAACAATAAAGGTTATACTAGTTGATCGTAATGATAAATAGGAGAGTAAGATGAAAAAGAAAGTTATATCGATGTTATCAATCATCGTAATGTTATTCGGGATAATAACAGTTAGTCAGAAGGCTTTGGCAGAAAACAAGAAAGTAGATGTACACATTACAAACTTATCTGTAACCAATACACAAAATGTAGTGCCACCAAATGGGTTTAAGGTAGGTACGTTGTTTAAACTTAATGCAAGTTTTGATGCATCTAAGTTTGGAGACACTTTAAATGCAGGTGATTTTTTTGAAATGCAACTACCAAAACAGTTTAAATTCCCAACCAATACATCTAGTTGTAATTTCAACTTATTTACCAAAGACGGACAGGTTTTAGCAAAAGCAGTGGTTTCACCTAATAGTTCAGGTGGAGGTAAAATAAGAGTTACTTTTACCAACTATGTTAAAGGTAAGCATAATGTAAAAGGAACTTTTAATCTTACAGCAAACTGGAACACAGTATCATTTCCTATAAATCAGCCGGGCGAATATGATATTGCAATAGGATCTTTTATTAAGCGTATAAAGATTGAGCCAAATCAACCGAGCCCACCATCTAGCACAATTCTTAGTAAATACTCAGGGCAGACTTTGACACAAGAAGGTCACGTTAGATGGCATATTATTGTAAACACTAAGCTACAAGATTTAAAAGGCGTGGTAGTAAAAGATCAGTTATCTGCAGAACCACCTGATAATACAGGAGACATTACATACGTTGAGGATAGTTTCATGTTATATGAGCTTGTATTTAATGGTAGTTATTGGGCACGAAAGAATCCTAAGAATATAAGTGACAAGGTAACTTTATCAAGTGATAAAAAATCATTTAGTTACAACTTGGGTGATACAAATGGAAAGGCATATTTACTCTTTTACAAAAGCACGTATAGAGATGGTTTGAAATTAATAAATAAAGCTGAGCTAACAAGTGCTTCTACTAGTAGAATTGTAACTAGCCACTTTGTGCATTCAAGTTCTGGTGGTAACGGGCAAGCAGATCCTATGAAAACTGAGATTGAGGTTTTAAAGATTTGGAAAGACAATGATGACAAAGACAAGAAGAGACCTCAGAGTATTATTGTTAGGTTATTTGCAGATGGAAAAGATACAGGTCAAAAACGCACTTTATCTTCGTTAGATAACTGGCAAGGACGTTTCATTGATCTTCCTAAGTATACGAAAGACGGAGAAGTGATAAAGTATACAGTAAAAGAAGATCCGACTATAAAAACGTATAAGGATACAGTTACAGGCAATGTTAAAACTGGATTTAAAATCACAAATACATATACACCGCCTGAGAAACCACCGGTTGTTGAAAAACCAAGTGAACCTAACAAACCACCACAAACAGGTGATGTTTGGAATTTAATTAGATATTTAGCTATATTAATGGCTTCAGGAATGTTCCTTGTAGCAGGTGTGTTATACAAAAAACTTATAGGATAAACAATAAACATAAGAGTAAGAAAGCACTGTCTATAAAAGATGGTGCTTTTTTTCTTTTATTTTCAAAAATCTTTGTAATTTAACTTGACATTTGAAATAATAACAATTATAATAACAATAAGATTCCTTCAGAATAGGAATAAAAAGAATAAAGTGGAAAAAGGAGTTTTAAATGAATGATGTCAAAAAAAGAATGGATAAATTAGGTATTTCGCAAGTTGAAATGATCTTTGAATTACGACAAAGAGGTTTTAAAATACAACCGCCAGCGTTATCTAACATCTTGAGTGGTGTTTACACCTATCCTAAAGCAATTGAGATTTTATCAGAATGTGAAAGGGTTTTAAAAGAAAGAGAGGGGTAAGATGTCAAATAGGAAACTAGGAAATGACTTCGAGCAACGACTATGTGAAATACTATTTGAAAACGGTTTTTGGGTTCATAATTTAGCTCAAAACAAATCAGGACAACCTGCTGATATTATAGCCGTGAAACGTGGTAAAGCGTTTTTAATAGATGCTAAAGTTTGCTCTAATGATAGTTTTAAACTGTCAAGAATTGAAGAAAATCAACTTACCGCAATGGAAATGTGGATAAACTGCCAGAATTTAATACCTTGGTTTGCGATTTCGATAAACAGCGTTATTGTTATGATTTCATATGGGAATATAAAAGAAGCAATAGATAGAGGAAAAAAAGAATTAAAATTTTCTGATTTCATAAACTATGGAAAAACTTTAGATAAATGGATGTCTCATATTATGTCACAGGTGTATTAAATGGATTGGATCGGTAATAACAAAAATGCTTTTGCTTGTAATGGAGCTAGTAATCACTCTCTTAAAGATAGAGAAACCAATGACTTCTACGCAACAGATCCTAAGGCTGTTGAGATGTTACTAAAACTAGAAAAGTTTAATAAAACAATATGGGAACCTGCATGTGGAAAAGGGCATGTCTGTGAAGTTTTGAAGAAATATGGATACAATGTGATTGCGTCAGATATTGTAGACTGGGGATATCCGGGAACATTGTCTATAGATTTTTTAAAAGACAAACACCAAGGGTTTTTTGGAGATATAATCACAAACCCACCATATAAATACGCTAAGGAGTTTGTAGAAAAAGCTTTATCTTCTGTCCAAGAAGGAAATAAAATCGCAATGTTTTTGAAATTAACATTCCTTGAAAGCAAAAAAAGAAGAAAGTTATTTGCAGAACATCCACCAAAAGTAGTTTATATATCATCTAGTAGATTACAATGTGCTAGAAACGGCGACTTTGAGAAATTTAAAAATGGTATTGACATGGCTATTGCATATGCATGGTTTATATGGGAAAAGGGATTCAAAGGTAATCCTATTATAAGGTGGTTTAACTAATGAGATTGTAAAGAGTCTATATCCTAATTTAAGAAAATTGGAACTCTACGCAAGAATAGAACAAGAAGGGTATGATTGTTGGGAAAATGAGGTTACAAAATGAAATTCTATATTTCAAACGACATATTAGTTGAAAATCCTACAACAGAATTTACACAGTGGTGTAAGAAAAATTTAACTATAGCCAATCCTGATTATAACAAAAAAATGAGAATGGGTTTTTGGATAGGTGATACACCTAAGACTATAAGTCTTTATCAAGGGTTTGGAAAAGACTTGATTTTACCTTACGGTGTGCAAGATTTAATACCAGATGAAATAGCACAAAAAGCAGAAGGTGGAGCCTATTTATTTAATGAACAAGAGAAAATAGAATATGATACAGATATACCTCTACGAGACTATCAAAAGATAGCTGTAAATAACATGTTAATAGCGGGACATGGTATCTTACAAGCACCTGCCGGTTCTGGTAAAACTAGATGCGGAATAGCATTATTTACTAAACTTAAGAGCAAAACATTATGGCTTTGTCATACTAAAGATCTAATTAATCAGGCTAAAAAAGCAGCAGAAGAATTTATTGATAAAGCATTAATAGGAACCATAACAGAAGGTAAAGTTAATATAGGAAAAGGTGTTACATTTGCTACAGTGCAGACGATGTGTAAATTGGATTTATCACAATATAAAGATGTGTGGGAACTAATCCTAAGCGATGAAGCGCATCGAATTTCAGGATCTCCTACAAGAATTACACAGTATCATAAAGTTTTAAATAATCTATCTGCAAGACATAAATTCGGTTTATCAGCAACAGTACACAGATCAGATGGACTAGAACAATGTATATTTGCACTAATCGGTAAAATAGCTTATAAAGTACCTGAAGAAACTGTATCTGAAAACATTATGAAAGTGGGTATTAAACCTATCAGTACAAATATCATTTTAGACAGAAAAGCACTAAACACGGATGGGACTCTCAACTATACCAAGCTAATTGACTATTTAATTAACAACCAAGAAAGACAAAAAATAATTGTAAATAACATTATTGAAAATAAAGGACGTTCTTGTTTGATCCTATCGAGTCGTTTGGGTCAATTAAAAGATTTAATTGATCTTTTACCGGAAGACATGAAAACAGATGCTGTAATGATACATGGAAAAATGACATCAAAAGAGAATAAAAAGAAACGAGAGCAAGCAATAGAAGATATGAAAAAAGGTAAGAAAAAATATTTGTTTGCGACATATGCACTAGCTAAGGAAGGATTAGATATACCAAAGCTTGAACGACTATTCTTTGGAAGTCCACAAAAAGACTATGCTGTTATTACACAAAGTATAGGCAGGATAGCAAGACTAGCTGAAGGAAAAGAAAATGCTATTGTTTATGATTTTATAGATAATATAGGTTATCTTATAAGAAGTTATAAGAAACGCTGTAGTACCTATAGAAAAAACCGTTGTTATTTTGTAGAAGAGGGTAAAAATGAATGAATTAAATATTGAAAGAGGATTGGAAAAATACAAAGAAGAAGGTTTTAAGCTTTCTCAATTACAACAAATAAAACTTGGTTTAAACGCAGGAGTAGATATATCAAAATATGACTCTCTTGAATTTGATGCAAACCAAATGCATGAAATCCGATTAGGTTTAACAAAAAATCTTGATGTTACTTTATATGCTCATCCTAAGTATGATGATAGCCAGATGTATGAAATCAGAAAAGGTCTGGAAGAACATTTAAATGTATTTGAGTATATAGATCCAAGTTTAGATTTCGAACGAATGCATAATATACGAATAAAACTTACAGCAGAAAAAAATACACCGATTGAACCTATTAAAAAAGAGTTAAAAAAATATGAAGAAAAAGGTTTTAATGTATTTCAATTGAACGAAATCAAACTAGGTTTACTTGCAAATGTGGATGTATTGAAATATGCTGATCGAAACCTATATAGTCAGCAAATGCAGGAAATACGCTTAGGGTTAGAAAAAGATATAGACATAACTCCTTATGTGAATAATAAATTTAAACCAAGACTCATGCAACAAATTCGTTACGGGTTAGAGAAAGGCTTGAATGTAAGCTGGTATATGAACCCTGCTTTTACCTATATGCAAGTGGATATGATCATACACGGTTTACTGCATAATTTAGATGTATCGAAATATGCAAAAATTGAATTCAATTGGGAGCAAATGTTAGAAATTTATAAAGGATTAGAAAAAAATTTGAACGTTGACATATATGCTAATCCTGATTTCGACAAAGATCAGATGTACGAAATAAGAGACGGATTAGACCAGCATTTAGATGTAAAGTTATACGCTGATCCTAAATTTAATTGGAAACAGATGTATGAAATTAAACTCGGATTGAAAGCAAAACTAGATGTTTCTAAATATGCTAATTTTATATACAATCATCATCGAATGTTTGAAATTAGAAAGAACCTAGAGGAGAAAACAGATGGCAATTAAGTTACTTTTAGGAGGTTCTCATTGTACACATTGGTCAATAGCAAAAAAGAATAGGGAAAAGACTGCTTCTGGTTTAGGTTGGGAACTTTTCAAAAACTATTTAATTGCAAAAGAGAAATTTAAACCTGATTTTTTCCTATACGAAAATGTAAAATCAGCTAGTAAAAGCATTAAAGAACAAATAGCAAAAGAGTTAGGTGTTAAAACAGATCCTCAAGTAAGATTTACTTATATTAATTCAGCACTAGTTTCAGCTCAGAATAGAGAACGTTTTTATGTTACTAATTTTGGAAATATTAAACAACCTGAAGATAGAGATGTTTTACTTAAAGATATTCTAGAAACAAAAGGTAAAAACGTATCTAGCAATAAAGAAAAATCATATTGTATTACAGCAACTTACAACAAAGCCTCTATTGATAATACATTATCTAAATTACAAAGAACTATGATTGCTGATCCTGTAATTTTCCAACGTCCTCGAGGGAACAATCCCGGAGGGATAAAAAGAAATAAGACTACGACTCTGACTAGTAATTCATATGTTGAGAATAATTTAATAATTGAAAGTACAAATAATAAAACACATACCATTGAGGTTAATCAGAAACAAACAAAAATAAAAGGAAAGAGCTATAAAATAGACCTTCAGGACGGATATTACAACGTTCGAAAATTAACAGTGAAAGAATGCGAACGATTACAAACAATGCCTGAAGGTTATTGTAAGAGTGTATCCAAAACCCAAGCTTATAAAGCATTGGGTAATGGTTGGACAGCTGAAGTAATTATACATTTATTAAAACATGTACTGTCAGACATTCCTAAACATGAGAAAATTATTGTTTTATCATTGTATGATGGCATAGCAACAGGTAGATATTGTTTAGACAAAAAGGGTTTTACAAACATTAAATATTTTGCTTATGAAACTGATAAATTCGCAAGAAAAATTGCTGTAGATAATTATCCAGACATAATCCAATGTGGAAACGCATTCAAAGTACGTGAAAAATCTACAGGAGGTGCGTTATGGATATAATTGTTTATGATTGCGAAGTATTTTCTCATGATTGGATTGTAGTATTTAAAAACAAAAAAACAGGTATGTATACTACAATTCATAATGACAATGAAGCATTAAAAATGATTCTTTCGGATAATGTATACATCGGATTTAACAATAAACATTATGATCAATATATTATAAAAGCAATTGTAGCAGACTGTACACCAGAACAAATCAAAGAAGTTAACGATTATATAATAAATGGTGGTCAAGGTTGGGAATGTCCTTTGTTACAGGGCAGTTACTTTAAATTTAACAATGTTGACATCAGAGATGATATGCAGATAGGCTTGTCATTAAAAGCCATTGAAGGTCATTTGAATTTACCGATATTAGAAAGTACAGTTGATTTTGACATCAATAGACCATTAACTGAAAAAGAACTTGAAGAAACTATAAGTTACTGTAAGTATGATATTGATACCACCGAAAAAATAATTGACTTGCGAAAAGATTATCTTAAAAACAAAATACAGATCGGTAAACTATCTAATATATCAGGTATTAAAGCAATGGGTTTAACAAATGCTAAAATAACAGCAAAAATGCTCAATGCATCTAGATTAAACCATGATGATGAAAGAGAATATAAATATCCTGAAAACTTAAAAAAAGAATATATACAGAATGGAATTTTTGAGTTTTTTGATGCAATATATGATAATAATATACCAGATGAAGATTTATTCAAAAGAAAACTTTCATTTAAGATAGGAGATTGTCCCGGCGTAATAGGTTTTGGTGGAATACATGCTGCCATTCCTAATTATTTTTTCGAACAAAAAGATAATCGCATAATCATTAACAAGGACGTAGCCAGTTATTACCCTCACTTAATGACATTATACAACTATGTTTCTCGAAATATTCCATCTGCTGAAACATTCAAAAAAGTATTAGAAACAAGAATGACTGCAAAGAAAGAAGGAGATAAATCGACTGCTAATGCTCTTAAATTAGTTGTAAACACTACATACGGAGCAATGCTTAATAAATATAACGACCTTCATGACCCTCTTATGGGTAGATCTGTATGTATATCAGGTCAATTGTTTTTATTTGAACTAGCTGAACATTTATACAAAGACATAGAGAATTTAAAAATCATACAGTTAAATACAGACGGAATAATGATAGAATGCAACAAAGCGGATTTAAATAAAATAAATGAAATAAGTAAAGAATGGGAAGAAAGAACTGGTTTTACTCTTGAAGATGATGAAATTATAAAACTTGCTCAGAAAGATGTAAACAATTATATTGAAGTACAAACAAACGGAAATTCAAAAATAAAAGGTGGTTATCTTGTAAGAGGGATTTCTACAATAGGTGCCTTTAACATTAATAATAACAGTAATATAGTTGCTACAGCAATAAAAGACTTTTTTGTAAACAACATTCCTGTTGAAAAAACAATTGAAGAATGTGATGATGTTTTCCAATTCCAGATGATCGCAAAGGCTAGTAATAAATATAAAGAAGTTTATCATTTAGTTAACTGTAAGCCAATCACAACACAAAAAATAAATAGAGTATATGCTAGTAAAGATACAAGACATGGAAGACTATTCAAAGTAAAAAAAACAGATAATTCTGTATCAAAAATTAGCAACTTGCCGGAACATTGTGTTATAGATAATAATAACAAATTAACGATATATGATGTTGATAAAACATTTTATATAAATCTTGCTAAGAAGCAGATTAATGATTTTAAAGGTATAAAACCAGAAAGGGGTAAGAAAATGCCAGCAAAAAAAGCAGAGACGATGAACGTCTATCAAAAACTAATCAAAGCTAGAGAATTGTTTTTACAATCAGAGGTACAAAAATCGGGTAAAAACATGCACTTGTCTTTTAAGTATTTCGAACTTGAAGATATAGTACCACCTATCACTAAAATTTTTAGTGAGTTAGGGCTTATATCAATTGTAAAATTTGATGAAAGCATTGCAAAAATGATAATCACGAATACGGATAACGGAGAGGAGTCAATCGAATTCACAACACCATTTACTCAGATTACACCAATTGTAAGTAATACAGGAAAACAAGCTACTAATGAGATGCAAGCGTTAGGTAGCTCGATTACTTATATGAGGCGATATCTTTATATGATTGCAATGGATATTGTAGAAAGCGATAGCATAGATGCTAACATCGGTTTTGAAAAACCTAAAACTCAACCAAAACCTGCTACACCGGAAGAACGAGAAGAAATAAAAAAGAAGATTACAGCACCTGAAGGTAATGCGACCCCATTACAGATTAAAAGTTTAAAAACAGTGCTAAAAAAGCTGAAAGATATTAATCCACACAGGGAGGAGATGATTGCAAAAATTGCAATTGAGACAAAAGGTTTCACCTCAATAAGCAAAGCAGATTGCGAAAAACTAATCGAAAAAACTAATAAGATGTTGGAAAAGGAGACGAAAAATGAAGAAAATTAAATGGATTGAGGGTGATAGGATACAAATAGATCCTCCGAAAAGAACTAAAAAAATAACAGGCACTAGGTTTGCAACTATACTTGGCTTAAATCCTTGGTCAACACCTTTTGAGATGTGGTGTGCTATCACAAAAACATATGAAGAACCTTTTGAAGATAATAAGTACACAACAGCAGGTAAGACAATAGAACCTAAACAAGCCGACTATATAAAACGTTTTTATGGTATGAATTTGATTTCACCTACTGATAAATATGGAGCTGATTACTTCCAAAAAACGTGGGGTGATTTCTTCCCGGAGTCCCCTCATTTAGGCGGAATGTGGGACTATTTAAAGAAGGATGAAGATGGAAAAATTGAAGCTGTGCTTGAAATGAAGACTACAAAACGAATTGAGGATTGGTTACAAGACATTCCTGAGTATTATGCATTGCAGGCAGCACTATATGCTTACTTATTAGGTGTGGATAATGTAATGATGGTAGCTTCATTCCTACAAACTAACGACTATAATAGTCCTAAAAACTATAAACCCGATGCTAGCAACACGATTGTAGAAGAATTTAAATTATCACAAAGATATCCTAATTTCAAAGATAAAATAGAATTTGTTGAAAACTGGTGGAAAGAACATGTGGAAACAGGTATATCACCTATTTTTGATGAGAAAAAGGATGCTAATATCTTAAAAGCATTAAGAACTAAGACAATTGATGTTGTTAATCAAGATATTCATTCCATGATGCTGGAAGCAGAGGCATTAAAAACAGAAATAGATGCTATTGAGTGGTCTATTAAAGAAAAAGTAGAAAGATTCAGTGCTCTTAACAAAGCTATAAAAGAATATCTAATAAACCAGTTAGGAGAAAGTGATAAAAAGATAGAAATGAAAGGATCCAACTATCAGTTTTCTGTTTCAAAATCTCAACCAAAAGCTAAGATATCTTATAATGAAGAAGCAATGAAAGCAGATGGGATAAATGACAAATATACAAATTTAGAACCAACAAAGGCTATTTATAGGTTGAACATTAGTTCAATTAACAAATAGATTAGTATAATTATTATTGACGTAAGGAGGAGTAAAATGTCAAGAATACCAATGACCAGCGGATTTGCGCTAATACCTGAAGGAACATATGTGTTCAGAATCTATCAGGTTGACCAGGATGAGGATTTTGGAAAGGTTATTATTAAATTAATAAATGCCAAAGGAATGACTCATCAGGAAAGATTTTCACTCAAGAACAATAATGATGACTGGAATGAAAAAGCTCTGAATGCTTTTTCATATTTCGTAAAAACAGCAATGAACGACTTTGAGTTAGAAGATGTGGTTCCAAGCGAGCTTGTAAATCACTATATCAAAGCAGAAGTAGTACATTCTGAACCTCTACCGAGCAAAAATGACCCGACTAAGACTGTTGTTTTTGCAAATCTAGGTAAGAAAGAACCGGCAGAAGGATTTGATACTACACCTGTTAAAAGAGCTTTAGAATTAGGTCAAGAACAAACTCAGTCAGTTGATGAATTGCTTAATAATTAGGTGAGACAATGCAGAAGAAGATAATTAGACACGATCCCATAGAAAAACCATCACATTATGTGACTGGCGACTATGAATGCTTTGATGTGATGCAAGAAACAGAAGGCAAAGAAGCTGTAAAGAATTTTTGCAAATGTAATGCATTTAAATATCTCTACCGGTCAAAACGCAAGAACGGACTGGAAGATATTAAGAAAGCAATATGGTATTTGAAAAAGTATGTAGATTTATCAGAAAGGAGGCAAACAGATGACGATAAATCAATATCAACAACAAGCAAGCAGAACGATGAATCCTGATCTTTCAAACGGAGAAACTATCAGACATGCTTTATATGGAATGGTGAGTGAGCTTGGAGAAATACATTCTTTATATCAGAAAGTGTTTCAGGGGCACGACTTTGACAAAGAACATCTTAAATCAGAACTAGGTGATCTATTATGGTTCATAGCAGAGTACTGTACAGCATTTGATTGGGATTTGGACGATGTTTGTTCTGCTAATATAGAAAAGCTTAAAAACAGGTATCCTGAAGGTTTTGATGCTGAACAGAGTAAAACTCGTAAAGAAGGTGATATCTAATGGTTGAATACCCGGACATTAAGGATATAATCAATAAAACAAAAGCTATCTTTTATGACGACTATGATTATCTTAAAAACAGCAAAGAAATCCATGTCGAATTTGATGCAATTGCTTTTCCTCAAGTTTGGGGAAGCACTTGCGGAGGATTTGATCGTACAGTAGATGGAGAACCCGTTATGAGTGGACAAGCGTGTACTAAAGAATATACAGTCGTTGTACACGAGATATTCACTAACACGTTTTATATCTTTTTTGGCGGAAAGCCATGCTATAAAGTTACAAATGCCAAAAAGGATTTTTATAAAGATTTAACAGATAGGAAGATGGCAAGCCTATCTGAAGCAAAGACAAAGTATTAGGAGGTAGAAAAATGTTAAAACTTAAAGAAGTAGACGGTATGGTAAATTATCTATTCGCAGCAGAAAAGGATTTTGTAAAAAACAAAATGCCAATTACAGATGCTAAAAAAATCATTTCTGAAGGAAAAGATATGAAATCAAAATTTCCTGAGTATCCAATTTGTATCGATAACAAATGGTTTTTCGAAGCAACTAATGATAAGGAGAAGTAAAATGCCTAGAACATTTTATTCAGACTATGTGAACCACTGTTTGCGCTTTTATGCAAGATATCCTAAGCCTATTTTTTACAACGAGGTTGATAAAAACAATTGGCAGGCTTGTGATAAAGCATTAACAGAGTTTACAGAAGATGACAGAAAAATGCTATTAGGTATCTATGCTGATGGTGATACCATTGCTGATAATGTATATAAAATAGCAACCGAAAGAAACATCAAGCAAGATGGCATTTGGAAGTTGTTAAACAATTTAGAACATAAAGTAGCTGAAAGTAGGAAGTTAATCTAATGGTTAATTATGGTAATATCCCAAAAGAACTAACTGAATTAAAACAATGGGTTTGTACAACTGGGTCTTCTAAAGTACCTATGAAAGCGTATAAACACACGCCTGCTTCTTCTACAAAACCATCTACCTGGTCAGACTTTAAAACAGCTTTAGAATCTGTAAATAAAAGCTATTATGACTATTGTGGGTTTGTATTTGCAGATAACGGATACGTTGGTATAGACATAGATGCAGGGTTTGATAAAGATGGGTTAATGAGTGCGTTAAGTGCGGATATTATCGGAAAATGTAAGAGCTATACAGAAAAGTCCCGAAGTAGTAGAGGTTTTCACATACTACTTCGGGGAGACTTACCTTTTAAAGGTAAAAACAATTTAAATGGCGTTGAAATTTACAAAACAGCAAGGTATTTCATAATGACAGGAGATGTTCTTCTTTATGATGAGATCATTGAAAATCAAGAAGCTATAGACTATGTTGTAGACAAATACTTTGCTGAAACAAAACGAGAGAGTAGTTCCTCTTTTAGTAGATATAAAATATACTCCCCCGAATGGAAACAACCGGTTATAGACGGACGACTCAAGTTGCGACCCGAATATCCTGAAATAAAAAACGGTTGTAGAAACATTTGTCTAACATCTCTTGCCGGGATGCTACACACGCTAGGATATAGTAAGTGTCAAATTTATAAAGAATTATTATATGCCAATAGTATAGCTTGTAAACCAGCTCTTAGTGAAAGAGAACTACAATCAATATGTAACAGCATTACTAAATATAAAAGGAACTAGAAGAATGCAAGAATTATTTCAAACTAGAAACGGGCGTGTTATTACGGACGAAAACTTATCGAACAAAATGTATCATATAAAAGACTATAGTCCTGAAAAAGCAGACGAAACCAGCTCAGGCTTTGAATGGTCCGAAATGGGAATGGCTTGTTTATTTGGTTTAATATATGAATCAGAAGCCAGATATTGCCCGGAACATAAAAGTTGGTACACATATTATAAAGGAGCTTGGCGAAAAGATGAAGGAAGTATCCTTGTTTCAGAAAAACTAAAAGAGTTTGTAAGACTGATGACAATATATGCTTGGGATATTGAGCAGAAAGACGTCAGAACTTCTTACAGTAAGTTTATAAAAAGCCTTGAGAATAGAACAATGAGGGATAAGATACTTAAAGATGCTGCGGGGGAGCTTAGAATATCTGCTACAGACTTTGATAACAACCCATATTTAATAAATTGTCTTAATGGAACTTACAACCTTAAAGATTTCTCTTTTAAAAAGCACGATTGGAGAGACTTTCTCACACTGCAAACTTCTTTTAATCATACCGTATCTAGATCTGTAAAAAGTAAAAGATGGGAACAATTTATACTAGAAATCACCCAGAATGACAAAGAAAAAGCAGATTTTTTGCAAAGAGCTTTGGGGTATTCAATGTTTGGAACAAGCCATGAAGAGTGTATGTTTATATTACATGGTAAAACTACCAGAAACGGTAAGTCAACTCTTTTAAATACCATAGAAACAATGCTCGGCGACTATGCAAGTGTTGCTCCAGTTGGTATAATATGTAAGAGAAGTCAGATAGCTTCCCCTTCTTCAGCTTCACCGGAACTCACGGCACTTAAAGGTAAACGATTTGTTACCATGGCTGAAAGTAATGAATACGGGAAACTAGATGAAGAGAAAATAAAACAACTAACAGGAGGAGAAAATATATCAGCAAGAGCGTTATATCAATCAACCATCACATTCTCTCCACAGTTTACATTGTGGCTCTCCTGTAATGACCTACCTAGGGTAACTGATAAGAGCCTGTTTGCATCAGAACGACTTAAGGTTATCGAATTTAACCGCCACTTTTTACCTTCAGAACAAGACACTCACTTAAAACAAGAACTTTGCAAACAAGAAAACTTAAGTGGTATATTCATGTGGCTAATTAGAGGATATAAAAAGTACAAACAGAGTGGCTTAAACATGAGTGAGACCCTCAAAAATGTTGTTAGAGAATATGAGAAAGATAACGATCTTGTCTTGCAGTTCCTAGAAAGTAGATGCATTCAAGATAGAGATGAATCAATAAGAGCAAAGGATCTATATAAGGAATATAAAATATGGGCTAGATCTGAAGGTGAATTCATAATGTCAGCTCGTAAATTTAATTCAGAAATAAAAAGACATTCTGATTGGGTTTGTGAAATAGGCATACTTAAAGGATACCCAGTATATAAAGGTTTCAAATTAAAGGAGGAGATATGATAATCAGTGATGTAGAAAAAGAACTTAAACCAATTACTAGACAGGATTTAGAAAAAGAACTACAAGCATTACAAGAACGAAACATGAAACTCACCAATGCTTTTTCTACAGCAAAACTTCAGATTGTTCGCAAGAACAAGAAAATTGAAATTCTGCAAGATAAAGTTCAAAGTTTAAAATACTCGGTCAAAACTTTACAAAACTTCTTCATTTACTTTATAAATGAGAAACACAAAGATAAGGTATCAAAGCACGACAAGGGTTAAAAACTTTGCTTAAAACGAAAACCACGAGGTCTATTTTTAGACAAAGAAAGGAAATTGAATGTTAGAGTTATACGAGTATATAGAAAGAGGATATAATGATTTACAACTTAGGTTTAGATGAGGGACTTGATATTAGCAAATATGATAACATATCTTTTAACAGTGAACAGATGCAAGAAATCAGATTGGGTTTAGAACAAGGACTTGACGTAAGCAAATATACAAAAAAGAAGCTTTAGCTAGATATAGCCAAATGGACTTTGATATTTTCCAACAACTTGAGCTAGTAGAAGGATTTAGGAGTGGCGTAGACGTCAGTTTGACCCAGCACAAATGAGACTAATTAGATGTGATCTTGAAAACGGACTAAATATAATTACTTTGAAATGAGAAAAATTCGTAAAGAAAAAGAAAGAGAGGACTAGTTATGATTGATGATAAATTTCTTGAGAAAGAAATAAAAGAAGAGGTCAGGATCTCGCCTCGTACCGGTAAACCTGTTAAGTCCACTGCTTCACGCTATAATAAAAAACGTGGTAATGGTAAAAACTCACCTGTTATTGGTATGAATGGTTACCATCTTAAAGATGGTGACAATGCCAAGCTTATGGAGATTAACCTTGCTATATTTAATATGGAACGAATAGATATGTATGATCCTGAAGAGGTTGCTAAGAGACTTGGTGAATACTTTGAGCTTTATGGTAAATATGATTTTAAACCTACCGTTGCTGGTATGGCTTTGTGTCTCAATGGGATGAGTAGGAATACTTTACATGCTATTGTGCATAATATTCCTGTTGGGGGCAACGGCTACAAGTCAGCATTACCAACGGTTGTTGCGGACGTCATAAAAAATGCTTACTTTCTGCTCGAGAATATGTGGGAAACTTACATGAATTCCGGTAAGATAAATCCAGTATCAGGCATTTTTTTAGGCAAGAACAACTATGGGTATAAGGACAAAACAGAACATGTAGTAACTCCAGAAAAAAACACAGAAGATTTTTCAGTGGAAGAAATCAAAAGCAGGTATGCGGATGAGCAAATTCCCGAAAACACTGAAAAATAGCCATTTATAGACATTTACGACTATTAGCCGTCTCTATCCTGTGAGGCGGTTATTTTTTGTCATTTAAAACAACAACTTTTTGGGCAAAAAATGGGCATTCATGAATTTTATGAACTAACATGTCGGAAATATTGACAAGTTCATGTTATTGATTCTTTAATTTTGGCATATTTTAAAGGAAATAGCAAAAATCGTCTGTAAAAATCTTAACGACTATAGAATTCAACCGGTTCTATATAATAGTAGAAACACAAACCAATTATTCATCCTGCGGATGAAATTTTAGACAATGAAAAGTAGAAAACGACTATAATTTTCACAGACTAATTGCGTCATTTTTGTATAACACCATTAAACTATTAAACTTTTAAATATTTAATATAGTTAATATTAAAAAATCGTTTAATTGTTTAATTTTAAAATTGTTTTTATAAGACTATACTAACTCGGGGTGATAAACGATCAAAAAGGGGTGATAAACGCAAAAATAGCTATAACTAACAAAAAAAAGTTATCCACAGAAAAAAAAGTTATCCACAGGTTTTTTGCAGATTGTATACAACGTTCATCACCCTCATCACCCTTATCACCCCTTTATCACCCCGTTCATCACCCCAAGAAAATGTTTATATATCAATGTTTATAAAGGTTGGGGGTGATGAAGGTGATGAAATATCAAAAAACTTTTTTATTTCAGAATTTGGGTATTTTCCGTATATGAAAAAGTTTTATGGTTTTTTTTGGAGATCATCACCCCGGATGCTAATGCAGATTGGTATTTCAATGATATCTTGGGGTGATGAACGAAACAGAACATCACCCCTTTATCACTCCAACGACTATAAGTATTGGTATTTCAATGCTTATGGGGTTTTTAACTCTCGTTTTTAATACATTTACAATTTTAAGATTTTAAAATTAAAATAATTTAAATATTATAATATTCATATAGTTTTAAAATTCAGAAATCGTTTAATTGTTTAATCGTTTATTTGTATTACGACTATGAAAATAAAAAATCACTCCAGGAAAACCCAAAGTGATTTACCACAGTTATACCACCCGATACGTTTATTTAAGGTCATCCCTGGTGATTACAACATCTCTGTCATCAAACCTTACAACCACTTTACCGCCTAGAAAATCAACAATTTTGATGAAATCTTTAAGCGACCATTGGTTCTTATTTATCTTGTTGCTAACTGACTGAGGGGTTGATAAACCAAGCAGTTCCTTGAGTGAACCTTGTGGTATACCTCTTTCCGTAATCCATGCTTTAACTTTATTAGACAACATATTATCGCCTCCTTTCTGGTGACATTGTACACGTATATTTTTACAAAGTCAATTTATTTTTACAAAAAATTATAAAATTTGATGTAAAAACCATAGCGACTATAAAACGACTATAGAATTAACCGGGAGAATTTGACCTAAGATTTCACACGGGGATACCTCTAATTCAAAAAATTTGCCTCAAATTAACAAAGTTTTTATACTTAAGCATAAATTACATGGTTAAATATTTTCTTTGCTAATTTAGGGCTTTAAATTTGAATTAAGAAATTTTTTTAAATTTTTGAAAAAATTACCTGCTGTTTTTCTAGCGACTATAGATTTCACTCAGAATTTTTGTCAAAACCCGTGGTTGAATTTGTGATGTAACGGTAGGCACATCTAATTTATTTTTTTGTCATTTTTGACAACATGTTTTTCATGTACTTTTTCATTTTTCTCGTGATTTTCGAGAGTGTAAATTATATTTATACCCAATCTGTTATCTGTTTAAACATTGAGGCTGAAAAATATTTTAATAAATTTTCACTATCAAAAAGAGATGTTTAGTTATACAATAAACGATTAAGATGTGAAAAGAAAATTTATCAGCAGTTGAGAGAAATAAGATAAATCTATTTTCTTCCATTATATATAATAGCAAATCGAAATATTTTTACAAAAATCATGAAATTTTTACGAAAAAGTATTGACAAGTACATTTTAAAGATGTATTATATAACCAAGATAAAAGGAAAGGAGGGAAGCAATGAATATGAAGATGAAGAAAATATTGTTTTTAGCTTGTAGTATAACATTTGTAATTGGGATATTTACAGGAATCTATTTACACCATCAGATGACAGCAGGAGCAATGAGACAATTACAAAAGGAGATTAAGCAAAATCAGATTGTAGAAGAAAGATAAGAGGTGGAAAAAATGAACACATGGGGGTTAAACAAAGAGCAACAAAAGGTATGGGTTGAGGCTTGTAAAAGGAACATACCAATTGAGAAGTATGTAAACGGCAGGTTTAGTGCAGAGCAGTTGAAAGTAATAACATATGTGGTTGCTAAGGGGCTAAACACCAGTGCGTTTGCAGATCCAAAAGTACCGGTTGAAGAGATGTTAGAGAGTTTAGAAAGAATGATGGATGATATACCAGCTTTTGAGATAGAAGATCTAGAATGTTTTAGAGATTGTGGATATGACGCGAAAGAATTTAACGTGGTGTGGAATCCTGCTGCTGAAGAATACGAAGCAATAACAGAAAAAGACTGGGATAATATTAAGAATTTTAATCAAGCTGTGTTTATAGTAAATAAGTACAATGACGGAGAACACATTGAAGCAGATAGCGAAGATATAATTCACATGGCAGAAATTGCTGAAACAATGGAAGCTGACGGTTGTAGTAATGGAGCAATTGCAAGCGAGCTCGATAAATACACTGAATATCAGCAGGAAGAAGCAATAAAGATGGTAGACGAGATGAAGAAAGAAAGACAGATAGAAGAAAGAATGAACACTTTCGAAACACAAGGTTTTAATAAAGACCAGTTAGATGAACTTGGAGATGGGCTAAAAAAGGGTTTAAACGTTGAAAAATATGCAGACAAAAGGTTTAACGATTGTCAAATGCATCAGATTAAAGAAGGTTTAGAAGCAGGTGTAAACGTTGATTTTTATACAAATCCTGATTTTGATATTTTCCAGATGTATGAAATCAAAGAAGGGCTTAAAGCCGGGATTGATCCAAGTGAATACGCTGATCCTGCTTATTGCTGGGAGTATATGGAAGAGATAAGAGAGCGCTTAGAAAAGGTGCAAAAAGGTAAGTATTTGTAAGAAAGGGGAGTAAACAAAATGGAGATTAGAAATGAGATGGTTGAATTGTTAAAAACCTATGGGGAGGATTTAACAAAAAAGTACAGAAAGAACGAATTGTGGGATTTTTTAAATGAAGGAGAGTTTTATGATTATGAATTTACTGTAAGTTTGATGAGTAATGGTTTTGAGTATAAGAGCGCATGTGTTACGCTAGCTTGTGGCGGTCCCACTGTTTATCTTGATACAAAACACGGAGCATTGGTTTGCATATGGGGAGGAGATGAAGAAAAAACACATCTCGATAACGATGTTGTAGACGAGATTGACAAATGTTTAAAAGAATTATACGAAACATACAAGTAGTAAAGGAGAGTAAATAAAATGTCAACAGTTAGTATAAAAATGATTAAAGGGTTACCGGTAACCGTGTATAATAAAGTACCCATTGAAAGAATGGAAAGAATAACATATAAAAATAAAACGTATGATGGTTTTTACATTAGTTATAACAATTACGATTTGGATATTTACGGAAGTGATACAACGGCGTTGGTTTTGGGTCAGATGGAAGACTTTTTGATATTAAACGGAAATCACGTAGAAAACTATAGAAAATTAAAAGATGAACCTTTTTCGAAATATCTTGATTATTTTCGCAAAAACAAAGAACATATGAATTCTTTTACAACATCAAAGGAGGTGTGAAATGAAAAATCAATACGGTGTTTTAAAAAAATCTAACAAAGCGATTGAAGCGGAAGGACGCGGGCTTGTTGTTTATAGTAAATTAAAAGCATGGCAAAAAAGAGCAGTTGATGTGGGAGCAGTCACTCCTAGCGCATGGCACCACACGAGCGGTGCTGCGAACCGAACGAATTTTTACGAGCTTTCAGATTTTGAACATCTCGACGAAAAACAGTTTAAAACCCGGAAAACCGTTGTAAACGAACAACCTGATTTAAACCGTATTAAAATCAAAATTACTTTTGACAAAATGACGGGTGGTTTTACTTCGAGACGTAAAACATTTACAGAAATCACCGTCGAAGGGCTTGACGTCCGCAAAAAAGACAACGCTATTATGGGCGCTGAAGGAAGAAGGCTTGACAGTAAAAACAAAGAGGTTGTTTTTCTTTACATGAAACCACATTCACGGTTTTTTAAAGAGGTTTCTAAAGATTATTTACAAGAAATAGGTTATATTTTTATTTAAAAAGGAGGTGTGTCATGAGTAAGTTTGAAAAGCTCTGTGATGAATACAGAGAAAATAAAAGGTTGATTGAAGAGCTTAGTGATACGAACGATCATCTTAAAGCTGACATAATAGAGCTTATGGATGGAGCAGATAAAAAAACGGAAGGTTCTGCCAAAGCTTGTTACACGAGGATAAAAAAGGAGAGCTTTGATAAAAACACCTTCCGCCATGAACATGAACAATTATATCAGAAGTATGTTAAGCAATCAAGTTATAGACGTTTTAGTGTTGTGTAGATTTGTATTAAAAGAAAGAGGTGTATTGTGTTAATTGTATTGGCAACGCTTTTAATCCCAATATTGATAGTTCTATTTATATTTTTTCCGGTTGCAATGCTTGCCATATTGATGTTCCCGGTAATGGTGTTAGCGGAACTGGTTAAGCGTAATGGTTAGCAGGTAACAGTAAGAGTGGGTATATTAACCCCCGTATATAAGACCCCTTATTTTAACCCCCTACATAGGGGGTTATATTATAGGGCTATATAGCAGGGTACTATTATAGGGTGCCTATGGCTATAGGCGTATAGAGGGGTAGGGGAGGGGGTATATAGAGAGGTGGGGTATAGGGTACCCTGTTATACACTACATTTAATTATGTTATTTGTTATTGTTTTATTTACTGTTTAAAATAACAGAATGGGTATGGGGTAGGGGGGTGGGGGTATATAGAGGTATGTATATGTTGTGTTATTGTTTTAATGGTGTGATGATCATCACTATCAATATATTTTAATTTATTTAATTGTTGATAGTGGGAAGAAGGGTATAAAAGATTTACACAATAAGAAAGTTAATTTAATAATTAATTTAATGATTAATGTGATAACAAAAATTGATTATGGTAATTAAGATAACAGTGTATTACAATTAAAAAATTAAACAAACGGGGGTCTAGTTTGGTATCTGTTTTACACACTATATATGATTTAAATAATTTATGAAACGTTTGGATAATTTAAATTTAGAACTGAACACAGCAGATTATATTGAAAGGGTATACCGGGCAGGGATATATTACAAGCAGAACCGTCGCAGGAAGTGGATTGAATTTCCAAAAATTTTAAAAAGACTATAATACAACTTTGTCAAAAATTACAACACGACTTTGCTAACAACTATAAATCAATCAAATTTTCCAAATCAATCCAATCTCTATTGACACTCAATCTTGTTAGTGCTATAATCCAGTCACAATATTATTACATCACACTATACAGATACAACTATAATAAAGAACTTGTAATAATATGTAAGAAACACAATCCATGTAAAGAGAGGAGAAGACAATGGTTAAGAATGATATAGGATTAGACATTAAAATAAGATGTTTGCAAGAGGGTTTAACACAAGCTGAAGTGGCTGAGAAGATTGGTACGACAAACCAGTATGTAAACAGGATTATTAAGAAAGAAAGCAAGGAACTTGTTAACAAAACATTTATTGAAATTATGGAAGCACTAGGGTATGACATAAGGATTATTTATGTTCCAAAGTTAAAGAGAAAGGAGCAGGCAAAATGAAGTGTAAATATTGTGGATCAGAAAAATGTCAAGTGACAGTAGAAATGCAGCCTGTGAGAGATAGCAGTCTAGGTTGTTTGGGGTCTTTTATAGTAATAGGTGGTTTTACGTTTTTATTTGGGATAATAGGGTTTGGTATAGGGCTACTTTTCTGCATGGTATTTTTAGGTAGGATATCTCAAGCGCCATCAAAGAGTGTTGCTGTATGTCAGGAATGCGGAAAAAGGTTTTATCCTGAGATAGAGGCAGA
>ERZ773037.301-NODE-301-length-26905-cov-9.683240_pt1 | contig 26905 bp, 39 predicted proteins | sample MGYA00511466_ERZ773037 | MGnify/ENA primary metagenome ERZ773037 (study PRJEB29015, sample SAMEA2738146) | human oral metagenome | biome: human oral; feature: human-associated habitat; material: saliva | place: China | collected 2202 ... | reverse complement strand
TTATAATAATCCTTTATTTTTTTAGCCATAAGAATTCTTCTTTGTTTTAAGAAACTATCATAATCATCAACATTCATTAAATTCAATGACTCTGGTATACAATTAATTTTTAAATTTTCTAAAAGCTTATCCATTCCATTAATCGAACCTATTTTATTACCCTTGCTAGTACATTGTGTATTTACAATTTGCATATATTCTTCTGGTGACATATCTGAAATTTGTAAATTTGTCTCTGTTTGAATTAAAGCGAAATTTGCAATTTGATTATATAAAGCCTTATTATTTTTACCATTTTTTTGCAAATAATTTTTTGGGAAAATATGATGAACATCTCCTCTTCCTTCTACTAATGTTCTAACCTTCATATCTTTTGACAGGAATGCATTATCATTTAATGCTATTTGTGCTATTAAATATGTTTTCCAAAACGGTGAACTTGCTACTGATGTATTAAATTTTTCTACTAATATGCTATCCCAGAATGTATCAGTTAAATTTCTTGAAAGCTCTAACTCAATATAATTTACTAAATCTTCTGCATCCTTTAATCTTCTAATATCAACATCAAATTGTGATTCGGTACTTGCAGAATATCTTTGTGTAAGTATTGACATTATTACCCATTTTTTTACTAGTTTTTCTATTACATCCGGGCTTTCTTTTTTCTCCCTTAATAATAAAAATAAAATATATCCAAAATTCAAAACATTTTGCGATCTTATTAATGAATCATCAATTATACCTGCAGATTTTAAAATCATTACATATCTTTCAAAATTAGTTTTATCAACAAATGCTTTAACTCCGTCATATAATTTTTTACAACTATCTTCTATGATTTCTGGTTTATATTCTCTAGTTTCAAAATCTCTTCCAGATAATAAACTTACTAAATCTTGTAATTTTCCTCTTTTAAATTTATATGTAAATGCAACTCTTAATACATCAACATAATCTGGTAAATATAAGTCTTCATTACTATCTTTTATCCATGTTATTTTGTTAAATATTTCTTTTTGACTAAAATCTGTATCGTTATTTTTTATATTTTCATAGTCTGCTGGAGTTTTTGCAAAATGACAGAAATAATCAATTGCTTTTCTTATATCATTACCTTCATATTCTTCATTAACACTTATTTTGCTCATAGCAAAATCTGCTTGTGATAAACCCACACCTTTTGAATTTATTCTTACAAATATTTCTGTAACGGTCTCAATTGAAAGTGATGGTCCTAATACTATTCTACCTATTGAAATATTTTTTATTGCTTGTAATTTATTTATTCTTTCATTAATAATATTAGGATCCATTTCAAACTTGTTTGAATAATTATTAATATATTCAAATAAATTTATATTTCCATTTTTCATAAATTCTGATATATCTGGAATCCATTCTTCTTGTTTTTCAATTGCAGGGTTACAAGTTTGAAATTCTTCAGTTTTAACATTGAATGCTATTCTAATTCTTCTTTTTTTATAATTACTATCTAATACTTTTTGTCCTAATAACGCAGCAGTTAAAGCAGTTATTCTTTGCTGTCCATCTATTAATATTTGTTTTCCTTCAGAATTTTTTCCATCTTTCAATTTAATATCAGGACTTTTCCATGTAATTATATATCCTACAGGATATTCTTTATACAAAGAGTCAATTAAATCTCTTACTTTAGTTGTATCCCATACAAAAGGTCTTTGTATTTCAGGAATTGCAATTATTCCATCACTTATATAACCTAGTAATGTACTTACGCTTACGTTATTTACTTCAAAATTTGCCATCTTATTCTCCTCTTATATTATCTAAATTGTTTTATCCACTCATTATATTCTTTAATTATTATTCTTTACTTTTCTTAATCATATTGGCAAATGCTACTATTATTAAAATATAACATACTGTTTTAGGTATCATAAATGCTCCTAAAGTTGGAACTTTAGTTGTTCCAAGAACTACTATTAGGTAAAATAAAAATGATAATAATACATTAATCCATATATGTTTAAACTCATTACATTCTTCTCTTTTTTGATAATATAATACTATTATAATTAATCCCATGATTGTAAATGGTATATTTCTTATTATTCCCATCATAACTGAACCATCATTTGTAATCCAGTTATTTTGTGGAAGCATACATAATATTATTCTTATAATAGCAAGTATCCAAATACTCCATTCTATCTTTTTAGTATTTTCCACCTTAAACTTATCTTTGTATATATAAAACATTAATATATAGAATATAGTCATAGTTATTGATGTTACTAGCTTTCCAATTCCTAATGACACTGTAAAATCATATTGAATAAAATTCTTTAAAACCCTTGGTACTAAATGAAATGCATCACCACATCCTAATAGTAGTGTTGCTGTTCCCATTAGCCTTCCTAAGTTATTCCTATATTTAAAAAGTATATACACTCCTATTACAAGTGCTGTTATCAGATAACATATATCAAATATTGTCTCTCCATATATTCTCATTATCTCTCCCATCATATTCTCCTTTCTATTCAATTAATTAAAGCTTTTTCCTTCTTTATTGAAAATAATCTAAAAATTGTATATAATAATTATGCAGCTATAGCTCAATTGGATAGAGCATTTGACTACGAATCAAAAGGTTGCAAGTTCGAATCTTGTTAGCTGTACCAACATTAAATGTACAAAAAGCTTGTTAAATCAAGCTTTTTTCTTTTACAGGGTGATAATAGGGTGATAATTAGAAAAAATAAAAAATAAGGGAGCTTTTATTGCTCCCTTTAATCTATCCATGATATTTTATTGTAATCCATCTTTCCATCTTACAAAACCTGTTTTCTTTTTATTTGTACCAGTTACTTGATAATAAACTGTAAAGTCACCATCTTCTGCAATAAAAGCTGTTACTTCTTCCCTTGGAAATAGTTCCCCTATTTTATCTGTAAACGTACTATCAGAATATACTGGTTCTGGTGTACTTCCATTTTTATATATCCCCATTCTATAATCTCCTTTATTAATTGTATTTGTTTGTTGTGTTGTATTAGTAATTCCATTTAATTTATTTTGTATTTTAGATTTAAATAGTTCCCATTCTCCTCTATCTAATATTTTGTGTGGACAATATTTCTTATTCCAATCTTGGTGTTTGTATACTCTATCTACTCCCCAACCTCTTTCTTTTAATAATTTAGCTATATATTCAATAGCATTTTCTTCTGCTCTATCATATAAGCTTTCATCTGCACTTGTACTTCTACATATTTCAATTGAAATAGTATTCATGTTACCTTTTCCTTTTCCATCACCAGCATTCCATGTATTCCTATTAAAAGGTATACATTCAATAACTTCGTTTTCATCAACTGCTACATGATAACTAACTTTTTCATTATTATTTATCATATATCTTATTTCATTACTTGCTGGTGCAGAGTTTGCTGTATTGTGTACTGTTATACCTATTTTATCTGTTATATAAGGACATTTAATTCCATATTTACTTTCTAACATTGGTATTTGTTTTATTATCATAATTATTTTTCCTTTCTACTTAACTCTTACTTAACTCTTACTCAACGCTACTCAACGCTACTCAACGCTACTCAACGCGAATACATTTTACTCAACTCTTTTAATTAAAATTCGTCATTTTTTATTAATATATTTTGTTCTTTTATATAAGCATCTAAATACAGTTCATTCTTTTGTCCGTTATATGTAATTTCATATAACTTTTTATCCATCTTATTTGTAATAAATACTCCTTTTGTATTACATAAAGCTTTAGCACAAAAATATCATTATCTTTGTCTAATTCAATTCCTTCTTTTTTATAATATTCTTGTATCTTTTTTCTTGATATTTCTTCAAATTCTTTTGTACTTGTTATTCTTCTTGCTTCTTCAATTTTTTACTCTTTCTCCTTGAAAATCAAGGTATATATTTATACTCTTTCATTTTTTTATCGCCTTAAAATTGATTCTCGTTAGTCGTTTTTCTTTGGTATTTCACTATTTTCTGCTTCTGTGTTCTTTAATTGCTTAAGTACACTTTTTACTTTATCAGGTATTGGAATCTCTAAAAGTGATGCATTTTCTAGTATAGATATTCCTTCATTTGATATAAATCCAAATATAACTAAGTTTCTTATATAGCTTGTATTACCTAACATTGAATCAAGTTTCACTGCTATAACTACAATAACTAAATAACCTAGTTTCTTAACTATACCTTTAGCTCCTATTTGACTATTCAACTGTTTTAGTCTTATAGCTTTAAGTACTCCTGTTATATAATCTACTATAATAAAAGTAATAAGTGTTACTAGTATTGTATCAAATCCTCCTAATATATAAGCTATACCTCCAATTATTCCTAAAAATATTTGTGTAATGTGTTTTTCCACTATGTTACCTCCTTTCTATATTTCCTCTACTTCTAATCTACTATACATTCCTGTTCTTAACTGTATATGTCCATCATTTGTTTGATTAGTTTGTGCAAGTGTAAGGTATATTCTATCATTTAACTCTAATGGAACAGCCATACTTCCTTTTAAAACTTTAAATGGAACATTCCCGTCAATTATATCAGCTAATACCATTATCTTATTACTTCCGTCTTTTTACCCATAATTTAGCTTCTATATAATATTTAGCTTGGCTAGCTGATTGTTCACAATATAAAATAAATGTTAATCTCGAATTACATTTCCTATTAACTATTATTTCGTTTGGTCCTAATCTAAATGCTGTACCCCTTTGCATAAATACATTCTGTAAAGGAACTTGTTTTATTTCATCATTCTTTCCATCAATCCTTATATTACCTGTTTGATTATTATATACAGACAATACAGATTTTTCAGTAGCAACTATTTCTTTATCAATAGCTACCAATCCTGCTGGTTGTTCATATTTAATTTCAAATAATTTAACAACACAATTATCTGCATTAATTATTTCTACTTTTGACCTATAATTATATGTACCCTGATCTATCCATAATTCTGTTCTACCATCTGTTCTATTAACATATCCATATCTTTGATTATCATTATTTGCAGTATGATTAAATGCATATATAGATATATTCATTCCACCTCTTGTACTTATTTCTATCATATCCATACCAGGTTTATTTGAACCATATCTTATAGTCCCATATATTCGCATTTGTATTCTATTATCACCACCTGTAAGATTTGTTGTAAACTCTGCAATCTTAACCCATCTCCTTCTACTATCCCCTTGAGGTATTTCAAAATACTTATTTAATGTATTAAATTCATCTTCAACATTTTGCTGCAACAAATTTAAATTATTAGCAGATAATGGTGTTTCTTTACTTGGTAAGTTTTTAAATTCAATCTTTTTCATTAATTACCTCCTTTATTTCCAATATCCCATAACAAAAACAAATGGAGTTAACATACTCATTTTAGGTAACATATTTCTTTCTCCTATTTCTGGATATGTTAAATTCGCCATATCATATTCTCTTCCAGGATCTTTTGCATATCCAAGTTCCGAATACAATGGTCCTTTATCTCCTAAAAATATCTCAAAATATTTACTTCCATCTTCTGATGTATTTATTGTTATATCATCTTTAATATTTTTGCTTGATACTATCCCATCACCATTAAAACTATATTCCTTTTGTCCATTCCATGAATCTGATATAACACTATCAAGATCTAATTTCTCATATCTAGGAATATCACCATTTATATATGAAATACTGCTAGGTGTAAAAAATTCCCCTTTAGTATATATACACATATTTTTTACATTACCTGTGCATATGTATTCCCCATATGAATTTTTCCATTCTTTCTGTTTGTTATGTACTACCACTTTAACTTCTTTAATTTCAAAATTTGAAGGTATTCCTACTGGTATTCTTATAGCATTATGATATGCTAAATATTTACCATGTCCTCCTGTTCCTCCTTCTATTCTATAAACTGCATTAAAAAAACATGCATTATCCATATCAGTATCTACCCCTGTATATGGTTTAGCTCTTTCTACATAATTAAAACTTAATACTGTATACACTCCTTTTTCTGTTATTAAATCTCCATTTATTTTAGCGTTTTTTGTTTCTATACTTCCATCTTCTAATATTTTAAAGTTTGTATTCGCTGTAACTGCACCTTCAAACTTTATCTTATTCGCTTTTATAGCTACTTCTTCAGGTGATTGATTAATCCTTGATATTATTTCTTCTTTTCCTACCTTTTTACTTACTTCCTGCATAATACCTTGATTATTTATTTGTATTTTATTTTTTATTTCTACACCTATTGCTTTTGTATATGGATTTTCTATTATATATGTTATCTCTGTTTTACTTTTTCTAGTATTTATTTCAATAACATTTATTCCATCATATAGTGAAAAGTCTTCTATATTACCTGTTTCTATTTTCTCTTCTATCTTATATCCGCCATATTCATTTATATGTATCCATCTTTCTATCGTATATTCGCCTTTTTCGTTTATATCTAATGAATCATTATATTTTTCAAAACTTCTTAATTTATCATTATCAAGATTATAAGTCTTGAATTCTGAACTACCAGATTTTCCTTTATATATTTTTATATTTATCATTCTATCTCCTCCATTCCTACTTTTTCAGGCATAAATAATTCTTCAAACGGAAAAAGATCTTCTGATGGATATAAGCCTTCAATGTATCTACATTCTGTACCACCTTTTGCTTTATACTTAACTACATTAAAATCTTCAGCTTCTTTTGTTGTAATTGTTCCTATACCTTCCCTATGATCTGCAAGGTCTATCTGTGCTTCCTTCCATAATCTTAACCCTTCTAAATCAACTTCAAGCTTAGCTAACTCTCTAGCTCTTTTTTGTATACTTTCTATCATTTGTGTTATAGCTACATTACTAGTTAAGTCTAATGATTGCCCTATATCTGCCGCTAACTTATTTGCTGTTATAGATTGTGTTATTATTTCTTGTCCTGATATTCCTTTGTTACTTATAGCTGTCTTTACTATCCAATGTCCTTCTGAATCTCTTTCATTTGATACAATTATTCCATTCCCACCGATTCCTACAACTCCTGTTGGATTTTCTTCAATAGGTTTATCAAAAACATATAATCCTCCGAGGTAATCCATATTGATTATCATTTTTTAATATATATGGATATCCTTCTTTTCCGAAAAAATCTAAAGATAATTCTTTTATACTATCTTTTAACCTGCTTTCTGATTCCTCTATAAGTGTTTCTGTCTTATTAATTATTTCTTTTACTCTATCACTACCTGATAAGTATATTCTGTCTCCAAATTCAAAAGACTGTATTCCATTCAATAAATTAGTTTTTATTTTAAACACTCTAGTTTTATATCTTATATCTAAATCTGGTCTTACAATCGCACATATTTCTCCGCAATTCTACTATATCAATTGAAATACCTTTTGCTTTCAATTGTAATTTAGGTCTAGAATCTTCAACTAAACATTTATAAGTCTCTTCTAATAATTTATTAACTTCTTCTACTTCACTTAATTCTTTTATTCCTATTCTTAAGCCATATTTATTACTTAATTCTTTTATTTCTACATAATCTTGTCCAATTGGTTTATCTACAGGATCTCCACTTGCTTTTTGCCATAATGCATCTGTAAATTTTATTTTTCTTCCATATCCACCATTATCTGTTTTTTCACCTTTCCCCATTCCAATATAAGCAGTATATATTTGTGATTGATCTTCTTCTGCTATCACTTCTATGAGTTTATCTCCATATTCAAACCACTTTCCTTTATCATCTGATATCATCTTTTCAATATATACTTTTTTAATTAACTGTCCTTTGGAATTCATTTTGATTTCAAACTTAAATTCTCCCTTAAACTTTTTAATCGCTGTATTAAAACATTCTAACTTAGATCGGTGATAAAAGTTCATACTGTCTGTACCACCTAAAGTTGATACTACGCTCCAACCTGTATTTTTCAAAACTTCATCTAAAATATACTTTATTGTTTTATTTTGTGGTCTTAAATCTCTTACTACATCACCTTTTAATTCATAAAAGAAAAGATGCATACCTACTAAATGCATCTTTCCATTTTCTTTTTTCTTATTTACAATCTTATATATTTGTAAATTATCATTTTCTCTATATCCAAAATATTCTACATTATCTTCATGAAACACATAAGGGTATGATACTTCTGATGTTATTTTACCGCCTAATTCTTTTTCTTCACTTGCATATAAAATATTTTCTTTTCCTAATTCATTAATTAATCCTAAATTATTATCAAATAATAGTATCATATTATTAACCCCCTATATTTAAAAATGCAGTTTTCTCCTCCTGTTATAATAATAATATCTTTATTAAATATTCTAAACTTTTTCCATACAGAAGTATTAACATCTAATTTATTTTTTATATTTATTCCATCTAATTTAATATCTTCTTTAGTAATTATCAGTTTTCCTACATTCTCTAAATCCTTCAAGCTTATTACATCTCCATTATTTTTATTGAGTATCTTTATTTCTTTTGTATTTGAAACATCTAACTCTACACTTACAAATTCTATAAATGTTGCATCATCTAACTCTATATCAATATTATTTCCTGTCTTTTCTCTTATATCCATATATAAGTATGGTGTTTGACAATATATTTCAAATGAACCCACACCTTGAAAATAATCATATGGCATATCTGAAAAACTTGAAAATCTTCCGATATAATACCCTTCTTGGTCTGTTAATTCCACTTTTACATCTTTTCTTTTCAATAACTTTTGATTTAATTTTCTTATTATACTGTTTCTTTCTTCATTATTTTTTGCTTTTATTGCAAAATGTATCCTTAATGTCCTTGCTGGTAATTGTTCATTTATTATAAATTCTCCATCTCTACCTTCTATATTAGTTGTATTGATCTTAGGTGCAAATAATCCTCTACCTTCTATATTAATTGTAGTATATCCTTCTATTACATCATCTAATATCTCATCATCATATTTTAATTTAAACATCTATTTACTCCTAACTAATAACTTAATTCCATTGCCACTTGTTTGTTTTGTTCTTCTGTTATATCTTCTACAAAAGCTTTATATTCATGATTTCCTAATGTAAAGCTAATATATAATGGTTGTCTATTCTTTGATAAATTATTCCTATTATTTATATCATATTCAAAACTTCCTTTTATATCTCCTATAGCAGTATCTTTCATTTCTTCCATAGCATATGTTACAGGTTCCATGTTATTTAAAACACCTACTGCAAGACCTTCTGGTAAATAGTGCCCTATTTCATCTGCCATTACTCTAGATGGTGAATGAATACCAAAAAAACTTTTTATACTATTTAATACACTTGTAGTAAATCCTCTTATTTTTCCAATAATCCATCCTGTAACATTAGAAATACCATCCCAAATTCCTCTAACTAAGTTACTTCCTATATCTGCTACTCCAGAAAGTCCATTTCTCATTGCATCAAATGCACTTCTTGATATATTCCAGAATATATTAGGTAATTGTCCTAAAGCTCCGCCAATTTTATCAGGTATAGAATATATAAAAGATACAGCTGTATTAAAAGCTCCTGGTATTACTTTAGTCCAGTAATCAACTATAAATCCTACTACTCCTTTTATAACATTCCATATACTATTAAATATATTACTTACAGCATTTCTGAATCCCTCATTTGTATTCCAAAGATATAATGTTGCAGCTACAAGCCCACCTAATAATGTTGCTATAAGTACAAATGGATTTGCATTCATAACCATGTTAAGTGCTGCTTGAGCTAATGTTTGTCCTTTAGTAGCCTGTATTAAAGCTGTGACTATTCCTGAAATTGCTATTGCCGCTTTATAAGCAACAAAAGATCCTACTAATCCAATAACTATTGCATCTAAATTTTTAAAAACACCTTCAAATTCTGGGAATTTTTCTGCTAATGTATTTCCTAATCTAGTAATACTTTCTAATGCAATTTTTATTACTTCTTCCACTAATTCTGGTACTTTTTCTAATATTTGTCCAACCATAGGTAATAAATTATTAAATATAAAATCTCTTATCGTAGTTTTTAAAGCTTCTAATTTAGGTGATATGTTTTCTCCTATTGCCATACTTGCAAATAAGTTTTCTGCTGCTGCTTTAACTGCTCCTAGTGAACCACTAAAAGTTTCTGAAGATTCTCTTGCAAAATTTCCTTGATATTGTTTAGTTCTATCCATAAACATTTTCATTGCTAATTCTGCTTTTTGTGCATTACTTGCAGTATTCCATTTAAAATTTATTCCTTTTTCTAACGCATATGCTTGGAGAGTTGTAGCATTCATTGATACCCCAAGATTATCCATCATTGTAAAGTTTCCGTTTTGCTGCACCTGCTATAGATTCCATTGCCATACTAGTATCTAATCCCATAACCGAAGCAACATCCGCTGCTCTTTGCATTGCATCTGCTGTAAGGTTAACAGATTTTTCTATACTAACTCCTGAACCTTGAAATAATGAACCCATTTTATTAGCTGTTGCCATATAATCAGACGCAGATAATCCCATATTCTTATATGCATCTACTGCTTTAGTTTTAATTACTTCTGCATGTTTAGCAAATACCGCTTCTGTCCCTCCTAAGTTTTGTTGCAATTCTGCCCCATAATTTAATGATGAACTTATAATTTTACCTATCCCAATAGCTAATACAACTTTTTTTAATGTTCCTACTAATTTTTGTCCCATGTTATTTCCAAGTGCTTCACCTGCTGAACTTATTTCACCTGCTGAACCACTTTCAATCTGTTTACCTATTCCTTTTGCTGAAGGGACAATTTGTACATATGCTTTTCCTATTTCAGTAGCCATTATTTATTTTCCTTTCTTTATTTTCTCTAATATGCTACTTCTTGCCTTTTCAAACTCCTCACCAGAACTATAAATGGATTGTTCTTCTTTATTCCCTTCTTTCATTAACATTTCTAAAATAAATTTAGGTTTTTTCTTATTTTTATCAGTATTAAACATATATATTACTGTTTCTATACCATCTTTTATTGATGCTAATAACATTGTGTTTAGATCAAGTTTCATTCCATTTATTTTCTTTTTTACTCTAGAATTCTCTCTAAGTTGATCTACAAAAATAGCCACCCTTAATAATGGGTGGTCTAAATAATTGTATATATTATAATATTCTGCTAAATCTGCTATCATTTCAGCTTCATATTCTTTTATAACTCCAGCAAGGAATACTATTTTTTTATTTCATTTATACCATCAAATATATCTATCAATTCTTTTTCCATTTTATCTATTGGAACTATTCCTTCTTCATTTCTTATATGTTCTTTTAATTTTTCTAACTGTTCTTCTTTTAATAGTCTCTTAAGTAATCTTATAATAATTACAGGATTTTTACCTATATTATCTATTTCTTCTAAAAGTTCATAATCATTTAATATTTTTTTATCAATCTCATATTCAAAACCTGTTTTAGTCTTCCCTGTTATTACTGTTTCCACTTCTTATTCTCCTTTTTCAACCATATATTCAATATGTGTATTTCCCTCTTCATCATTTGGTATACAATTAAGTGTTGTCTCATATCCAACTGTTTCATTATCTTTATATGCTATTTCTCCTACTTCAAATACTGTAGCTCTTGGAATTACAATTCTTTTTAGTATCTTTTCTTTAAAAATCATATCGATTACATATGCATTTTCATCTGTTGGCTTATTGTTTGCTTTAACAGTTATACCAGTTTTTAATGTACCTGTAACATTATCCTTTCCATATATTGCCTTTAATACTTCTATATTAACCGCTTCTATTAAAGTTACTTTAAATGTATCTTCCTTTGATTTTTGTACTGTTACAACTCCATCTCCACCCCATGCTTTTATAATTTCTGATTCAGGTGAATTTTCATTTGTAAGACCTTCTTCTGATATATACCCTAAACTTTTAAATTTAGGATCTAATGTTGCTTTTGCATCTGTTGGCAACGGTGTTCCTACAGGTGCTACCTTAATTGCTCCAGATACTGCTGGTTTTGCATAAGTTACATTATTTTTTTCATTCATTTTATTCTCTTCCTTTCTAATAATAATTAATATCAAAAACTGCTTGATATCTATATTTCTTTAATGTTGTATCTGTGTAATTGTAGTCTGTGTTTAATTCTACTCTCGATATATAATCCAATGTCACCATATTTAGTACACTCTCCTTTAATTTTTCATTAAGTACTGAAGCCTTATACATAGTATCCGAATATGATTGAAATGCTATTGTTACTGAATCTAAGATTTCTTTTCTTCCACTACCTGTCTTTTCAAAAATTATAAATTCTTTAGGTGGATTTGATGGAAACTCCAAAAAAACTGGAATATTTAATGTACTTACTAAATATTCTCTTATCTTTACTTCTATCATTTTAAAGCCTTTAATAATGAATTGTTTTTGAGATTATCTTTCTGTGCTTTTTTAGAATTTGCTTTAACAAACACTTTCACTCTGTCACTGCTCATAACTTTTTGTGCACTATATCCAGTACCAAGATTTCCTTTAATCTTATCTGCATGTATCATTAATGTGTCACCCATTTCATTGGATTTTAATAATGAAACAATCCCTTTACTTATAATCTCAAACTTTATTTTACTCATAATTTTCCACCTTATATTGTTTATTCCAGCTTAATGGTATCATACTCTCTATACCTTCTGTTACACTTCCAAATACTTTCCAAGTTTTTCCAAAAAATTCAACTTTTTGATTTTCCCAGATATTTGTATCGCCTTTTGGTATTGCAATAGTATATACTGCTTTTTTTCCTTCTAATTCTTTATTATTTACTATATCTTCAGTTCGTATAGGACTAACTAACACATTTTTTACTATAGTTCGTTTTTCTTTATATATTTCTGTTCCAAAAGGATCTTTTTCTGTTTCTATTCTATTTATTAAAACTATATCAATTCCTTTTATTTGTGTCATATATTTCTATCCCTCTAATGCTTTGTTTTCTTAGTCCTAATGTATTTAATTCACTTTTTTTAATAAATATACCTCCTCCGAGGTGATAAATATGTTCCTGAAAAACTATATCCTAATGCACTTTGTGTCATTTGTGTCATTGGTTCACTATCTGTAGATGTCATTAAAGTTCTAGCAACTACATCAACTACAACTGATTTAACTAAATTTTTATATGATGTTCTTTCTTCCACCATTTTATCTAATTCTTTTCCTACATTATGTGCCTCTTCTCTAAGTCTATCTGATACTATTTCTATCAAAGCTTCTGCTTTCTGTATTTCTTCTTGTCTTAAAGGTCTCCATAAAATATTCAAATCTTCTATAGTTGCAAACTTCATTTCTTTCATTTCCTTTTTATTTATTTATAAAAAAAGGGATATTAGTAATATCCCCTCATTCCTTATTTAGCTTCTATTCTTGCAAATGCATCTGGATCTAATATTCCCCAACCTATATAAGCTTCTAATCTTAAATATACTTGATTATACCCTTTAAGATCTTTTCCTGTATTATCTGGATCACCATATTCAATTACTTTTAATGGAATTTCTTTTGCATATCCCCATTGGAATCTATTTGCAAAATCTCCAACTATTGCTCTATCTTTATTTCCATTTGCAGATACTGTAGTATTTTGATCAGCAAGCATTCCACCTAATATTTCAGGACATCCTCCAAACTTAAATTCAGGATATTGAGCAACACCATTTTCTTTCATATCTGCCATTGCTTTCCCCATTTCAGTTGAGAATATAACTCCTGTTGCAATTCTTTCTTTTCCTTGTATAGTTCTTATAGCTGTTTCTAAATTTTCATCTGCTTTTGCAGCAGCAAATTCAACTTTTGTTGTTATTGCTTTATCAAAACAATTATTTCCTATAAGTGTACTTTCAGTTCCAGTTCTTGGGTTAATTCCATGCATTGCCATTAAATCAAGTCCTCTTGCAAGTTTTTTAGCAAACCCATCTACAAGTGATTTTAATATTTTAATTTTACTTTCTTCTGTTGCAATTAAAAACTCATCTGATACTCTTGCACCATATTCTACTTTGTAAGGTGCTATTACAAGTGGATCTAATGATATTCCTCCATGTGTCTTTTTACCATTTTCTGCTACTAAATCTACTTCACTATCTAAATTGAAAACAAACTCTCTATTACCATTAAATGCTATAGGTGTTTGTTGTGATATTTTCATTAATGATGAATGTCCTCCTACTTTTGATATAACATCATCTACTAAATTTTCTGGAAATAGTGCTATATTTCCTTTTTTTGTTCCTTGTACTTCTGGCATTTTCTTTTCTCCTTTTCTAACTTATGTCTTTTAATATACTTTTATAAAATGCTGTTTCTGCATCCTCTTCTTTTTTTATAGGTTCTACTTCTTTCAATGGTTGGACTCTTTTAACCTTAAATATCTCTGATAATCTTTTAGCATCTGCTTCCAACTCTTCTTCAGTATTTCCCATTAATCTTGAAGATAACTCATCTGCAAGACCATTTTGTTTTGCTATGTTTCTTTTAAGTTCATTCATTTTATGTGTTTCCACTTCTTTTCTTAATTTTTCCATAGCTTCTTCACTTGTATTATATTTCTGATTGATTTCATCGAATTGTTTTTGTAAGTCTTCTTTCTCCTTTTCTATAGTACTAATCTTTTGTTTTTCCTTATTTAATCTTTCTTGAATAATACTATTCAATTCTTCCTGTGTATTTATTGTTTTGAAATCCGCCATTTTTCTTCTCCTTTTCTCCCATTTACCCGTGGTTCGGTAATTCAAATATATTTAATAATATATTTTTTGTTTTTTCTTTTCCTTAATTTCTGCACATGACCAAAATGCAATAATTGCACTTTCTAGCAATGTAATATCCTTATCACTATATTGTGACTTATACCCAAAACCTCCTTGCGTTCCAATTGGTCTCTTTTCACAGTTAGTTGCAACTTCTGTTAATGAAGGTTGGTCATTATGACATATTACTTTTTGATATATCGCATTTTCAAATTTTGATGTAGCTAATATATATTCCTTAACTGTGGGCAATATAACCTTTTTAATTCCATTTTCTTTTAATTCTTTTTTTAATATATCTTGGTTTCCTGCTCCATCTATTACTATATTCTCTACTTCTGCTTTTTTTAAAAAATCTATTAGCCATTGGTTTCCATTTCTCATTGATTGACAGTCTATAACCTCTATAAATATAGTATTTTGCTTTGTTTTTGCCGCTATACTCATAGAAACATTTATCCCATCTTTTCCATATTTTATTCCAACATGTAATTTACCAACAATTTCTGGTATACCATTTACTTTTAAAGCTTCCCAGTCTTTTTTGCTTATATCTGATTTTTGATTATATTTTACCCATAAACCTAATCTTTGAATATTGAAGTCTAGTTTATCTTCATCTCCTATTTCATCTTCAATTTTTCTTTCATTTAATATTGTTCCTAAAGAAGGGTTTGTTAGATACCATAGTTCTCTATCTTCTGGATCTGATTCATTCTCTACACCCCACTCAGCCCAAGCTGTATTCCTCGATTGTCCATACAAAGCCTTATTTCTTAATTCATTAAATACGGTTCCACTTGATACTAATGTAGGTGGTGTTCCACAATATATAGTCTGCGGGTTCTGAGATGAACTTACTACATACTTTAGAGACGATTCTTGATCTTTAGTATATTCTTGAGCCTCATCAATAATTACCGTGTCAAATCCTTCCCCTAAACCACCTGTAGTAGTTCTAGTCCTAAAATCTATCCTTCCACCTTTAGAATCCGTAAATTCAATTCTTTCTTGTCCTTTTGCTTTTAGACTTGTAAAATCTTTATCTTTAACATATCCTGCTTCTTGTAAAATGTTTTCTAATCTCTCAAATGCAGAATGTGATGTTGATGTTCTATGTGCAGTATGTAGTATATGCTCTCCCTTTATTAATCCAAATACTTCTCTTATCACTACAACTTCATTTTTCCCATTTCTTCTTGGTATTGAATATCCAAATTTAGTATGTGTCCATAATCCTTCATCATTTATAGATAGCATATGCTTAATTAAGTTTATTTGCCACTCCTGTGCTTTTCTCTTTGATTTTTCATAAATAGAAATTGCTTCTTCTCCAAGAGTTTCACTATATGGCAATATTACCGATTGAGTAGGGTTTTGATTTCCTAATCTGCTCATTTTTCACCCCTTTCAATCTATGAAAAAAGAACAGTTTAGAGACTTATTCAGGTCTAAAAAAAGACACAATTTCTTGTGTCTTAATTATTGTTTATTCATTTTTATAATCTTCTATTGTTCTTTGATCTCTGTCTGAAAAGAATTCTTTCCAATAAGGATTTTCTTTATCAAATAACTCTTTCTCTTCTTTTGTAAAATTATGTGGATAATCTGTCCATAAATTATATATATTTTTTTTATCAAAGCTATATAATAATTTCCCAATATATCCAATCTCTTCTACTGACCAAATTTTATCATTATCCTTTTTTTTATAAAATCTAAAATTTGAGTTTTCTTTATTTAATACTTCCATCTATTCCCTTTCTTTGCTCATATTCTTCTGTATTTAAGAATCCTAATATCTTTATAAACTCTTTATTATTATATAATGTTTTAGCTCTTATTAAAATAGTATCTCTATTTCCTCTTTTTTCACAATAAAATCTTTCTTCTAATGGCATATCCCATAAAAGTTGATATCCATTTTTTTCTAATTTAGATTCTTGTAATTCTATATAGTAATATGTTCCAAATTCATTTTTCTTTATTATTGCTGCATGTTGTCCTATTCCCAAATAATATTCTTCATTAATTTTCATATTCTTTTTTATTTCTTTAAATGCTTCCAATTCATTTAAATTTCTCACTATGTAACTTTCAACCCCGATTCAAGTTTGCTATATCCTTAATATTGTAACGCTTACAAAAAAATCTTTCACTCTCTCCTCCTCTATAATCTAGAACATCATATCCTGCCCTATTTCCTATATATGCAAGTGCAACAGAAGAACAAGAACCATTAGTTTCATCTCCCCCTGATACTCTCTGTATTATTTCTTCTTCTGTTCTTTTAATTTTTGACTTTTTAACTGGATTATATTCTATATCTGAATCTACAAGTTGCTTTCTTACATCGCTCATAAATAAGTCATCACCATCATCAACTTCTTTTATTCTTTTCTTTATTATATCATCTTCTTCAAAATAACTCCAATCTTTATTATGAACATTTTGACTTTTATATTTTCCACCACCTGGTACATATTCAACCGTACATCTACAATTTCTGTGCCTTCTAAAAACATCATTTCCTGCATTTTTAACTTCAAAGTAATTATATGTACCATCTAACTTGCTACACCATTTACAACATTTACCTGATGATTCTCTATATATCTTCGGTTCTAATCCTAATTTAAAATGAGATTCTGCATTTTTTCTTACTGTGTCATCTACAACAGATTGACTAAAATTAACCATATTTTCATCAAGTATCCATTTAGTTTTTTCATAATCTTCTTCATCTGCAAGTCTTTGAACAATACCATGAATTCTATCTTCATTTAATGGAGCTTTTATTCCATTTAATCCTAATCCTGCCTTTTTGTTTATTAATGTTTGTACATCTTTTGAATATTCAGATATAAGTTCATAATTGTTTTTCATTGTAGGTGTTATAGTTTTATCACCTATATTATAATACATTCTACCATTAGGAAGTTCATCACTTTTAATATTTTCTTTATATGTTTCTGCTAATATTTTTCCTAATTCAATTGCATATTCATTAGCTTCTTTATATGTTGCTTCATTATTTTCTAATACTTTTATTAACTCTTTGATTTTTTTATTAGATTTTATCTTTTCTCCAAAACTTTCCTCCAACCTTTTTAAAATATCTTTAGAAATATCAACTTCCATTATTAGCTCCTCTTATACCTGTCAATTCTTCTATAACTTCTTTGTCAATAAAACCATCTACTGCTTGATTCAATTTAACACTAGCGTCCCCAATTACTCCTAACGATGACAAATCAGTTTCAAACACTGGTTCCCATTTTATCTTGATTTTCATGAATTTATCTCTTCTATATCCTATCTTATCCCTTAAACACACTGCTAAAAAGGCAACATTTCTAAATCCTGATGTAAAACATCTTTGTGCTTTTTTTGCCATTGTTCTTAATGTTTCATGACTTGCTTTTATAGCTTCACTCGAACTTGGATTATCTGATACAAATCCTAAGTCATCTAATGTTAATCCTGTTTCTCCCGCAAATCCTGCCGCTGCAGTTCTTAATTGTTCTGTAAATGGACTCATTGATGAAGTTGTAAATTGTCCAACACTTGGTTTATCTCCTTCTTCATCTTTACTCAGCACTAATAATGTTGATATTGTAGCCTTCCATTTATCTATATTAAAATCATCATTTGAAGAAGTTCCTAGAATATATTTTTGTGGAAATGAGTAAAACTCTGCTGTTATCTCTGCTCTTTCAAATGTATTTTTTGCATATTTTTGATAATATTCTGCACTTCTAGTTATTCTGCTTCTTCCAAAAGGTCTTACTGCATCTGGTCTATGTATAATAGGAACTAGCAATGGATATCCAACATCATGTCTAAACACTTCATATTCTTCACCATTATATAATATACTTGTATATTCTGGTGTAAAATATGCCTCTACTATTGGTGTTCCTTCATCATTTCTTTGTAATACTGCATATCCTTCTTTTAATAAACCTGTTATAGGATCTATTACTCCTGTTGCATTATTAGCTTCTATAACTTGTAGTCTTGGATATCCTGTTTCATCTGTTGATATATACACAAATGAACATGATGCTATTAATGCATTTAATATTGCTGAATCAAAAAAGATATCTGGATTATTCATCTCAAATATCTTATTAACCTCAAATAAATTATCTTCATCTTTAAATTCTTTTACTGACAATCTATCAGCTAAAGAGTCTACTGCTTTTGTACACCAGCCTAATGTTGCTATGTATAATTTTCTCATATATGTAGGTATTACTATAGACACTGATTGTTCTTCTTTTTTCATATCATATTGATTATATCTAGCCTCTATTCTACTTATATGCATTGCTAATTTCTTTCTTAAATAAGCAATTCCTCTTAATTCTTCCATATTTTCTCCTTCTATATATTTTGGCGTGTGAAAATTCGTGCAGTGCGTGTGTTGAAGTCCAGAGCAAGAGGTGGGAGGGGGATATCCCCCCCTATTCTTTACTTTTATAATTTGACCAGTCTATAGTATGTGGTAAATTTCTATTGCCTAACACTACCTTTTCTTTTGTCTCTTTTTTTATTGTAAATAATTTATCAGACTTCTGTCTATTGCATGTCCAATGTGCTAGCTGTAGGTTCTTAATATCTGATGGGTGTCCACCTTTATTAATAGGTATTATATGATCTACTACTGGTGCTAAGGGATTTGGTGCTTTTAAAGTTTTATCCACAATCTTTCCACATATTCCACAAACTTCTTGTGTTAATAATATTTTCTTTCTATTTGAATCAAAAGCTGTCCTATGTGCTCCTATTCTATCTGCTCTTCTTTCTGCCATATAATTAACCTTTCACTTCTGCCGCTACTTAATCCTTAATTCATTTTTAATTTATTTTCAATTTATCTTTAATTTATTCTTAGTCTTTTTATTTTGTTTTTATATTTATTATAATCATATTTTTATTATTTAAACTTATCAGATTGGTAAGAATCGAACTTACTTTTTTCCCTGTCAATCTTATATAAAATAGAACAGTCCTTTTACAAACTGTTCCACTTGAATTCTGTAGCTATCAAAGTAGCATATATTGGTGATTGTGAACTCATAGTTTTAAACTACTTTGTTCATTATATATACTATCATAGTAGTTACTGAAAAGTCACTGAAATGTAAATATTTTCTTACTTCTTTTTATAACTTTTTGGTATTATATATTCTTTTATTTCTTTATATACAGTTCCCCAAATATTTCTAGGTGTTTTATTATATTTTTCTGCTATTTCTTCAACTGCTTTACTATTACTTTTCTTTTCAAAAACAATAGCTTTAAACAAATCATATTGTATACCTTCAAATTCATTTAATAGTTTCTTTCTATGTTCTATCTCTGTTTGTACTTCTTTAAGTTCTTTTTCCATATATTCAATATATTCTAATAAATTCATACCATTATATATATATTTAAATCCTAATCTATGTGTTAGCTCTACCAATTTACTATCATGATTAGTTTTATATGGTGCTTTACCTTCAAATGATAATTTCATTCCTCCAGCTCCACTATACTCAGCTTCTACTTTTTCTTTTTCATTTATCATATAATCTATTTCATTTTTTATCCATTGTTCCCTTTTTAATAGATTTTTCATCGTTTCCAATTCTATCATATGTACCTCTCATGAATCCAATAATGCTACCTTTGTTTCTTTAATTCTTTTATCTCTTCTTTTAATTTATATATCTTCTCTCTATATACTCTGCTTTTTTTATTAATTCGTTTTTCAAAGTTAATCCTATAATAATTTACTGCTTCATCAAATCTATTGTTTGTTATATTATCTATTACTTCTTTTAACTCTCTTTTTTCGCGTTTTAGTCTTTCTAAATTATTTATTGTTTTATTTAATAGCTGTGCTTGAATATCTAATAATTCATTTGCTGTTATAATGTCTTTTATAAATGTTTTTTGTTCTTCCATCTATTCCCTCATCTTTCGTTTTTATCTTTTTGTTCATCAGTCTTTCCTGTCAACTTATGCCATATTCCTTGTCTTTTCAACATTATTTCTATATCTTTTTTTCTTTCCTCATCAAATCTGTCTTTTATTGGTGTTTCTAATTTTTCCTTATTAAACAATTTAATTATAATTATTCTAATTGTCTCATAAATTATTAAAGTACATATAAACAAACATAGTGCCGCTAAAGATACTACTATAGACAATTTAATTACTTCCCAACTAAAATTCATTATTTCATTCATTTATTTTCTCCTTTCACACAATTTTTGCACGATTTTGACACAATTAATAATTTATTTTTCCTTTTCTAATTCTTTTTTTAACATATCTACTAATTTACTATCCTTTTTTATTAATATTTCTTTTGTTCTACCATAGTTATCAATTATAACAATTATTTCTTCATAACCTTTTTCTATATATTCTTTTTTGTTTTTTTCTAATGACTTATAAGAAGTACTATTGATTATTGCAGTAACAAATAATACTATTAAAAATATTAAAATTATTGTTTTTACTACATCTAAAAAGTCATAATCAAATATATTAAGATTCATTTTCATTTTTTCTCCCTCCTTTCAAATCATTTTTTAGGTGCTTTAACATATCAATAATACTACAATTTTTATCTTTTAATGCCTCTTTCAATACCTTATCACTTGGATTATGTAAATAATGTAAACTAAAATAACATTGTCTTACTGCTTGTAATTGTAGCTCCTCACTTGGGTTATCTATATATTGTATAGCTGTAAAAACACAATTTATAGCTTCTATTTTTAATTCTTCACTTGGATTATCTATATATTGAATAGCTTCACCGTGTTGTTTTATCGCATATAACTTGATTTCTTCACTTGGGTTATCTATATATTGTAGACTTCTCCAATTTTGTTTTATAGCTACTTTTTGTTCCCTTTTTGTAGGATTATTTATATATTTAATTAATTCACCATGACACCTTAATATTTCTATTCGTTCTTCAGTAGAAGAATTATACAATTTATAAAGACTACTTTGTTCTAATTCTTCCCATCTTTTTTCACCATATTCTCTTATTTCATATTCTTTTAATTCACTTAATTTCATTATTTTGCTACCTCCTTATTAATAAAGCCATGCTTCAAATTCTTCATCAAATAAATATTCATCAAAATCAGTCAAATCTATTTCTGTATATTCTGGATTTTGTTTACCTTTTCTAACAAATCCTCCCCAATAAGCAAATAAGAAATATAATGATTTTTGTAATTTTAATGGACTTATATCTATACCTGTTTTTTCCTTATGTTTATACGCTATATAATTTGCTAGTTCTAATACATCTAATATTCCTCTGTTCTCTCCTTTCACACGATTTTCGCACGATTCATTCCTTATAATTCAACATTATTAGCAATTTTCACACAATTCTGACACGATTTTTCATCTTATTTACTTTTCTTCTTTCAAGTCATCTTCACACTTATTTAAAAATACCGTTAAGTCTCGTACTGAACACTTTTTTAATATGTATTCTATATCTTCATCTGTAGGGTTATTTATTGAATTCAAATATACTCCATCTTCTATTAAAGCTCTTTTCTTTTGTCCAGTATTAGGATTATGAATATATGCTATATATTGTGGATCTCTTTCTATACTTTCATTCTTGTACCCTTCATTACCTTTATAAACTTTATACTCTTCTATATCAGTAAATTCTTTCCATCCTCTTAATCCATATTCCTTTAATACAATCTTTTTTAATTCAGATAACTTAGTTGGTATTTTTATCTCTTTAGGTTCTTTATTTATGTCATCTTCTATATTTCTCAGTATATCTTTTATTAATGTTCTTATATGTATATCAGACTTTAAAACTTCTGCTATTACCTTATCTGTTGGATTTTTTATAAACATAATATTCCATGGCTCTTTCTTTACTGCTTCTAATTGTAGCTCTTCACTTGGATTATTTATGCTACCTATATCACTTATATCACTGTTTTTTCCCCTTATCGCGTCTAACTGTTCTTTCTCACTTGCCTTATATATCTTATATGTATTTGAGTTTTCCACTTTTTCCCAGTCTTTTTTTCCTCTTAGTTCTATTACCATCTGTTTAAATTCACTTAGTTTCATCTTCCATCTCCTTTCTTTTTATCATCCTTATTTCTTCTATTAGTTCTTTATTTTCTTTTAAATACTCCTCTATATCTGGAGCTATTGTGTTTCTGCTTTTACCTGCTAAGTCATATAACATATCTGTTTCTTTTTCATCTAATTGTAGCACTTCAACTATTTTATTTAATATTTCAAACTTAAAAGCTTTTCTTCTACCTTTCTCTACATCTACTAAATAAGTAAATGAAATATCTATTCTTTTAGAAAATAATCTTATAGTATAGTTTCTACTTTTTCTTTTCTCTTCAAGATATTCTCCAAAAACCATTTTTTATTCCTCATTTAAGTCATTTTCTATATATTTTAATATATATTCATAATCATAAATATTATTTGCCATATTAATTAATTCTTTTAACACTTTTCACCAAAAGAACCTTTCTTCGACTATCCTTTTCAAGCAAAACTCTTTCACCAACAATAACATCTATACCTTCAAACATCGAATTTATCTTCACGCTTCCCGTCAAATGATGCGTTCCAACGATCGTCCCAATATTAACTAAATTTTCCATCCTTTTCCTTTCTTATTTCGTTAACATATTCTCATTTATCTTTTACACTACTTTCTAGATTTCTTAAAATTTCTACTTTCTTCTGCAATTATTTTCAATTCTTCCAATGAAGTATCATCAAAATTTGCTGCAACCGCTGAAATCACACCTTCTACCAATGGTGCATCTGCAATTTGTGCATTTATTTTCCCCTTCAAACTTTCAATTGCTTGATTTGCATTAAAAACAGAACTTCCCATATCGACAAACACAAGAACTCCTTCTCCTTGATCTGCCTCTATAATTGCATCTTTCACATTGTCGACATTTGTTCCGTAAATCTCATTTTTTACGTCTCCACCATTTTTTATTTCAAAATCTTCCTGTTGCAAAACTTTTGCAAAATTAATAATTTCTTCTGCCAATTTATTACTATGGCTTACTACTACAATTCCCACCATTTTAATCGTTCTCCTTTTATTTCTATACTTTTACTAATTTTCTCCCAATAATCTATCTAAAATAATTGATACTGCACTTCTCACACATAAATGATTATATTTTGTTTTACCTCTAATCGGCTCCAAAATTTTGTATGACATATCCATAATTTCGCTTGTCAATCCCCAACCTGTTCCAAACAATATTAAATACGGTGCCTCATCTTCAACCATTTCTTTTCCTAAATCTTGATACGACGTAGTATTAGGAAATATTCTTGCTGAAGTTGTTATTATTTTTGGCTCTTTCCCTTCTATTTTTTTTATCGTTTCAATTGCAGTTTCTACAGAATTTTCTAAATCCGTATTTTCAAAAGCCTCTTTTCTATTTTTATTAAATTCTATCCCGTCACCTTCTGTCCAATAATTAATAATTCTATTCGTTAATTCTTGTTGTGCATCAACAGGCGTGATAATAAAATATTTTTTTATATCATATGTTCTACAAGTTCTCGAAATATCATGAATATCAAAGTTCGTTACCGATGTTGCTACCACTTCCTCATTTCTATTATACACTGGATAATGAACTAATCCAACATAAATATTATCTCTCATCTTTTTCTTTTCCTTTCTCTTTCTTATTTTTTCTATGATTAGAATATATCTTTATCCCGTATTCTTTCATTCTCTTATTATTTTCAGTATAAGACAAAATCATTATAAATAATAGCACTGTCTGTATCCAAAAAATTACAAAATCAGTAGAATTATGAGCAATTACTCCTAAAATTAAAGATATCTTCAATATATTATTCTCATTATTTTTCATTATTTCATAAATGTATCTCAAAAAAACAACTAACAATGCCAATGTTCCAACAACTCCATAACTCAAAAGTGATTCAACCAATGCGTTATGAGAGTGTGGATAAATAAAATTTGTAAATTTATAATAATAAAAATTTCCGTGTCCATAAAGAATATTTGTCTTTTCAAATATTCCAATTGCTATTTTTATTATATCCACTCTCAACCAAAAATATTCTATAATACTTTTTTCTCGCAAAAATGGGAAAAATCCATAAATTACTCCGATAATATAACTAACCAAAACTACTATTGTCGCAATAAAATATTTTCTTTCAAAAAAGTAATAAAATAACACAAATACTCCAACTGTTATCCCAATTAGAGCCGATCTCGAACCAGATAAAATCAATGTTGCTATATTCAAAAAGAATATCATAAAATTCCATTTTGATTTTTTCTCAAATGCAAAATATAAATTCGCAACTGCAATCATCATCATCACACTTCCTAAATAATTTGGATTGTGAAAAGCGAAATATCCAGCTCTTTTTCTTGTAATCAAATATTCAATAACCCCTGTCACAAAAGGCAAAACCGAAACTTTACAAAGTAATTCCAAATTATTCTTTTTCGTACTACTTTCCATAATCAAGGTGTAATACCTTCCGACCATAACACATAACAAAATCGGTATCGCTATCAATCCGTACCAGTTGTCATATATCATAGCCATCACAATTGAAAACCCTAAAACTATTTCGACTACAATCAGAGATCTGTCTTTCAATATTTTTTTATATTCGCCAGAAAAAAATAAATCTATCAAAATTAAAACTGTAAAAAGTACCACAAACCAATAATGGACAAAAATCGATACTCCCAGCAGCGTATACAATATTCGTAAATAATTATCATTCGTCATATTTGCTATTTTCAAATTTATTCCCCTCTCTTTTCAATGAGAGCTAAATTGATATCCTCTCACTCAGTTTTCATTTCAAAATTTTAATAACTATTTATCAAAATTTAAAGCACTCCATTTTCAAATGCATAAGGATTGTACTTACCTTTTCTAGTTTCCAAACTTCCGATTATTTCTCGCACTTCCTCTGGACTCTCAAAAGTGAAATCCAATCTCAATTCATCAAAGTTACATTCCAAAATTTCATCCAGTTTAGGAATCAAATTCATCGGCTTATCCAAATACAACTCAATATTATTCAAATCATTTTTCAAAACTTTATATTTGTCGTAAAATTCTCCCTCAAGCTCCTTATATTCCTCATCAAATATTTTATGCTCAATATACATTCCCTTCAAATATCCGTAAATTACCAATCCTTTTTTTACTTTATCTGATTTTATATTTCTCAATTGTCGATGATTCAACTCAGGAGAAATAAAAACAGTTTCTATATTTGGAAATCTCGAAAACATTTCTATCGTATGATTATTGAAAATATTCAAATTCCAGTCAAGCGACTGTCCCTTCAAACCATTTTTCTCTCCCATAATCGCCTGATACAAGTTTGAAGCCAAATTAGTATCCACTTTTATCTTTCCTAAATTTTTCTCTTTCGCAACGTCATACTGTTTATGATAAATCTTTTCAATTCCAGCCTCACGACAAGCTCTCTCTTGCTCTTCATTTGACACTAATGCCGAAAATATTGGCGTTACAGTCTCTGATTTATTCTCAAAATGATATTCTTTCTTTTCAGGTGCCTTTCTTCTATACGATTGCAACAATTTTTCCTGTAATTGAGCCACACATTCCCGTTTCAAAGCCTTCAACTCACTAAATGGAATAAATGTTGTTCCATCATAATCAATCGAAATATTCCCCAACTCAAACGACGTATCACCCAATTCTCCTAATTTTTCTGCAATCTGTTCTTTCGTTATCATTCTCTTGGCATCTTGCTCCAAAATATCCCCTTTTACAACAGCCACAATCTTCTGACCCCTTATATTCTCAATTTCAAATTTCAATTCCAACTCTTTCCCTTTTTTAGCAATCAATTCCCCATCTATCGTTGAAAATCTCTTTGAAACCTTTATATTATGAATAATTCTATCATTTATCTCTTTAGAATAATTTTTATAAATATATTTTGTTC
>ERZ773037.297-NODE-297-length-27172-cov-23.888078_pt1 | contig 27172 bp, 22 predicted proteins | sample MGYA00511466_ERZ773037 | MGnify/ENA primary metagenome ERZ773037 (study PRJEB29015, sample SAMEA2738146) | human oral metagenome | biome: human oral; feature: human-associated habitat; material: saliva | place: China | collected 2202 ... | reverse complement strand
TAGGCATTTCCGCCACCGAATACCACCTGCAGCTGCTGGATGATTCTGGCGTGCCCAAGGGGTTCATGGGCGGTATCAGCCTGGCCCACCCGCTAGGAGTTGAGCCCCAAACCGGGCGCGACCTGCTAGCCATTGTGGTGGAAGGGACACGCACCTCCTACACCATTGGCCTGGGCGCCACCATTGTTTCGGTGCTTATCGCCATTATTTTGGGGGTTAGCGCCGGTTACCTGGGCGGCTGGTGGGATGGGCTCATCTCACGCTTAACCGACGTCACCATGGGCTTTCCGCACCTGGTGTTCATGATTGCGGTTTCCGCCCTGATCCCCTCCAATGTGCCGCGCGTGCCCGTAATGATCGCCATCATCGGCATCCTGGGGTGGACCTCCACCGCCCGCGTACTGCGCTCACACGCCCTGAGCCTGCGTAACCGCACCTTCGTGCAAGCAGCCCGGGCCATGGGTGCCAGCAACTGGCGCATCCTTAGCCGCGAGATCATGCCTAACCTGGTCTCCACCCTGATTGTTTTCACCACCATTTCTATCCCCGGCAAGATTGGTGCGGAGGCTGCCTTGTCCTTCCTGGGGGTAGGGGTTAGTCCGCCGACGCCGTCATGGGGACGCACTATCGGCTCGGCAGTGGCCTGGGTAAACACTGACCCCTGGTATCTGCTATGGCCGGGCGCCGCCCTGTTCCTGGTAACGCTGGGTTTCAACATGTTTGGTGACGCGCTACGCGACGCACTGGACCCCAAGACGGGAGAGCAGTGATGGGACGGACTCGGTTCTTAATTTCCCGCACCTTCCAATCCATCTTGGTGCTGGTAATCGTCACCCTAATTACTTTCGCGATCTTCTCGCTGTGGCCCTCAAACCCGGCCCTGCTGGTTTGTGGCAAGCCCTGTACTGCTGAGAACCTAGCCCGCGCCCAGGCCTATATGGGTCTAGATGAGCCCTGGTATGTCCAGTTTTGGCAGTACCTGTCCGGGATTTTCACTGGCCGCACTTTCGGTAGCGGGGCAGACATGATTGTTTGCAACGCGCCCTGCTTGGGCTACTCCTTCCGCCTCAACGCTCAGGTGAGCGAACTAATCACTAGCCGCCTGCCGGTGACAGTGTCTATTGCGGTAGGTGCCGCCGTGCTTTGGCTGGTAGTTGGGGTAGGTGCCGGAATTATTTCCGCGCTACGCCGAGGCTCACGCACTGACCGTTTCATCATGGCCGGAACAGTTTTTGGGGTCAGCGCCCCCACCTACCTGATTGGTTTGCTGGGCATCTTAATCTTTGGTTTCACCCTAGATATGGTGCCGGTGGCCGGGTATGTGCCGCTAACTGAAGACTTCGTGGATTGGCTGTGGCACCTGGTACTGCCTTGGACCGTGCTGGCGATTATCTCCGCAGCCATGTATGCGCGCCTGGTGCGCTCAGACATGCTAGACAACCTCCAGGAAGACTATGTGCGTACCCTACGCGCCCAGGGACTACCTGAACGGGTAGTGATTGGCCGCCACGTCATGCGCAACATTGCCCTGCCCATCATTACCTTCTTCGCCCTGGACTTTGGGTCTATGTTGGGTGGTGCGGTAATCACCGAACGCGTATTTTCCATGCAGGGACTAGGAGCCTTACTAATGGATGCTGTGGGCACCACAGATATCCCGGTCATCATGGGAGTTACCCTAGTAGCAGCGGCATTCGTGGTGGTCGCGAACTTAATTGCCGACGCCGTCGCTACTTTAGTTGATCCGCGTATCTGAACCTGGAACTTACTTTCACAAACCGGCGCGCAGCTACAGCTACCGTCTACTTTCCGTAACACACAGATTTCTCGCCTGAGCGAGTAGAACCTAGTAGAAACAACTACAGGTTTAAGCACCATAAGAAAGGACTCGAAATGTCCCAGAACCTATCGGCTCCGGCTTGGGTTAAAGCCAATATTTCTCGTCGTGGTCTGCTAAGCGCATCCGGTATGGGCGCTATGGGTTTGGTGCTAGCCGCATGTGGCGCCAATTCCGAAAAGGTGGGGGCTGCGGCGTCGGCCAACGCTAAGAAGGGCGGCACCCTGACGGTACTCAGCTCCTCCACCGACATTAACTGGGACCCGGCCAAGAGCCAGTCCTTGCCCGTGACCTCCCTGCCGCTGGTACACCGCCGCCTCGTGGGCCTGCGCCTGGTTGAGGGTAAGCCGGTTGAACTTGTTGGTGATCTAGCCAACGACACCGGTAAGGTCTCTGAAGATGGCCTGACCTGGACCTTCACCATTAAGAAGGGCCTGAAGATGCAAAACGGCCAGGAGATCACCACCAAGCTGATCAAGTACGGCATTGAGCGCTCCTTTGCCCCTTCGCTTTCTGGTGGTCTGGGCTACCACAAGACCCTGCTAGAGGGTGGTAAGAACTACCAGGGCCCCTACAACGGCAAGCACCTGGACTCGATCGGCACCCCCGACGACTACACCATTACCTTCAAGCTAGTGCGCCCCTACGGTGACTGGCCGTGGGTAGTGTCCACCCCCACCTTCTCGCCCGTGCCCACCGGTGACGACCCGTCCACCTACACTCGCAAGCCGGTAGCTTCCGGCCCCTACCAGGTGGCGGAGTACAAGCAGGGCGTCTCGGTAACCCTGGAACGCAACCCCAAGTGGGAGGCCAAGAGCGACCCGCTGCGTAGCGCCCTACCCGACAAGGTGGTGTTCAAGCTGGGTCAGGATGAATCGGTAGCTAACAAGTCCATCATTGCTGACGCCGGTGAGGCTGCCACCTCCATGAGCTCCTCGCGCGTGGCCGCCGCCCAGCTAGCGGAAATCACCGCCAACCCCAAGGCTAAGGCCCGCCTGGCTACCTCCAGCGCCGGCCCGCTGCTGTACCTGGCCATCAACACTGAGCGCGTAAAGGACCTGGCTGTGCGTCAGGCCATCAACTACGCGGTCAACAAGGACGCCGTGGTGCAGGCCCTGGGGGGTCAGCTAGGTGGGCTTAAGGCCACCACCTACATCACCCCCGGCATTGAGGGACGTAAGGAATACGACCTGTACCCCTACAACGTGAACAAGGCCAAGCAGCTGATCGCCGGCAAGAACGTGCCTGAACTGGTGCTGCTCACCCCCAACGGCCAGGCCCAGGTGGCCGTGGCTGAGGCAGTGCAGCAGTCGCTAGCCAAGGCCGGTTTCAAAGTGCGCATTGACCCGGTTGAGACCGACACTGCCAGTGAGCGCTCCACTAACTCTGACGGTTCCTCCTATGACCTGACGCTAATGTCCTGGAACCCGGACTACCCCAGCCCGGCCGCTAACCTGCAGCCGCTGTTTGCCTCCAGCGAGATCGGTAACGGTGGCATTAACGCCTCGCGCTTTAAGGATGACGCCGTCGACAAGGCTATTGACGCGGCCTCAGCTGAGCTGGACCCGGCCAAGGCCAAGGTTGCCTGGGCCGCCGTCGACAAGCAGATTGCCCAGCACGCCCCCGCAGTGCCGTTGGCCTACCGCCGCAACTCCTTCCTGCGCGGCTCGAAGGTTACCGGCTTCTACGTGGAGCCTTACCCGGCATACCCGAACTACCTGGTACTAGGGGTCGAATAGAGATGAGCATCGAAAGTAGTTCCCAGCGCCCTAGTGGAGCAGACGCCGAGCTGCTGCCCGGCGGCCAGGCTGGCGGCCAGGCTGCTGACGCTCAGGGGGCGGTTGTAGACACTGTCTACGACGGCGTTCAGGAGGCTACCACTCAGGTGGACGCTGCCGGCTTTGAAAAGCCGGCGCCTGGAACGGTGCTTTGCCTGCGCGAATTTGGCGTAACCTTCCCCGCCCAAGGCGGCGAGGACGTCGTCGCCAGCCAGCAGATCAACCTGGACCTAATTAAGGGCCAAGTGTTGGCGCTGGTGGGTGAGTCGGGCTCAGGTAAATCCGTGACCGCCATGGGGGCGTTGGGGCTACTTTCGGCTAACGCGTTAGTTAGTGGCAGTGCCGTACTGGATTGCTGCCGCCAAAACCAGGAACTGGTGGGTGCGGCGCGCGAAATTTTGGATCAGGTGCGCGGCGAACACGTGGGCGTGATCTTCCAAGAACCCACCACCGCCCTGGATCCGCTGTTTACCATCGGCGACCAGATCGCCGAAGCCATTGCTATCCACGGCGAGGGTAAACGCAAACGCACCACGGCTCGCCAGCGCCGCACCGTGCGCACCCAGGTGCTTAACGCCCTTAGCCGGGCCGGGCTGGGTGGGGACCAGCGTGAAACTGAGCGAATCGCTGACTCCTACCCGCACCAGCTTTCCGGTGGCCAGTTGCAGCGCGCCTGCATTGCCCTGGCCACCGCCAATCACCCCAGCGTGCTGATCGCGGATGAGCCCACCACGGCCCTGGATGTAACCGTGCAGGCCGAGATCTTGGATCTGCTGCGCCAACTGGCCAGTGAAGGCGTGGCGGTACTGCTAATCACCCACGACATGGGGGTGGTGGCCGATGTGGCCGACACGGTGGCAGTGATGCGTCACGGGCGAATCATTGAGCGTGGCGATGTGCGCACTATTTTTGCCTCTCCCAGTCACGACTACACCCGTCAGTTGTTGGCTGCGGTGCCGCGTCTAAATAGCTTGCGTGGCGGCGCGGGTAGCGGCGCTGGTGCTGGCGCCGGCCTCGCGGCTGAGTCTGGCACCGGCCTTGCGGCTGAGTCTGACGCCGGCCTCGCTAAGGTGGCCGCAGTTAACAGCGACGACGCCGCTAGTGAGGGCGATGGCGTTGCCTCCCGGGTGGGGGATAGCGCCCAGCCACTAGTGCGAATTGAAAATCTAGACGTTGTCTACCGTAACGGGCGCCGCCACGTGCACGCCGTGCGCGGGGTTAGCTTCGATATTGCGCGCGGCCAAGTTCTGGGCTTGGTGGGTGAATCTGGCTCAGGTAAATCCACCATTGCTGGCACGCTCACCGGCCTGGTGCCTATCCACTCCGGCTCAGTACAGGTAGATGGCCTGGAAGTAGCCGGGGCCAGCGGGCGCAAACTGCGGGGAGTGCGCAGCCAAACCGGCATCGTGTTCCAAAACCCGGCCTCCTCACTAAATCCACGCCGCTCAGTGGGGGCCTCCATTGGTCAGCCGCTACAGTTACACACTAACCTGACTAACGCCCAGCGGCACCAGCGGGTAAATGAGCTGCTTGAGGCAGTGCGCCTGCCGGCGTCGATGGCTCAGCGCTACCCCCACGAAATGAGTGGTGGACAGCGTCAACGAGTGGCTATTGCGCGCGCCCTGGCGCTGCAGCCGAAACTGCTGATTGCCGATGAACCCACCAGTGCGCTGGATGTGTCAGTGCAGGCCGTAGTGCTGGAGCTGCTAGCTAACTTGCAGCACGAACTGGGCTTTGCCTGCCTGTTTGTTTCCCACGACCTAGCCGTGGTGGAGCAGGTAGCCTCCCAGGTAGTGGTGTTGCGTCAAGGCCAGGTGGTTGAAGCTGGCAAAACTACCCAGGTGCTCTCTGCCCCCAGTGATCCTTATACCCAAGCACTGGTTGCCGCTGTACCAGTTCCTGACCCAATTATTCAGGCTCAGCGTCGCACCAGGCGGGCATCTGCTTTACGAGCTGCCTAAACCCTAGCCACAACCGGCTTGCCACCGTAACATTAATTTAGTGGGCAGCGCCACGTTCTTGCGCTGTATATGCCGTTGCGCTGGGCCGTTGGCCTTTGGGATAAGGAGATTGGTATGCCGATTAGTAGCCATAAGCGTTTTGGTTCTGAACTTGCACCTGGACCGGGGCGATACCGACTGGTTGCTAGCGGCGCCTGCCCTTACTGCCGTCGCGTGCTAATTGCCCGTCGACTACTAGGCCTAACCAACGCTCTGCGTGTGGCCTGGAGCTACGGCCGTGGCGAGGACGGCTACTGGCAGCTAACTGATGGCTCTGGTCTACCCGGCGAGGACCCAGTACTACACGCCACCTCAGTGGCTGAGGTTTACGCCAACACCCCCGGCTACACCCCGCCGCCCACCATCCCCGCCCTGGTTGAACTGGCCAGCGGGGAAGTGGTTATGGACTCCTCTGCTGACCTGCTCTTTGACCTAGCTACCGCCTGGAAGCCGTTCCAGATTGCCAGTGCTCCCGATCTCTACCCTGAGCCCTACCACCTGGCCATTGACGCCTGGCAGCGCTGGCTAGATGAGCATGTGGCCGCCCCCCAGGGCAAGATTATTCACGCCGACGGCGACGCCGAACTAGTTGACGCCGGGGTGCTGACCCTGTTTACCGCTTTTGACGTGATTGACACGCTGCTGGCGCGCGCCACCGGCATGGAGGCTGCCCGCGAGGACGTCATGACCTTCGCTGAGCACCCCTACCTGGCTGCTGTGACCGCTGTGGGCCAGTACCTGTGCGGCAATAAGCCCACCGCTGCTGACATCTTGCTGTTCACCCAGATCCAGTCCTACGAGTACTCCACCCGTGAGGAGCTGGGCTCTCCCTCAATCAGCTTCTGGCCGGCACTGGCCCGCTGGTTCCGCGCCCTGGAGAACACCCGTTACTGGGTGGGTAGCGAGGAGCGCGCCGCCCTGGGCCTGTAAGCCGCTTTAGCCCTGTAAGCCGTTCAGGCCCTGTAAAAGTGTGTTGTGGCGGCGTGGGGTAGTGCGCTAGTTGCGCCAGGCGTTAGGCTTAAAGCCAGTCAAAGTAAATTTGAAAGGCAATTATGAGCGTCGAACTGATCGAGCAGTCTTCCCCTGAGCTGGTAGCTGCCATGGAGCGTCTGATCCCGCAGCTGAGCCGCAGCGCTAAGCCCCTCACCGCCGAGCAGACCCAGGCCCTGGTAGACCAGGACAGTGTCTACCTGTTCGTTTTCCGCACGGACAAGCCTGTCACCGCTGCCGACGGCAACGAGGTTGAGGCCGGCACCATCCTAGGTATGCTCTCCCTGGCCACCTTCGCCATCCCCACCGGCGTGCGCGCCTGGGTTGAGGATGTGGTGGTCGACGCCGGCACACGCGGCATGGGTGCAGGCCAGCAGCTGGTTGAGGCCGCCGTGGCACACGCCCAGAAGATTGGCGCGCGCACCGTTGACCTAACCAGCCGCCCCAGCCGTGAAGCCGCCAACCGTCTCTACCGACGCTGCGGCTTCGAGCTGCGCGAAACCAACGTTTACCGCTACGCCAGCAACTGATCGATATAGGCTGCCACGCTAGGCACGCTGTGACCACCGGCCGCTTCACGCAGGCCATCCACAGAGTTTTCCATAGCGGCAGCCGTATCGGCGCTAGCTAGTAGCTGTAAGTCATTCCAAGAATCACCCACCGCCGCAGTGCGGGCCACCGGCCTGCCTGCGGCGGCCAGGTATTGCACCAGCCACTGCAAAGCAGTGGCTTTAGTGACCCCATGTGGGACCACATCAAGGTAGTTGGTGGAACGCGGGGCATCTAGCTGCCCCGCGAACTCCTGGCTGATTTGGGCAGATAGGGCGTCGGCAGTTTGCGGGTTAGGGATATAAACCGGTACTGAGGAAACCTCTAAACCTCGTTCCAAAACCTCATCCAGGGTGGACCACACAAAACCGTTTTCAGGCCGGTCAGTGCTGAATTTAGCCAGGTGACCGGTGGCGTCATGAACAATGTAGTCCGCCTGCGGCGTGGTGCAGTAGAAGCTACAATCTTCACGCTCCAACAATGGCGCCAGCACCGCCTCCAGCTGAGCTGGCGCAATAGTGCGGTTATAGAGCACGTTAGCCTCGCCGTCGGCAACCACGCAGCCAGAAGCGCAAACAGTGTAGTCATAAGCCAGCTGCTGCATCCCCAGCGGGCGCGAAACCAGGCTCAAACTGCGCCCACTGGCGGGCACCAACACGTTGCCAGCAGCCCGCCAACGCGCACAGGCCGCCGTGTTTGCCTCCCCCACAGTGTTAGGGGAGCTAAATAAAGTACCATCCAAATCAGTTGCCAGTAACTGCACCAAAACCTCCAAAACTTTAAACAAAACGCGGCTGAACCTGCCCGGCCTGGGCGGGCTCAGCCGCTTAGCAGCCGGCCTGGGCTAAGGCCCTGGCTGGCACTTACTCCTTGGGGACGTTGCGCTCTAGCTCGGACAGCCAAGCCGCCCCGGAAGCATCAGAAGGCATCCGCCAGTCGCCGCGCGGCGAGAGAGTGCCGCCAGCTACCACCTTGGGGCCGTTAGGCAGGGTGGAACGCTTGAACTGGTTAGCGAAGAAACGCTTAATGAACAGCTCCAGCCACTTGCGAATCTCGGGCAGCTGGTAAGCCACCTGCTCATTTTCGGGAATCCCCACCGGCCAGTGGCCCGTGGAGGCGTCATGCCAGGCCTTCTCCGCCAGGAACGCAATGCGGCTGGGGCGCGCCCCGCGTCGCAGCACCTGGAACAGGGTGAAGTCCTGTAGCGGGTAGGGGCCAATCTTAGCCTGGGTGGACTGGATCGGCTCACCATCCTTGCTGGGAACCAGTTCAGGGCTGATCTCAGTGTCCAGCACTGAAAGCAAAGTGGCGCCCACGGCGTCGTCGAAAATCTTTTCCGCTACCACCCAGCGAATCAGGTGCTGAATCAGGGTCTTGGGGATGCCCGCGTTGACGCCATAGTGGGCCATCTGGTCGCCCACACCGAAAGTACACCAACCCAGCGCCAATTCGCTTAGGTCGCCGGTGCCAAGCACAATCCCGCCACGCTCATTGGCAATACGGAACAGGAAGTCGGTGCGCAGGCCGGCCTGGACGTTTTCAAAGGTGACGTCGTAGACCTCCTCGCCGCGCCCGAAGGGGTGACCCATGTCTTTAAGCATTTGCGTGGCCACGGGACGAATGTCGATTTCTTCAAAAGTGCAGCCCAGGCGGGTGGCTAGGTCGATAGCGTTGCGCTTGGTGCCGGCGGTGGTGGCAAAACCGGGCATGGTGATGGCGATTATGTCGCTGCGCGGGCGGCCCAGGCGGTCCATGGCGCGCGCGGCCACAATCAATGCGTGGGTGGAGTCCAGGCCGCCAGAAACCCCGATCACCAGCTTGGGGTTGCCGATAGCGCGCAGGCGCTGCTCCAGCCCGGCCACCTGGATCGAGTAGGCTTCATAGCAGTCCTGGGCTAGGCGTGCCGGGTCGTCGGGCACAAACGGGAAGCGGTCTAGCGGGCGGCGCAAACCAATATCGGCGCGGGTTGGCACTAGCGGCACCGAAATGGTGCGGTAGTCGCTGGCGGTGCCCTGCTGCTCAACGCGGTTGTCGTCAAAGCTGCCCTGGCGTAGTCGCTCTGAGGCCAGGGTGCGGATATCGACGTCGGCTATCGCCATGCGCGGGCCCTGCGGGAAACGCTCAGTTTCAGCCAGCTTCTCGCCCAGCTCGTAGATCATGGTTTGCCCATCCCACGACAGGTCCGTGGAGGACTCGCCCTCACCGGCGGCGGCGTACACGTAGGCGGCGTTGCAGCGCAGGGAGGCTGAGCGGGCCAGCAGCTCACGGTCGTCGGCGCGGCCCACAGTAATGGGCGAGCCCGACAGGTTCACCAGCACATTGGCGCCCGCCAGGGCAGCCTGGGCGGAGGGCGCCACCGGTACCCACAGGTCCTCACACACCTCCATGTGCAACACCATGCCCGGGATGTGGGGGAAGTCTAGGAGCAGCTTGTTACCAAAAGGCACGACGGCGCCGCTCGGGCTCAACTGGGCAGCTGCGGGGGAGCCCGGGCTGGCTACGGGGTTGGCTGTAGGCGTGGCCGGGGTGGCTGCAGGGGAGGCGGCTACGGCGTCGTCCCCGGTGGGGCCGTCACCCACCCCGGGCAGGGTGATAGAGGTGGTGGCGGCACTGGCGCCAGAGGCGAAGTGGCGCTTTTCGTAAAATTCGCGGTAGTTGGGCAGGAAAGTCTTGGGGGCGACGGCGTAAACGCGACCACCCTGGATGGCTAGCGCGCAGTTGTATAGGCGGTTGCCCTGGCGTAGCGGGGCTCCCACCACTGCCATGACAGTTAGCTCGGCGCTGGCCTGACGCACCGACTCAATTGCGGCCAGAGTCTGCTCTAGCAGTACTTCCTGCAGGAAAAGATCATCGATGGCGTAACCGGTGAGGTTGAGTTCCGGGAACACGGCCACAGCTACGCCCTGAGCTTGGGCTTCGTGAAGCAAATCAATGGTGGTTTGCGCATTCTTAGCTGGATTAGCAGGCGCTACGGGGGCGGTTACGGCCGCGATACGGGCAAAGCCTTGATCATAAACTGAGCGGAACTCCATATGCGTATTGTGTCACGGCCAAGGGGAGTGGGTTAAGTAGTGAGTGGAGCGGGTTAAGTGACGCCGGGGCGGTAAAACTACAAAACTGCGCCACCAGGTGGTGACGCAGTTTTTGAGTGCAGTTGTGCGCAGTGGACGGGCCGGCTGGGGGGCCAAGGCTCGCCCTGCGCTAGCCGCTAGCGCTCGCGGGCGCAGGGCCGGGCGGCCTGGGTTGCCGGTTTAAGGGCCGGGCGGCCTGGTTTAGTGGTCGGCTGTCGAGGCTGCAGCTTTCTGGGCGGGCGGGGTGTCGTTGGAGCTGTCTTGAGCGGTACTTTCAGAGGCGGCGCCCGCAACCGGGCTAGCCGCAACGGCGTCGTCGGCAGTTACCGAAGCGGCAGGCGCAGCGTCACCAGCAGACGCAACCTCACCAGCGGCGCCATCCTTAGATGCGGCGGCCTCCTCTTCTTCCAGCAGCTGCAAGGCGGCCTTAATGCCCAGCTCCTTCTTGCGGAAGAGCGCGCCCAACACGGCGGCCAGTAGCATGGTGGGCACCAAATAGGCGAAGATCGGAATCAAAGCGTCGGCGTAAGATTCCACCACCACGTTACGCAACGGCGTCGGCAATGTCTTAACAATTGCGGGGGTGAGGCCAGAAGTACCCTTGCCGCCACCAACGTTAGAGAAAGCCGCCATCTGCTTAAGCGTGGCCGGGTCAGCGTTAGCCAGCAAGGCGCGCATCTTCTCACTCAGGTTGTCCTTCAGGCCACTGGAGAAGGCAGTACCCATCGCGGCCACGCCCAAAGACAAGCCAATCTCGCGGAAGAAGTTATTACCGCTGGTGGCAGCGCCAATGTGACGCGGGTTGACGTCATTTTGCACCAGGGTGGTGATTAGCTGGAAGAAGAAGCCGATGCCAGCACCTATAACCGTGGCATACAGGGTGATAAGCCAAACCGGACTGTGAACATCCAGCTGGGACATCCCCAAAGTGCCAGCTGCCGCAACGATCGGGCCAATGATCAGGTAGATCTTGTAATGGCCGGTGCGGCTCATGGCTATGCCAGAAAAAATACCGGTAGCCAACATGCCCAGCGTCATCGGCACCAGCAAAAGCCCCGAAACCGTGGCCGAATATCCATAACCCATTTGCAGGTAAGTAGGCAGGTACAAGGTGGCGCCAAACATGGCCCCCATGTACAGCATGGACATCAGCGTGGCCAGGACGAAGGTGCGGTTAGTCATCACCTCATAGGGCAAAATCGGCTCAACCGCGCGTCGCTCTGCGAACACGAAAGCCACCAGGCAGACCACGCCCACCACAGCCATGCCAATAATTACCGGGCTAGACCAGGCGTACTCGCTGCCGCCCCACGTGGCCACCAAAACGATCGCCACCGCCGCAACATCCATAAGCGCCAAGCCCAGCCAGTCAATGGGTGCGGTCAGCTTGTGCTTAGGTAGCTTCAGGGTTAGCGCCATGGCGGTAAAAGCAATTACACCCAAGGGCAGGTTGATCCAGAAAGTCCAGCGCCAAGACACTGAGTCAGTCAGCCAACCACCAATGATCGGACCCAGCACTGAGGCGATACCGAACATGGCGCCAATCGGGGCGCCGTAGCTACCACGGTAACGCGGCGGGATCAGGTCAGCCATAACCGCCTGCGCGGAAATCATCAGGCCACCAGCACCCACGCCCTGTAGGGCGCGGAAAATAATAAGCTGGGTCATGTCGGTAGAAAAACCACACAGGGTAGAGCCCAGCAGGAAGGTGCCGATAGCCACCAAGAACAGGTTCTTGCGGCCCACCAGGTCACCTAGCTTGCCGTAAAGCGGCATAACAACCGTGATGGCCAGGGTGTAGGCGGTGATAATCCACGACATGTGCTCGGCGCCGCCCAGTTCACCCACGATTGTGGGTAGGGCTGTGCCTACGATGGTCTGGTCCATGGCTGACAAGAACATCACCAGCAGCAAAGCCACATACACCGCCCAGAAACGGCGGTCTGGCTTAAAGCTGGTTTGTGTTACTGTGCCTGTTTGTGCGGGCGTGGCAGCCTGGGCTGAGGTTGATGCGGGCGCGGTGGTTGGTGTTGACGCGGTGGCTGGTGCGGGCGCACCCGCGCGCTTTTGTGTGCTCATTTTCCTTCCTTTCCCTGGGAGTTTTTGGGGGTGACGACGGCGCTCTGAGGTGGCGCGCTCGTGGCTGCCGGGGTTGTTAGGGATGCTGGGGTGGCCGGGGTGGCGCCACCCTGGGGGTTAGTGGGGCGGGAGACGGCGGACGTGAGTGGTGTGGCGGCGTCGAGACCCGAACCGATAAGCGAAACGGTCAGCGCTAAAGTATGGTCAATAGCGTCCTCCAAAGTGGCGGAGCTGGCGGTGTCACTTTCCAGCCACTCATCGAAAGCAGTGCGTTCAATTGCCAGCATCAGGTAGACCGCCAGGCGCAGGCGACTGTCATCCTCACTGAGCTGGGCGCGCTGAGCCAGGGCCGGGCGGAGAGACTCAAAAGAGCTACGAATCGCTGCGTCTATACGGTTGTGAACTTCCGGATCAGTGGCGGCAATCTCGCGCAGCAACAAAAATTCCGCACGGTCACCGTCAAGGCGCCTAGCACGCTCAAGTAGCAGTTCGCGCAGGTCCGCAAGGAAATTGTTGCTAGTGCTGGCGATATGTGCGAAAGCTTCGGGGTCAAGCGCGGGCCAGACCTTGATTAGGTCAAACTTGGTGGGGAAATAGTTAAAAACGGTCCGACGCGAAACTCCGGCACGCTCGGCGACGGCGTCGTAAGTCATGGCCTCATAACCGCGCTCGCGGACCAACTCGGCGGCAGCCTGGCGAATCGCCCTATAGCGACGCCGTTTGTGAGGTGGCATTTCGGCGTCCAGAACTACTGGGCACCTAGCTTGTTTCACGGAGTGTTTCACGGGAAACAATTTTGCACCCAATGCATATTTGCATCAAGTGCAAAAGTGGTGGCGACAAACACAAACGGGCGCCCGCTGCATTAGCGAACGCCCGTAAGGTCCCAAGGGGGGAATGACGGAAGCCTTGTTCTTAGCCCTCGACGCGAGCGCCTGGGCCGGCCGGAGCCTGCGGATCTACGGGGCGATCGTAACCACCAGCTGCGCGGTCATCGGCGTCGGCGTCAGTCTCAAAGAGCATGTTAGCCAAGCGCACGTGCACAGCCTCGATCTTGGGGATGTCCTCTAGGCGCACCGGCTTTTCGGCGCTGGTTTCCAAAATCAGGGTGCCGCAACCGAAAATGCGGTCGGTCCAGCCGCGCTCGTAACGGATGTCAGAGATGCGCGAGAGGGGGATGTCGTGACCACCCTTGTTGAAGATGCCCTTGCGGGTGATGATGCGGCGGTTGGTGACGGTGAAGGTTTTATTTAGCCACTGCAGCCAAGGCGTAATAAATAGTGGGAAAGCCACAATAAGTGTCAGGATCCAGATTGCGTAAAGCCCCCAAGGCTGCCACGACTGTGGGGCAATTACGCTGGCGATGATGGCAACGGTAATGAGCAGTATGGTGCCCAAGATGCGCCAGCCCAATACTTTGGGGTGGGTGCGCATGTAGTCGACTACGTACTCGCCGTCGGATAGATGTCTTTTAGGAAACGCCATAGCTTCATCTTTGCAGACACTCGCCTTAGTGTCACTTGCTTAGGCCGGAAAATTTTAGGTGCGGGCGCGGCTTTTGGGTCGGCGGGTCTTGACGGTGGGGTTTGGCGACGGCGCCGGGCTGGTGGTCGCGCGGGTCGGCGGCGTGCGTGGGCTGTGAGCGCTGAGGGGAGTGTGCTCTGGTGGGTGCTTCGGTGCGCGTTGAGGTGTTGGTAGCACCTGTGGGTCAGCGGCACGCGGCGTACGGCGAGTGTGGACTAGTGGCGTGAGGGCTGACATTGCGCGGCGGGGGAGCTGGGGGAGTGGATAGAGAGGTAGAGGTTAGAGGGCTGCAAAGTTAGATGGTTACAAATACTGACAAATCGTCCCTTGCCTATAAAACCCCATGAATTTTTTATAGGCGAGGGACGATTTTGTATGTACCTGTATGTACCTGTGTGTACTTGTATGTATGCGAAGAGAAGATCAGTTCTGCTTGGCCAGCAGGTCGCGGATCTCGCTGAGCAGCTCGGTCTCGGTGGGAACGGCCGGAGCTGCGGCTTCCTTGGCAGCCTTGCGCTCGCGCATCTTGTTCATGGGCAGCACGATGCAGAAGTAAACAGCGGCGGCCACCAGCAGGAAGTTGATGCCCTGGGTCAGGATGGCGCCGGGCTGGATGTATTCCTTGGAGCTGGGGTCAATCTTGAACTGCAGTACGGAGTCGAAGTTCGGGGAACCGATTAGCTGAGCCAGGATGCCCATGATGAAAGCGGTTACCTTGTCAACGATCGGCTTGAAAGCGTTACCGATAATAACGGCGACGGCTAGGTCGACCACGTTGCCCTGAGAAATAAAGTCGCGGAAGCCCTTAAGCATGGTTTTCCCCCTGAAGTTTTAAGTGAAGTGGGTGTGCCTACCCCGTTTCAGGGTCTGAGCACTATTGAAAGCGGACCCTGGGAGGCCGCGCCGCATAAAAGCGTAGCCTCAGTTTCCTTAACTGCAAACGTTATTAGTCTCATAGTCCCTTGTGTTTGGGTGAGATTCGCTTTGTTTGGCGGCTCTACATCAACAATTGTGACTTTCCGCGCCAATACCTGCGCCCCCACCTTGGAGTATGCGGCATCACTAGAAACCACCCCACCATTAGTGGTACCGCCCACCGAACCCACAATGTCCACCTGCTGGCCTATACGCGCCAGCTGCGAGCCGGTTTGTATCTGCAGCTGCACCACCCGCTGCTGCTTGCCTAGATGTGAGAGCGCCGGCCCGGTAAGCATTGATTCAATCAGTGCTGTGCCTTTGGGTAGGTCAATGCTCAGTTTTCGGCCCACTGGGGAGGTGCGTACCGCTTGTGGTGGCGAGGTTGGCAGGTTGCTTAGGACGACGTCGCTGCTGGTGATCACTTGGCCTAAGGACATATCCGTGCGCATTACCCATACCTTTACCTGCCCGGGGTTAGTCAGCGCCTGAACTGCCAGTAGTGCGCATAAAAGCACGGCTAAGGCGGTGATCAGCCGCCGGTGCAGCCATAGTTGGCCGCGCCAAGAGGCCCTAAATAATTGGCGTCTTTGATTGATCTGCCCGGCTGCTGGCTGAGTCCTTTGCTGGAGGCTGTCACGGAGCTGATCACTACTGGTCTGCCCGGGTGTGAGCTGGGGTCCTTGGCCATTAAGCAGGTTGGGCCGTGCCGCCTCATTAAACCCTGAGTTAAAGCGCAGGCTAAAGCTGCGCTGGGGTTCGTCGAGTTCCTGGTTGAGCCACTCCTGGTTGAGCCCCTGGCAGTGAACGGCAGAGCCGGTTTTGCGTTGCATGAATCAAGTGTTTAGCTTTTAGTCCAGTGCCTGCTGGGCGGCTGTGGATGGGCAGCATTTAGGAAATTTTTTATCCACAGGTGCGTAAAACCGCCCCGCACCAAACTGCAGCCCGCAGCGGCGCCGTCGTCGGCAAAAAACACCTCGCGCCCAAGAACTTACGTTCCAAGGGTGCGGGGTTAGTAACGATGCGGGGTTAGTAACGATGCGGGGGTTAGTAACTATGGGGCCCACTAGAAGCGGGTGATGCCTTCCGTGGTGATAATGCCGCTAACCGGGCGGTCAAACTCGGCAGTGGGTAGGGTCGTGTCGGTCAGATACTCGTTGGGGTGCAGCAGTGCGAAAGTTTCCACACCAGGGTTAACCAGTGGCAGCATTCGGTCATACCAGCCGCCGCCTTGACCTAGGCGGTTGCCGTGCGCGTCAACTGCCAGCGCCGGCACCAATACGCTTTGCACCAGCGTGATAGCGGCAGGCCCCAGCACCAGGCCAGAAGGCTCGGGGGGACGGCCGGGAGCGCGGGTAGCCAGATCATCGCTACCACGGAACCAGCCCCAGCTGCGCGATAAGTGGGGCCCAAGCACAGGTAGGAGCACCTGCACACCGGCGGCATGCAGCTCATCAATGAGTAGGCGAGTACAGGGCTCGTCTCCTACAGACACATAGGCTGCCACGGCCTGAGCGCCGTTTAAAGCCTGAAAGACGTTTTCGGCTAAAGCCGCACAACGGGCGTCGTGGCGGCGGGACGGGTGGCTGTACGCAGCGCGCGTGCGGCGAAGCTTGTAACGCAGGTGGTCCTTAAGATCGTCAACGTCCAATCCGACTACGGTGTCGGTCATTGAGTTCCCTTCACTTGATCCGGTTTCTCGTACTTCCAGGGTACCCTAAAAGTATCCCTAAGTGTCGCGCCACTGACCCCACAGGAGTTTCAAATGCGTACCGTCGCTGAACATTTATCGGCCTGCCTTGAGGTCGCCCACGCTGCTGAGCCGCTTGACGTGGTACTTTCCGACGCCGTGGGCACGGTGCTAGCTGCAGATATCGTTTCTGACGTGGATATGCCCCCCGCGAACCTGGCCGGTTTGGACGGTTACGCGGTGCGCGCCAAGGACTGCGTCAGCGCCTCCCCGGCCACGCCGGTGGTGCTGGATGTGATCGACGCCGTCCGCGCGGGGGATGTGCGCCGCACTCATCTTGTGCCCGGCACTGCGGTGCTGATTGACTCTGGTGCGCCCATGCCGATTGGGGCCGACGCCGTGGTTCCCTGGCAGTTCACCGACCGGGGTGAGGCGCAGGTGACCATTAACCGTAAGGTCAATGCCGGCCAGCGGGTGCGCATGTTGGGTGAGGACGTTGAGGCTGGCGCTACCGTGCTGTCTAAGGGTAGCCGGATTGGGGCGCGCCAGGTGGCGCTGCTGGCTTCGCTGGGTCACCAGCGCGTGGCGGTGCACCCGGTGCCGCGCGTGGTGGTGGTTTCTATTGGCGACGAGCTGATTGAGCCCGGTCAGCGCGCTGAGCCGGGGGACGTGTATGACGCTAACGGTCACGCCCTGTCTACTGCGGTGGCCGACGCCGGCGGGCAGCCTTTCCGAGTAAGTGCCGTCCCCGACGAGTACCACGCCCTTACCGAAACCCTGGAGGACCAGCTGGTGCGCTCTGACCTGCTGATCACCACCGGTGGTTTGAGTGTGGGTCAGGGTGACACGGTGAAAGAGGTGCTCTCGCCGCTGGGCACGGTGCGTTTTGACACGGTGGCGATGAGCCCGGGACGCCAGCTGGGTGTGGGCACGCTAGGTGACGGTATTCCGGTGTTTTGTCTGCCCGGTGACCCGGTCAGTGCCCAGATGGCTTTTGAGGTGTTTGTGCGCCCGGTGCTGCGTTCGATTGCGGGCTGGCAGGATATCCACCGTCCCTCGCTGCCGGCGGCGGTTTCTACATCCTGGTCTAGCCCGGCGGGGATGCGTGAATTTGTGCCGGTTCAGCTAGCTGGTGCCCCCAGCACTGGCTATCAGGCCCACCCCACGCAGGCGCCAGGGGTGCAAACTATTTCTGGCCTGGCCTATGCAAATGCTATTGCGGTGGTGCCCGAAGAAGTTACGCAAGTTAATGCTGGGACGCAATTGCATTGCCTACTTTTAGATATGTAACGCAATAGTAACGACACGCCGCGAAACTTCCGGATGCCTCCTGTATAAACACTTACTTTTAGTCGTATGGTGTTTCAGGCGGTTCTTGGTTTTGCGCTGGCGGTCGCAATCTCGTTCTATTTGCTGCCACATTTGCGCAGGCGCGATAGGCTAGCAGTCTACTCGCATGACCAGGATCGCTACTCGCCCCACCTGCGTGTGTTAAATACGGCTATGGTGGCAGGTAAATCTACAGGTCACGCGAATAATAATGATATTGCTAGGCTGATTTTTAGCCCGGAGGTGAAGGTCATGAATCGACCTGCCGTGAGGAACGTGCGTGCCGCGCGCCTGGAGCGTGATTTAGCGAAGGCAAAGCGGGCTCAGGCTGCTCACCAGGCCAAAGCTTCAGCTGCTGCCAAAACTCGCCGTATCCTGATGGGGTCTTTAGCTGGCGTAACTGTGCTTTTAGGGGTTTTAGCGGGGGTCTTTACTTGGCCTTGGTTTGTGGTTTTGCCGACGGCGGCCCTGCTTGCGGCCGCTATGGTCGGTGACGTGCGCGTACGTCGCGTAAGCTCCAAAAATGATGCTGCTCTGGCTGTGCGGGTGAGCCAGCTAGAGGAGCAGCTTGAAGGTGTAGGCCGATCCGCCAAGAGCGTCAAGGAAGCTAAAGCTAAGCGTGAGGCTGAGATTGCCGCCCGTAAGGCAAAAGCGGAAGCAGCCCGCCGCGAGGCGGCTCGCCTGCGTGAGCAGGAGGTTGCTGCGGCCCGTAAGGAGCTGGCTGAGCAGGAGCGTCAGGCCCGCGAAAGCGCTGAGGAAACCGATGTGCGTCAGCGTGAGCAGGTAGCTAAGGCTAAGGATCAGCTGGTGCGGGAAGCTAAAACCGCCACTGAAGCCAAGTATTTGGCACGCCTAAACAAGCAGGCTGAAGCTAAGCGGGCTGAGGAGGTGGCTAAGCCGGCCGCCCCGGTTGAGCGGGCCGCCAAGTCTGCCCCGACTGTTGCCAAGCCGGCCGCCTCGGCTACTGCGTCTGCTTCGGCTGCCGCCAAGCCGGTGGCCTCCACTACTGTGTCTGCTTCGGCTGCCGCCAAGCCGGCCTCTGCCACTAAGGTGACTTCTGCTGACAGCGCTGGCGACGTCGTCGAGACTGCCAAGACTGCCCCCAAGGCCGCTAGCGCCACCAAGTGGGAGCCGGTGAACGTGCCCGCCCCCAGCTACACCATGGCTGCGCGTGGTCCGCGTCGCCGGGTTGTAGAGGCCGAGGCGGACTTCAACTCCGCTAAGGAAGTAACCGGCGTGGTTAACCCGGTGCGTCCCTCCAGCGCTCCGGCTAACGTGTCGCTGGATGTGGAGTCTGTGGCTGGGGACTTCAAGCCGATCGACCTCGATGCTGTCTTGGAGCGGCGTCGCGCGGCGGGTGAATAAGCAGGCGGCGGGTGAATAAGCAGCCAGGGCGTGGCTCGCAGAATTTACGCGGACCGCGCGCTGTGCTAAGCTAAACCCGCCCATGGGGCTATGGCGCAGTTGGTAGCGCGTCTCGTTCGCAATGAGAAGGTCAGGGGTTCGAATCCCCTTAGCTCCACGCATCCCAACCCCGGGCTTCCGTTGGAAGTCCGGGGTTTCTGTATGTGCGCACGGTTGGGGATAGGGCCAGGCATATGCTCAACTCCCTCAACAACCCCCACACCCAGCTACGCGACCGCCTCGGTGAGGTCCAGGTCTGGCTCGGCGAGAAGGCCGAGGCCTTCCTCGTCATGGGGAGGGGAGCGCATAATGACTTCGGCCCCGAAAACAACGATGCGTCGCAGCGCAACAACGAAGGAGACAATCATGTGTCGACCCACCACCTGCGAGGTATGCGGAAAGACCACCTGGAAGGGCTGCGGCAAGCACATCGACTCGGTGAAAGAACAAGTGCCCCCGGATCAGTGGTGCGATAAGAACCATACCGATGAGGAGTACGCCCTCGCTGAGAAAAAGAGCGGTTTCTTCGGCAGTTTCTGCAGCTAGCCTGCAGCCCACTGTCAGCGTCGTGAGCACCGCGATGCTGGGTAATTCACGCCCTTTTCGACGCCTCGAGTCGTGCGGCAAAAACAGATCGGCGATTGAGGAAAAGTGGAGAGCTTGTTGCTTTCAGGTGATGCCTTGCAGTCACCTCAGGCGTTTCTGGAACTCGGGTATCATTAGGTTTTCGTTTACCTGTCACTTCGTTTGAAAGTGGAGGAACAATATGATCTGGGATCGGGTTGCCCCGCTCTACGACCTCGCTGTCAACACGCTCAACAGGAGGGTGTACTACGGGACAGGCAGCGCCGTTGCCCGGTTGATTCGCCCCGGCGACACCGTGCTCGAATGTGCGTGCGGCACGGGCACGATCACCGCAGCCATCGCTCCCGCATGTGCGCGTGTGGTCGCGACCGACTACTCCGAGGGGATGCTCAAGCAGGCCGGGAAGAAGCTCGCGCGCTACCCGAACGTGGTCGTCGAACAGGCGGATATTACCCACTTGCGCTACGCGGACGACTCCTTCGATGCGGTCGTTGCTGCCAACGTCATTCACTTGCTGCCTGAACCAGGCGACGCGCTCAAGGAGCTCAAGCGGGTTACGCGCCCGGGCGGCACGATCATCGTGCCTACCTACGTGATTCCCAAGAAGCGTGCACACACCATATTTCTGAAGCTGATCTCCCGATGCGGCATACACTTCCAGGAGCACTTCGACCCGGCGTCCTACCGGGCGTTTTTTGAGCGCATGGGCTATGTCCGTGTCACCTACAGGGTCGTGCGAGGCCGGATCCCCTGCGTGATCGCGTCCTTTACGAAGGAATACTAGGTGCTTCGTGACCATGGCACGCCCCGAGTCCACCAGACAGATAAAGTCCACCAGACAGATAATCCGGCCTGGAAACCAGGGCGGATTTTTTGTTGCCTAAAAGCGGCTGGGGTGGAGCGTGAGCGCCAAAGTGAGACCCATGTATTTAAGGTGCGGATACGCCTTTGGGATAAGAGTTTTAATTGTTTACTTTTAGGTCTTTAGGACTAAAGCAGATAAACCTATAGCTTTGTAAATATAAGCATTGTTTATGATGACTTTGTAAAAAGCTTAAGAAAATGCCGAGGGCCGCACGTGAAACGTGCGGCCCATCGCCAATGAGGTTCCTCAACCCGTGTTCCCAGATCGGGGAGGGCGCCTCCTTCGCCAGAACGTTCACTGTAGGCTCCCTTAAACCTCAGTCCAACTAGCTCTCGGCCGGTCATCAGGCTCCCCAACCCTCGCGACCGCTAACCTCTGGCGGTAGTAAGAATTTAACCCCCTCTGCCTGTAAGAACACCCCTGGGCAAGCTGTGAATTTCCTGGGAAATTTAAATAGCGTTCCCAGGTTTCTGCAAAAGTGAATTTGACCTGGATAAACGCCAAAATACCCGACTACATACAAAGTAAAGTTTTTATCTCTCAACGCAACTTCGTGCAGCATACTGAGCCTGTAGGCTTATAACCGTGCTCTGTCAGCTCCACGACGCCTCCCTGTGCCGCTCCTGCCCCAACCTTGATCTACCCCTGGTGCAGCAGCTGCAATTAAAGCAATCTGCGGTGCAAGCCACACTTGCCGGCCAGGTTGAGGCGCGAGCCTGGCTTGAACCTTTCGCCAGCGCCCCCAGTCAGTTCCGTAATAAAGCCAAACTGGCGGTTTCGGGCACAACCCACGCCCCGGTGCTGGGGCTAGTTGACCGTTTCGACAACGGCACGGATTTAACTTCCTGCCCGCTGCATGTAAACGAAATTAAAGCCGCACTAGCCCCATTAACTCGCGCAATTACCCACATGGGGCTGCAGCCCTACGCAATCGTCAAGCGGCGCGGGGAGCTTAAGCATGTGCTGGTTACCGCCTCGGCTAACGGCCAGCTGATGGTGCGTTTCGTTTTGCGCTCGACGGCGCAGCTGCCGGCTATCCGTAAAGGTGCGCCCCGCCTGCAAAGCGAGCTGCCCGGCTTGCGGGTGCTGTCGGTAAATATTCAGCCTCGCCCAGCCGCGATTTTGGAGGGCGAGCGCGAAATTATTTTGAGCCAGGACTCAACCCTGGACATGCCGCTGTACCTGCCGGAACTGGACGCGGACGGCGTCGTCGTAAATAACAAAAAAAGCGTGCTGCCGCTGGTGCTACCCCCGCAGTCATTCTTCCAAACCAACAGTGACGTGGCCGCCGGGCTCTATGCCCAAGCCCGCGCCTGGGCACGCGACTATGCGGGTGGGCAAGCTGGCGTCTTGACGGGGGAATCTGGGGCTGGCAGGGCGCACCCTGACGCAACCCAAAGCAGCCAGTCGATTTGGGACCTGTACTGCGGCGTGGGCGGCTTTGCCCTAGCCCTAGCCCAACCCGGTGCGCAGGTGCTGGGAGTGGAAGTTTCCGCCCCTGCCATCGACGGCGCCCGCGCGGCCGCCGCCCGGCTGGGCCTGACTAGCCCGCAGGTACGTTTTGAGGCTGGCGACGCCTCCGTGCTAGACGCCTCGGGGCAGGTCTATGGTCACGACAAGCCCGATCTATTAGTAGTTAACCCGCCTCGGCGCGGAATTGGTGAGCTGGCCGCCTCAATTGAAGGTAGCGGCATTAAACGAGTGATGTATTCCTCCTGCAATCCGGCCTCACTGGCTAAAGATCTAGAGGTGATGAGCAGCTATCGGGTGCGTCGGGCGCGGCTATTTGATATGTTCCCTTACACAAATCACGCTGAAGTGCTAGTTGAATTAATTCACAACTAGGCTTAGCGCCCTGACTAGGGGCTGGTGAGCATTAAAAGCACAGGTCAGGGCGGGGTTTGAAAACTCTTGAGGTGGGCTAAAAATATTTTCTGTAAATTGCCCAAAAAATGTAACCCGCTTGACCTTACGCTAAGCTCAACTAATTGCCTAGTATGTTCGGAACCGAAATCCATAGGCAAGGAATGTTATGTCTAAGCAAGCCGAATCCTCAAAGGATGAAAAGAACACGCAAGCCGCTTCCGAGCCGGAAGTTCGCTCTGGTTTGGCGCTGACCGTTAAGCAGGAAAAGGTCCTGGGGTGGGTTGCTACCTTCATGGCCGTGTGCATGTACGTTGCCTACGTTCCTCAGATCATAAACAATCTAAACGGCCAGGCCGGCAACCCGCTGCAGCCTCTGGTAGCTGCAATCAACTGCAGCCTGTGGGTGTACTACGGCCTGTTCAAGCCTTCTCGCGACCTGCCGCTGGCAGCCGCTAACGCTCCCGGCATTTTCTTCGGCCTGGCTGCCTTCATCACCGCGCTGTAAGACGCAGAGTTACTAGACAGTGTCAGGGCCTGCCGTATTGCAGGTAGGGCTGCTCGCATTCGTCGCCGATACGGATGCCAGGGGCCAGTGTCCCGGCCTGGCTGGCGCGCAGCTGCTGCAACTCGCGCACCACCCGCTCGCGTAGCGAACGCGGATCAATAGTGTTCAGGTAAATCTTGGTGGCGCCCTCAAAACCCGCCAAAGTGGAAACACGCCACTTAAGCACCACTCGCCAAGGCATTTCCTTAGCTACGCCCGGGGCGCGGTAATGCCACTCCTCGTTTAGTGGCACCTGCGTGCCCGTAGCCTGGTGTAGGGCGTGCACCAAATCGGAAACCGCATCGACCTGTTCAGGCTCCATCAGCCACGGCTCAGAGACCGGCCCGGTGGAGTAGACCTCCAGCGAGGGGTAACGGTGACCCACCCCAGCTAGGGCCACGGCGCCGTCGTTAGCGGCCACAACCAAACCTGTCCGGTAAGCCCAATCCACAAAATCGCGGTAAATATTGCCGTTAGCGTTCACTCGGGCAATTTCAGCCTGCAAGCTAGCCCCCAGCGAATCCACGCCCACCACCTGTTTGTGCAGGTGATCGAAGCTAGCGCCGGCCGGGCGCAGCCAGTTCTGGAATACGGCCACATACTTAACGTGCTTGTTTTGCAGGTATTGCGCGTGCATGGCGTTAACCGCCCACTGGGTCCACACGCGGTGCTCGGCCACGCTTAAAGTGGCGCTACCTGCTAGGCCGGTAGTGTCGACGGCGTCATCGCGCCAGTGGCGGCGGGCCACTAACACATCGTGGCTGCCTCCGAAAAAGCCGGCGCTGTGACGGCGAATGTCGCTCAGGTTCAGGTCGGCAATCTCTGCGTCGCCAGCTCCGGAGGCGCGCAGCTTGGCGCTTACAATGGCGCGCAAATGCTCATATCCGGCGGCATCGGCCAGGTAGTTTTCGAGCCGGTCACGGCAGCGCTCAGGTAGCTTAAAACCATAGTTAGCTTGCCAATAATTGAACGGTAAAATCTCAAAAAGGTTGGGGATGCGCCGAAATTCGGCTACGCTCTGATCTAAATATTCAGGTAGCAAGCCAAAAAATGTGTGCCAAGTGTCGCCCGCCCCGGCAGCTGCGGCACCCGCGTTGCCAGAGCCAGCGCTCCCCGCCCCGGCGTCGGCACTAGCGGCGTCGTCGTCTTTAACTGAGGCAAAACGCACGATACGGGCATATTCAGGCGGCGTCTCCAGATAGCGGCCGCTACAAAAAGCACAAGTGTGAGTGTGCATGTGGGAACTGAGTGGACGCACCTCAACCTGAGGCAGGCGCAAGGGGCGGTTAGCGCGGCCGGGTACAGTCCACACTTCCGTGCCAGTGAAAGGGCTAAGCTGTTTGACAGTACCGTCACAAAGACGGCGCAGGTAGGGGTGATCGTCCATGCCTCTATTGTGCCGGGTTTTAGATTGGAGGGAACATGCTAGGAGATGCCTTTGGGGCGCTGTTTTTAATCGCCACCGTAATATTTCTAGCGCCGCTCATTGCGCGGGCCATCCCAGGCGGGTTTGTGCCAGAAACTGTGCTTTTGCTGGCCGGTGGAATGGCCATGGGTGCGGCTGGCTTTACACTCACCGAGGCAGGCGAACCAATTTCCTTCCTGCGTGAACTGGGCGTGGGTTTCCTGTTCCTGCTGGCCGGTTATGAGCTGGACCTGGGGGAGCTGCGCGGCTCAGGCGGGCGCCACGCCATAGTGGGGTGGTTTGCCTCACTGGGCTTAGCTTTCGCGGCGGTGATCGCCATGGGGGTGGGGTCAATTACTGATATGCGCGACGGCGCTATAGCCCTGGCTATTGCCATGACCTCCACCGCCCTGGGCACACTACTGCCGATTTTGCGCGAGCGCGGGCTGCTATCTACCTCAGTGGGTGCCGCCGTGCTAAACCATGGGGCAATTGGTGAAGTCGGCCCGATTGTGCTGATGGCGCTGCTGCTGGGAAGTCGCGCCACCTGGGCTTCGGCGCTGGTGCTGGCCGGCTTTGTGGCTATCACGGCGCTAATCATTGTGTTCAACGAGCGGGTTAAGCGGGCCGGTACGCGCCTGGTCGCGGCAATTCAGCGCGGGCAGCACACTACCGCCCAAACCACTATCCGCGCCGCCGTGTTGCTGCTGGTAGGGCTGTGCGCACTGGCTGAAGTGTTTGAGCTTGACGTGGTGCTGGGGGCGTTCGCGGCGGGAATTATTTTGCGCCGGGTGCTGCCGGAGGGCTCGCGGCCCTTTGAGGAAAAACTTGATGGTTTGGCCTATGGCTTCTTCATCCCGATTTTCTTTGTAACTTCAGGCATGACCATTACCGTGTCGAACCTGAGTGAAAAGATTGGCCCGATTTTGGGTTTCTTGGTGCTGCTGGTGGCCGTGCGCGGAGTGCCGGTGCTGCTGGTGAGCGCCGCTGAGCGTAAACGTGACGGTTCACGGGTGTTCAGCTGGCGTCAAAGCCTGCAGGTGGCTTGCTATTCCACCACTGCCTTGCCGATTATTGTGGCCGTGACTCAGGTGGCGGTTTCTGCCGGGACCATGACCCGCGATGTGGCTTCCACCTTGATTTTGGCTGGTGCCCTGTCTGTGCTGATTATGCCGACGGCGGCGCTGCCCTTGTCGCGGCGCACCGATAAGCTGCCCCAAACCCAAACCATGGGCGTGGTGCAGGGGCCGGTGCGTGCCGATGGTTCCACCACTGCTAGCACGCAGGAGGAAGATGGTTACGCTGTGGGTCGTCCCAGCGACGGCGCCGAGGCGCAAGATGCCCCCGAGGTGCGTACCGCCTTGTATGTGCCCCCGCATGAGCGGGTTGACGCTGGCCGTGACGCTCTAGCCCAGGCTCAGGGGGAAACTGGCGTGGAATCTGGTGGGCGCCTGGGTGGCGTGCAGGTGCGTCTGGGTGTGCTTTCGCACCGCCTGCAGTGGCAGGGCGACGAGCCGGTGCACTGGCAACTGCGTAGGCGCATGGTCAAGCGCATAAACCGCCACCGCCATAAGTAGGCAGCTGCAAGCACAAACACAGGCAAAATACATACAAATACAGGCAAAATCATCCCTTCCCTATAAAAAATTCATGGGGTTTTATAGGGAAGGGATGAAATGTCAGTATCTGTAGTTCAAGTACCTATACTTGAGTTCAATAACTTATACTTTTATCAATTCTAGGCATTTTCGGCTGTCTCCAAAGCCGACGCCGCCGCCGCCGGGCAAGCGCGGTGCAGTAAGCGGCTGGCTGTGCGTCAAAGGATCATCTCAGCCTACGCGCCAAGACGCAGGTGTTAGGTGCTCCGCCCGGCTGGTTAGCTTGACCGCAAGGGTTGTCGTCGCCGCCGCCAGGGCCGCCGCTGCCCAGGTAGGCCGCCGCACGACCAGGCCTAGACGCCGTTACCGTAGTGCGGCGGGACGTCACCTAGCAGTCGCGCGTCATTGGCGTGCGCGGACGGATCCTCGCGGCGCAAATCTTCACGGCTCCAAGCTGGCCTTTCAGCATCCACCTTGCCCAGCGCCTCCTGCACAATCTGCTCAAGGTTGGCGCCCTCGGCCACCCGTTCGCGGTCCTTCGGCCCCAAATGCACTACGCGCCGACGCCGCCGCCCGGCTTGGGTGGGATACACGGCTTGGGCAGGGTGCCCGGTTTGGGTGGGGGGCTCAGCTTGGGCGGGGGAAGCCTGAGCCAGTGGGGCCTCAGTGTGCCAGGCTGCGCTGGTCGCCGCCGCAAAGGCAGGGTTTGCCTGATCGGCCGCTACGACTGCGCTGGCTGGCGCGCCAGGGATGGGCGCGCCAGCGTCTGCACTGTTTTGGCTGGTCATTATGGTTCTCAGCTCGCTTGGTGGTGTCCCGGTTGCAGCTCAGTTGCGGCCACGCTTGACAGCGTGATGTAGCACCGCGTCCACAGTGGTGCCGCGTCGCTTGAGGGCTAGGGTTTCGCGTAGCTGCTCCACTTCCTCATCCTCACTGCGTTCGACGCCGTCAGAGCGAATCCAGGACACCAGATCGTCAAGCTGATCGTCGCTGTAGGCCTGCAACGGCAAGCCCTGGGCGATCGGTGGGCGCACGTCACGCTCGCGTGCGTTGCCGGCCCCAGCACCGTCACCGGCTCCAGCCGCATTGGTGCCGACGGCGCCCGGGTCAGCTCCGTTAGCTCCGGCAGAACCCTGCCCGGCG
>ERZ773037.296-NODE-296-length-27228-cov-8.820557_pt1 | contig 27228 bp, 17 predicted proteins | sample MGYA00511466_ERZ773037 | MGnify/ENA primary metagenome ERZ773037 (study PRJEB29015, sample SAMEA2738146) | human oral metagenome | biome: human oral; feature: human-associated habitat; material: saliva | place: China | collected 2202 ... | reverse complement strand
CCGGCCTGCTGCAGGATTTGGAGCAGGTCTACGTTGTCTCCACGACCGCGGAGACAACCCGCCGCATGGAACGCGACGGCTACCCAGCCGCCGACTCGGAAACTCCCTCAACCACTCAGAATCAGGAGGTGAACTAACATGGCAAAGCAGCTTCCCATTGAAACCCCCGCCTACGTGGCACGCCGCATGTGGAACTACCTCGTGGCGCATAAGGGGCGCGCCCTCTATACCTTCGTCATCTACATGGTCAGCACCCTCATGGGCGCGGTGGTGCCCCTGCAGATTGGTGCCACCGTGGATGACGTGGTGGCGGGAAAGTTCTCCAGCTACCCGTGGCAGCCGATTCTGATTATTTTGGCGGCGTTCATTGTGCAGGCGGTAACCCTCATGGTCTCCTCGTACAGTGCTGCGCGACTGGGTGCGCTCGTTACCCGCGACACCAACCAGGACACCCTCGACGGCACCCTCGACCTGGATGCACGCACCGTGGAAGAAGCCGGCAGCGGCGACCTGCTCACCCGCGTGACCGACGACCTGTCCTCGGCAGCAAGCTCTGTCAGTACAGACCTTCTCGGTGCAGTCTACGTGGTGCTGTACTTCATTATCTCCACCATCTCCCTGGCGTTTGTGAGCCCGGCTATGGGTCTGATTATGCTGCCCATGATTGCCGGTCTTGCCCTCATCATGTCGAAGATGCTGCCGCTCATGGCGGCACGCAACCAGACCGCCCAGGAGTGTGTGAGCGACCTCAACAGTGTGCTGACCGAGAACATTCGCGGCACCTCCACGATTCGCGAGCTGGGCGTTCACGCCGCCCGTGAAGAGGTTTTCTCCGCTGAGAACAAGGAACGTTTGTTTGGCGCGCAGCTGGGCATGGTGCGCATCCGCCAGCTGTACTTCACCGTGGACGCTATCAACTCCTGGATGCCCACGATTCTGTGCATGCTCTGGGGTGCCGCCTGCGTGGCTTTCGGCTGGGCAAGCTGGGGTGCTGTGGCGACCGCCTCGGTCATGGTGTTCAGCCTGCGAGTCCTCACCGACATGCTGAATCACCACGTCAGCAACCTGCGCATCATGCTCGTGAACATGGGCCGCGTGTTCGGCGTGGTGTCCCTGGCGAAGAAGCAGCGTGAGGCGCGTGCGAAGCACCGTGCCGAAGCGTTCTCCGCCGTGTCTGATGAAGCCGTGAAGAACCCGGAGTACGCCATTGACTGCTCCCAGGTTTCGTACGGCTACTCACCGGACGCCCTCGTTCTGGAAGACATCACCCTGAAGATTCGCCGCGGCGAGGCGCTCGCCCTGGTGGGCCGTTCCGGCTCGGGTAAGACCACCCTGGCGCGTCTGATTGGTGGTTCGCTGACCGCCCTGGACGGCACCATTAACGTGATGGGTCGCCCGGTGGGTCACGGTGACTTCCCGACCGATGCCGCCGCCGACGGCCGCCCGCGCCTGCTGGTCTGCACCCAGGAAGCGCATGTCTTCTTCGGTACTCTCGCCGATAACTTTACGGTGGTCGTGCCGGATGCAACCGTCGAGCAGATGGGCGAGGCACTGGATGCTGTCGGTGCCCGTTGGTGGCGCGACCTGCCGCAGGGCATGGACACCGTCGTCAGCGGCGCGGATTCGCCTCTGACCCGTGACCAGATTCAGCAGCTGGCACTGGCACGTATCGTGCTGGCTGACCCGCACGCCGTGATTCTGGACGAGTCCACCACCCAGCTGGAACTCGCGGACGCCACCGAGTCTCTGCGTGCCGTGCTGGCGAACCGTGCGGTGCTGATCATTTCGCACGATGCGCGTATCGCCTCCCTGGCTAACCGCGCGGTCCTGCTGCACGAGGGTAGGATCATTGCGGAGGGCTCGCCGGCAGAGATTTTCGCCCTGACCTAAGCCCTCTAGCCTAAGCCCGGTGGATAGGATATGCCCGGCTGATAGTGCCCGGCTGATAGTGCCCGGTACCGTCTAAAGCGGTGCCGGGCACTGCTTGTTTAACGGGCGAGTTCTGGGTGGGATGTACGCTGAAACCTGCGCTGGAAAACCCGGGTCGGAGTGGGGTGCAGCAACGCAATGCTCAAACGAAAATTTCGGAGAGATTCGCTGGGCACCCGCAAAACTTTCAGCTCCTGAGAATCGTTGTGATAACCTGGCAGAGCGATATGGGGTGCCTTGAGACGCCCGCGACCCGCCAACCCGCCCAACACGCACCCAATGAAGGGTATACGGGGCATACGGCACAGCGGGCGCACGAAACGGCGTCTGAACACTCAAGGCTGAGAGAATCACCCATTGAACCTGCTCTAGTTCGAACTAGCGAAGGGATTATCGATCATGGCAGAGCAGCCTACCGCGCCCGCGTGCGCACCCACCACCCCCTCAACCCTCTCCAACCCTGTACCCGGCGCGAGCGCCTCCGGAATTCCCGGGGCACCTGGGACCTCTAGGGTGCCGAGGGTTCTGTCCATTGCGGGAACCGACCCCTCCGGCGGTGCGGGTATTCAGGCGGACCTCAAGTCCATTACCGCATCCGGCGGTTACGGCATGTGCGTGACCACCTCACTGGTCGCCCAGAACACCTGCGGAGTGCGTGAAGTATTTACCCCGCCCCTGGAATTTTTGACCGCGCAGCTTGCCGCCGTTTTTGATGACGTCACGGTTGACGCCGTAAAAATCGGCATGCTCGGCGATGCGGACACGATCCGTACCGTCCGCACCTGGCTGAGCGAGCACCCCGTGCCCGTGGTTGTGCTCGACCCGGTCATGATTGCTTCTAGCGGTGACCGCCTGCTGCAGGCGGAAGCGGAGCAGGCGCTGCGCGACCTCGTGCCGCTTGTGGATGTGATTACCCCGAACATTCCGGAGCTTGCCGTGCTCTGCCAGAAGGAGCCAGCCCAGACCTTTGACGAGGCGCATGAGCAGGCGGCGAACCTTGCGGCGGCAACCGGAACCACCGTGATTGTGAAGGGCGGCCACCTGTGCGGTCAGGACGCCGGTAACACCGCGGTCTTCCCGGATGGCACCTGCGCGCACGTGCGCACCCCGCGCCTGGAGAGCCGCAATACGCACGGCACCGGATGCTCCCTGTCCTCCTCGCTGGCAACCCGCCTGGGCGTGGAACTGCTTCAGCACACCGAGGCTGCAGGATCTTCTGAGGGCGAGAAGAATACTCTGACCAGCGAAGACACTCACCGCGCCCTGCAGTGGAGCACCCGCTGGCTCCACGAATCCATCGCCGCAGGTGCCGCGTTGCAGGTCGGCTCCGGTGAGGGCCACGGCCCGGTAGACCACGCCGCTCGTGCCCGCCGCCTGGAGGCTGCCGCCTCCGCGTACCCGTGGCATCACCTGCTCGCCACCACCGACTCTGAGGGCAATACTCTGGACGGCACCAGCCCGGAGCGTCTGCTACCGGTCAGCCCCGTGCCCGCCGGTGAAGCCGTCGTAAAGCCCGCCGGACCCTGGACCGCCGCCCTCTGGGCTGCCGGTGGCGAAACCTGGCACCAGATTCTGGACTTGCCCTTCGTGCGTGCCCTCGGTGACGGCACCCTCGACGAGGACCTGTTCGCCTTCTACCTGGACCAGGACGCCCTCTACCTGCGCGACTATTCGCGTGCGCTTGCGACTCTCTCGGCGCGTGCCGATACCGCTGAGGCGCAGGTACACTGGGCGGCCGGTGCGCACGAGGCGATTGCCGCCGAATCGCAGCTGCACGAGGGCTGGTTGGCGAACCGTGCGCGTCTGGGTGGTCCCTCGCCGATTACGATGGGGTACACGAATTTCCTGCGTGCCTCCGCCGCCGGTGATGATTACGTGGTCGGTGCCGCGGCGGTCCTGCCCTGCTACTGGCTGTACGAAGAGGTGGGCGCTGTGCTCTCCTCGCAGAATCACGCGGACCACCCGTACGCGGAGTGGCTGAGCATGTACGGTGGCGAAGAGTTTGCCGCGGATGTGGCGCGTAGCCTCGCGGAGGTGGAGCGTGCGTTTGAGGCGGCTTCACCGGCTCAGCGTGTGCGTGCGGCGCAGGCGTACCTGTCGGCGTGCGTGTACGAGCGTGAGTTCTTTGATCAGGCTCACCGAGCATTGCGTTAGTTTGCTGGGCGCTGCGCTAGCTGGCGGGCGCTACGCTAGGGGTTGCGCTGTAGCCAGCTCGCAGGTGCTTTAGGTACCGGTGCTTTAGGTGCCGATTCTGGGCTGAATACCGCCCCGGCATGGTGTGAGATGGGTGATTGATGCTTCACTCAGACTGCCGCCGGTTCGGGGTGTGTGCCGGTTATGCTTAAGGCGTCGGTGAAAACCGTTTGCGGTAGGATTCCGGCCCTCACCCAACTGGCTGATGTACCTGCCGCGCCCGCACCTCTACGGTGTGTAGCCGACCTAGGAAAGTTTGGCCCGTCGCAACCACCTCATCCAACCCCCGCGGCGGGCCAAACGCCTTCCTTCCCGGGTTTTCCTCCCGGGTTTTATTCCCGGGGCTCCGTTTGAAAGCATTCGGTTTGAAAGCGTTTCGCGTATAAATCCCGCATAGAAATATCCCGTGCAGATACTCTCATCTGCACGGGATATTTCTATATTTCTCACCGCTGCGAATTAGCCGCCGCGGCTGGTACTTCAAGCTAGTACATCAGGGAAGGGGAGTAGCCTACTTGCTTTCGCCCTTGAGTGCGCCCATAAGGGGGCCAATTACGTCCATGGGCAGCGGGAAGACCACGGTCGAGTTCTGGTCGGCACCCAGCTCCAGCAGGGTCTGCAGGTAACGCAGCTGCAGGGAGGCGGGGGACTGGCTCAGAATGTCGGACGCTTCCTTCAGCTCGCTCGAAGCCTCAAGCTCACCGCGTGCCGAAATGATCTTTGCGCGGCGCTCACGCTCAGCCTCAGCCTCACGAGCCATGGCGCGCTGCATAGCCTCGGGAATCTCAACGTCCTTAATTTCGACGAGCTCCACCTGAATACCCCACGGCTCGGTGCGCGAACCAATGATGGAACGCAGGTCCTCGTTCAGGTCCTCGCGGTGTGCGAGCAGGGTGTCCAGGTCAACGCGACCCAGCAGGGAACGCAGGGTGGTCTGGGCGATCTGGCTGGTGGCGATCGGGTAGTTCTCGACCTCAAGCACAGCGTTCTTGGCGTTGGTCACGCGGAAGAGGACAACGGCGTTCACGCGGGCGGGAACGTTGTCCTTGGTGATGACTTCCTGCGGGGGAATGGTCAGGGTGATAACACGCATATCAACGCGCTGCAGGGAGTCAACAAGGGGGAAGACGACGTTCAGGCCGGGCTTCAGCTCCGAACGCAGGTGACCGAAGCGGAAGGAGATGCCACGCTCGTATTCGGGGATGACGCGGAACATACGAATCAGAATAAAAAGAACAATGACGGCAACTGGGATGAGGATAGTTGCCAAAGTGACGGGATCCATGGTTTTCCTTCACAAGTATTGGGGGAGGACGGTATGTGTGCCCACCTGCCCGCGCCTCATACGGTGCAGGTAGTAGGGGTGTGTAGTAGGGGTTGCCCGGTACCGGGCTGTGTGTGGGAGTTTAGGGAGGGGAATTTTCCGTTCCGGTGGCATGCGGTGGTCGGCGCCTCGGCGGTACCCCGCATGGAAAACTCAAAAGAGAAATCCACACGGGGTAGCCGCCGAAGCTAACAGACGGGACCAGCCAGCCGGTCAGCCGCCGGAACGGAAAAACCTATGCAGCGCTATTTCTTCGCCATTTCCTCCGCGGCCTCAACCTCAGCCAGGTTCTGCTCCTGCAAGACCTCGTTCGTGGTCTTGTGCAGTCGCTTAACCGAGGTGCCGGTACCGCTCCATGCGGGGCGGTCCGGGTCGAGGGCAGAGGTACGAACCGGCAGGGTTGCATCCGCAATCATCTGCTTGCGTGCCTGATCGGTACGGCGCTTACGCTCATTCGAAACGCCACCCCACTTCGCCGCGAAACGATCCATCTTCACGTTCACCGACTCATCAGCGGTGGATGCGTGAATATGCTTCGGATCGTTCTCGAAGTTCGCGGGGGAACGCATGAGCTTCACAGCCAGCGGGTAGGTCAGCGACAGGCAGACCACCGCGGCGGCACCCTCCACCAGAAGCTCCAGCGGGGAGTGCCAGACGATGGCGGCACCAATCAGGGTGACCACACCCAGCAGCGATACGGCAACCGCCAGCCCGCGGTGGAAACGACCCGACTCGGAGTAGGGCCATTCGTCCACTTCACGGGTAAGCTCGCGGCCGTTCGCCGAGACGGTGCAGCTGTCCTTAATCGGGCAGGTGTTGCACACGCTGGGCTTGGCGCGGTAACGCATCACTCGGTTATCCGAGTCGAAGGCAGTAGCCCACAGCCACTGGTCTTCGGGGCATAGCCATGCGTCGCTCTCTTCGTGGTAGGTGAACCCGAAGGTTCGCGCCGCCACCATGCGCTGACTGGTGCGCTTAGCGAGAATATCGAAGCCCCAACCCACGGCGACCAGGCCGAGCGCGTACACGCAGGCCAGCCACACGAGGAAAGAAACTCCAGCAATCTGCTCAGGCATGGTTAGCCTCGACGATCGCTACGGTAGGGGCTGGTCTGCTCGGGCAGCTCCTCGGCAGCCTTCGCGCCGGCGAACTCTGCGATGCGAGCGTCCTCAACCACCTCGTACAGCGGCGGCTCGGGCAGCTCAAGGACGGTCTCCTTGCCCTTCTTCGAGAAGATGGCCTGGAGAGCCAGCAGAGCCAGCTTGATCAGCGGGATGATGCCGACCAGGAAGATGACGTCACCGGGCATACGCATCCAACCCATCACGGCGGAAGCGCCGTCGTGGATGAACGCGAAGGAACGAGCCTCGTAGTAGCCTTCACCAACGGACTTGTATAGCTGAGCGATACCCAGCGGCAGCAGCGAGATGAAGGACATCCACAGCAGACCGATATTCAGGGTCCAGAAGGAGAACTTCAGACCCTTCTCCGGCCACTTCTCCTCGGGAATCAGGTAGCGCAGACCGAAGACCGCGAACGCGATGGCGAGCATACCGTACACACCCATCATGGAGGCGTGTGCGTGGTTTGCGGTCAGCGCGGTACCGATTTCGAAGTAGGACACGATCGGCAGGTTAATCAGGAAGCCGAATACGCCTGCACCCAGGAAGTTCCAGAAGCCCACGGCAATCAGGAACATGACAGCCCAGCGGTGCGGGAAAGGCTTGGTGCGGTTGGAGTACTGGCGTGCACCCAGCTGCATAAAGCCCCATGCCTCAACGGTCAGGAAGGTCAGCGGGATAACCTCGGCGGCGGAGAAGAACGCACCGAATGCCATCTGCTCGGAGGGGGTACCGACGAAGTAGGTGTGGTGCAGGGTACCGATCACGCCACCGACGGAGTAGAGCACGGCGTCCATCATAATGATGGAGATCGCGATGCGCTCGCGGACCACGCCGAGCAGCACGAAGATGTACGCCACCATAACGGTGGTGAACAGTTCGAGGAAGTCCTCCACCCAGAGGTGAACCACCCAGAATCGCCAGAATTCGGCGACGGTCACGTGGGTACGCTGACCTGCGAGCAGGCCGACCGCGTAGAACATGGGGATGGCGAGGCCGGAGAAGAGGAACAGCCACGGCAGGGAGGTCTTCTTCGAGCCCTTCAGACGGGAGGAGAGGGTACGCCAGACGATGACAATCCAGATGAACATACCCGCGGTGAGCAGGATCTGGAAGAATCGCGGCAGGTCCAGGAACTCCCACTGCTGCGAGAAGAAGCCGGTGAGTTCCTTGGGGATGAGGCCCTTCTGAGAGAACCATTCGTTCAGCAGCGAGCCGAGGACCACGAAGACCACGGCGCCGATGAGAACGTAGGTAAGCAGGCCCTGCTTCTTGGGTTCGCGGCGGGTAATCAGCGGGGCGATGAAGATACCGCCCGCCAGGAACGCGCCTGCGGTCCAGAAGAGGGAGAGCTGAAGGTGCCAGGTTCGAGATACCGTGTAGGGCAACAGCTGGCCCATATCGATACCGAAGAAGCCGGTGAGTTCTTCACGGTAGTGCTCGGTGAGTGCACCCACCAGAGCCTGCAGCAGGAACAGTACCAGGATCGTTGCGAAGAGCAGGCAGGCTGCCTTCTGCGAGGGGGTCAGGCGAACTTCGTCGGGCTGACGGAAGTCGAGGACGGGTGCCTCTTCCGCGTGCCAGCCGATAGCGCGGGACCAGCGGCCGTAGATGGCGAACATCAGACCGGTACCACCAATGAGGGCAATCAGGGAGAGTGCCGACCAGACCATCAGATCCGCGGTGGGCTTGTTGTCCACGTTGGGTTCGGAAGGCCAGTTGTTGGTGTAGGAGTAGGGCTGGTCGGGGCGGTCTGCCGCCGATGCCCATGCGGTCCAGCCGAAGAATGCGACGAGGTCGTGCAGTTCTTCGTCGTTCTTAATGGCGTCGGGGAACAGGCCCTGCGAGGTGTCACCCTTCATCAGGGTGTCGCGGTAGTGCTTGAGCATGAGCTGGTAGCCCTTAGTTTCACCAGCGGACCAGGTGATGGTCTTGGTGTGCTCGTCGTACTTGTTCTCCTTGCGCCACTCGTTCTTGACGAGTTCGCGGGGGTCCTGCTTGCCCTGCTCACGGTACTCCTTGACAGCGGCATCGGTGGTCAGGCGCAGGTATTCTGCAGTGTAGTCGGGGCCGAGGTAGGCGCCGTGGCCGAGCACGGATCCGTACTGCTGCAGGCCGCGTCCCTGGAACAGTTCCTGACCGTGCAGGATCTGTTCTTGGGTCGCGATGACTTTGCCGTCATTGCCGACAATTTTGTCGGGGAGCGGCATGGAGAGTGCGTAGGTGCGCATTGCAAGGACTGCCATGATGGTGAAGCCCAGGAGCATCACAAACGCAACAGCCTGTACCCAGCCTTTTCCGGCATAGGCACCGACCGTGTCTGAGCGGCGGGCAATCTTTGCTGCCTGCGCACGCGAGACGGGTTTTGTAGCCATAGTGTATGTCTCCAGTGTGCGTGGAATTTGTATGTGGAGTGGCTCCGACGCACATCCGCTGGAGGGGCGGCTCACTATGTTCGGGGTGAATCGTCCTTGAGGGAGGTGCGACAGCCCACCCTGCCTTTTATTCTTGCATATTAAATACGCATTTACGAAACTTTGCTGACGTAGCGTCACAATGTGACGCGGCTACTTTTCTGGAAAATCTGCAATCACACGGCGGAAAACCTGAAATATTACGTTGAGGTTGAACCCTTAGCTTTCGCGCTGCCGCCCTGCGCTGCCTCACCGCCTGTAACGGAGGGGGAGGCGAAGGTTTCGGTGTTCCAGGGTATTCCAGGGTGTTCCGGCGCGGAAGGGATGCAGGCAGGCGCATCCCAGCATGTGGAAGGGGAGCGCGGCACCCCTCACGTTCCTACACCCGGGTGTGGAATAATAAAACCCGGTACTACTAAACACAGTACAAATTTTTTTCAGTACAGATTCTGTACACCCGAATGGCGCACCGTCCGAAGGGGTCACTCGCCCCGCATCCACGGCGGACCGCCGCCACAGCCCGCAATCTATCGGCACATCAGGAGAGTTCACGTGCTTCTCTACAAATCCACCCAGAAAGCAGTCACCGGAATCCTACGCACCGTCTTCCGCGCCCGCGTGACCGGACTCGAAAACTTCCCCGCCACCGGCCCGGTGATTGTCGCCTCCAACCACCTGTCCTTCCTGGACTCCATCATTATTTCCGCCATGATGCCGCGCCGCGTGGCGTTCCTCGCCAAGGCTGAGTACGTGAACACCCCCGGCCCGCGCGGCAAGATGATGAAGGCATTCTTCGAAGCCGTGGACATTATTCCCGTGAACCGCTCCGACCGTTCCGAATCGCTCAAGGCGCTCGACATCGCCCTGGAGAAGCTGCAGGAGGGTAAGGTCTTCGGCATTTACCCCGAGGGCACCCGCTCCCGCGACGGCTACCTGTACCGCGGCAAGATTGGTGTGGCGTGGCTGGCGCACATGACCGGCGCGCCCGTGGTTCCGGTCGGTCTGATTGGTACCGACCGCCTGCAGAAGCCCGGCTCGAACATGATTTACCCGCGCCGCTTCACGATTCGTGTGGGCAAGCCGCTCTACTTTGAGAAGACCGGCGAGAAGATGACCGGCAAGCAGCGCCGCGTCACCACCGACGTAATCATGGACGAGATTGCTCAGCTGTCCGGTCAGGCACGAAAGCACGAATACAACGTTTCGCCCTCAGCCGCACGTGACGCAGGCTAGGGCACGCACCGCCTATACCGCGTAGACTTAAACCGCGCATTCACGCACCCACCCCGTGCTTCGGGGAAGATTGGTGCAGGATGCGCGGTTTGTCGTCTATCCGCCCGCGCCCGAGGAGAAAGTACCCATGGCAGAGCCTTCCAGCTACCGCCCCGCCCCCGGCGAAATCCCCACCGACCCGGGCGTTTACCGTTTTCGTGATGCCGATGGCCGCGTCATCTACGTGGGTAAGGCGAAGAACCTGCGTAACCGCCTCAATAGCTATTTTGCGTCCCCGCAGACGCTGAGCCCGAAGACCTATGCGATGGTGCATACGGCGGCGAGTGTGGAGTGGACCGTGGTGGCGAGCGAGATGGAATCGCTGCAACTCGAATACACCTGGATTAAGGAGTTTTCTCCGCGCTTCAACATTGCGTTCCGTGACGATAAGTCGTACCCGTACCTGGCGATTACGGTCAATGACGTGTACCCGCGCGCGATGGTGACTCGCGGTGAGCGCCGTAAGGGCGTGCGCTATTTTGGTCCGTATTCGCAGGCGTGGGCGATTCGTGAAACCCTGGATGCGCTGCTTCGCGTGTTCCCGGTGCGCACCTGCACGAATGGCGTGTTTAACCGCGCGAAGAATAGTGGCCGCCCGTGCCTGCTCGGCTATATCGATAAGTGTGCGGCGCCGTGCGTGGGCAAGATTAGCGCGGAGGAGCACCGCGAGTTGGCGCGCGGGCTGACCCGATTTATGGCGGGTGGTGCTGAGAAGCATATCGCCCAGTTGACCGCGGAAATGAAGGCCGCCGCAGCTGATATGGATTTTGAGCGCGCCGCTATTCTTCGCGACGATATTGCCGCGCTGACTAAGGCGTTTGAACGTAACGCCGTGGTGCTCGGTGCGACCGTGGATGCCGACCTGTTCGCCTACGCTGAGGACGACCTGGAGGCATCCGTGCAGGTGTTCTTTGTGCGCGGCGGCAGGATCCGCGGCCAGCGCGGCTGGATCGTGGAGAAGGTCAACGACAGCACCGATGCGCAGCTCATTGAGCAGCTCATCGCGCAGGTGTACAGCGATATTGCGGCGAGCCTCGCCTCCCAGAAGGACACCGAGAAGAGCCTGAACAGCTACGATATTCCGCGCTCCGTGCTGGTGCCGGTAGAGCCCGAGAATAAGGAGCAGCTGGCGTCCTGGCTGGCGGAGGTGCGCGGCGGCCCCGTGGAGATTAGCGTCCCGCAGCGCGGCGATAAGGCAGAACTCATGAAGACGGTTGCCGAGAATGCGCGCCAATCGCTGACCCTGCACAAGAGCCGCCGTGCCGGTGATTTGACCACCCGCAGCGCCTCCCTCGTGGAGCTGCAGGAGGCGCTCGAACTGCCCGACCCGCTGCTGCGCATCGAGTGCTACGACATTTCGCATGTGCAGGGCACGAACGTGGTTGCGTCCATGGTCGTCTTTGAGGACGGCATGCCCGCGAGGAACGCCTACCGCACCTACAGCATTACTGGCGACGCCGCGCGTGACGATACCGCCAGCATGTACGACGTCATTACCCGCCGCTTCAAGAGGCACCTGGCGCAGCAGGCGGAACGCGAAGCCGCGCCCGTGCACTCCGGCGAGATTGACGCCTCCACGCCCGAGCCGGCGAAGTTCGCCTACCCGCCGAACCTCGTACTCGTGGACGGCGGCCCGCCTCAGGTGGCTGCCGCCTCCGCCGCGCTGAGCGACCTGGGCATTACGGATGTGTACGTTGCCGGCATCGCTAAGCGCCTGGAGGAACTGTGGCTACCGGACGACGACTACCCGGTCGTGCTGCCGCGCACCTCGCAGGCGCTGTACCTGGTGCAGCGCATCCGCGATGAAGCGCACCGTTTCGCCATTACTTTTCATCGGTCTAAGCGCGGTAAGGCGATGGTCGCCTCTGCCCTGGACGAGGTGCCCGGTCTGGGTGAGGTGAAGCGCGCCGCGCTGATTAAGCACTTCGGGTCGGTGGCTCAGATTAAGCAGGCGAGTGCCGAGGAGCTGACGGCGGTGCCGGGTATTGGTCCGGCGTTGGCTCAGAAGATTCTGGCGGCGCTGACCTAAGCAGTGCTGATCTATGCATCCGGTGGTGCCGGGTGAAAGCCCGCCCGGGGTATGAACGCAGCGTCCCGCCTCGTAATAGCGCTTAACAAACGTGTCATAATTGAAGGAAACCGTCATCATTACGAGCGCGCTATGTTCGCGCGCCCTCAACCAGTAGAGTGGAAACCGTGAGTAATAACCATCTGCGCCTGTTCACCAGCGAGTCGGTGACTGAAGGCCACCCCGATAAGATTTGTGACCAGATTTCTGACGCCATCCTTGACGGCATCATCGCCCAGGATCCCGCAGCGAACGTTGCTGTGGAGACCATGGTGACCACCGGTCAGGTGCATGTTGCCGGTGAGGTGACCACCTCCAGCTACGTCGAAATCCCCTCCATCGTGCGCGAGACCATTCTGGGTATCGGCTACGATTCCTCTACCCGCGGCTTCGACGGTGAGTTCTGCGGCGTGTCTGTCTCCATTGGCGAGCAGTCCCCGGACATTAACGCTGGCGTGTACGAGTCTCTTGAGGTTCGTCAGGGCATCGCTGCTGACGAGTACGACCGCCAGGGTGCGGGCGACCAGGGCATCATGTTCGGTTACGCTTCCAACGAGACGAACGTGCTGATGCCCGCCCCGATTTGGCTGGCGCACCGCCTCTCTGAGCGTCTGACCAAGGTCCGTAAGGACGGCCTGCTGACCGAGTTGCGCCCCGACGGCAAGACCCAGGTGACCCTCGGCTACGATTCGAACAACGTCCCCGTCTCCGTGGACACCGTGGTTGTTTCGAGCCAGCACACCGCAAGCTACGACCTGGCTGACCTGCGTGCAGACATTGAGAAGCACGTGATTGCACCGGTTCTGGGTAGCGTCGATCTGGATTCCTCCAACGCTAAGTTCATTGTGAACCCCGCTGGCCGCTTCGTTCAGGGCGGCCCCGTGGGTGACGCGGGCCTGACCGGCCGCAAGATTATTGTGGACACCTACGGTGGTTCGGCTCGTCACGGTGGTGGCGCGTTCTCCGGTAAGGACCCGTCGAAGGTGGACCGTTCCGCAGCGTACGCAATGCGTTGGGTTGCGAAGAACATTGTGGGTGCCGGTCTTGCCGACCGCGCCGAGGTTCAGGTTGCGTACGCTATCGGCCAGGCAGCGCCGGTCGGTCTGTACGTTGAAACCTTCGGCACCGAGAAGGTCGACCCGATCAAGATTGAGAAGGCTGTGCGTGAGGTCTTCGACCTACGCCCGCTGGCAATCATTAACGAACTGGATTTGCGCCGCCCGATCTACAAGAAGACCGCAGCTCACGGCCACTTCGGTCGTACCGAGCCGGAATTCACCTGGGAGCGCCTGAACCGCGTGGATGCACTGCGTTCGGCAGTGTCCTCCTCCTAATATCTGTCAGGGTAGAGGAGCACGCTGATTCGGGTGACTCAGAGTAGTTCTGAATCGAACTCTTCGGCACCGTTGGGTGCTCAGCAGGAATCCCTGCAACAGCTTGACCTGTTGCAGGGATTTCCTGCTCTTCGTGATGCCTTGATTCCGGGTGCCCCGGAGCCGGTGAATGTTGCCGCTGAGCTGGAGGCGAGCGGCGTGCCGAACCCTGTGGCGCGTGTGCGCGTGGATAGCACCCTGCCGCAGGTGGACCGCACGTTTGATTACCGCGTGCCCGCCGAGCTGAGTGAGGATGCGGTGCCCGGCGCCCGCGTGCGCGTGCTGTTCAACGGCCACGAGCTGACCGGTTACATTGAGGAACGCGCCGCCACGACCGATTGGACGCGTACCTCGTTGCTGCCGCTCAAGTCGGTGCTGTCGCGTGTGCCGGCTGTTGCGCCTGAAATTTTTGCGCTCGCGGAGGCGCTTGCCGACCGTTACGCCTCCACGGTGGCGAACGTGCTGCGTCTGGCGGTGCCGCCGCGTATTGCCGCCCTGGATAAGAAGTACGCACCTCTTCTGCCGGGTTACGAGTCGGCGTATTTGGGTGATTCTGCCCCGGAATCTGAACATGTGGAATCTGAGCACGTGGCTCTCGGGCATGCGAACCCCGAGCCTGCTGCCGCCTCCGTTGCCTCCACTCATGCCGACCCGTACGCTTGGCTTGCCACCCCCGGCGCGCCCGCACCCTTCGTGCTGGACCCGCCGGCACTAAACCCGGACGCCCCTGATGCCACCTCCGTCTTCTCCGATTATGAGAACGGTGCCGAGTTCATTGAGGATGTTGCCGCCGGTGCCGCGACCCGCGCCGTGATGACGGTTCTTCCCGGCCACCTGGAGCACACGTGGGCGGATGTTGTGGCGACCGCACTCGCCGCTGCCGCAACGAGTGGCCGCGGCGCTATTGCGGTGGTTCCGACCGCTAAGAACCTGGATCTTCTGGAGGCGGCGCTCGCCGAGCGTCTGCCTGCTGATTCGTTTGTGCGTTTGAGTTCTGATTCGACTCCGCATACTCGCTATCACGGGTTTGTGAAGGCGCGTTTGGGCCGGGTTCCGGTGGTGATTGGTACCCGTGCGGCAGCGTACGCGCCGGTGGCGAACCTGGGCCTGGTGGTGTGCTGGGATGACGGCGATTCTTCGCTGGTGGAGCGGCGCGCCCCGTATTGTCATGCCCGTGATGTGTTGCTTCTGCGTGCTTCTGCTGAGAATACTGCGGCGCTGTTTGCCGGGTTCAGCATGAGTAGTGAGGCGGCGCGTCTGGTGCGTACCCGCTGGGCGTCTCATGTGCGTGCGCCGCGTGCGCTGGTGCGTGATTATTCGCCGCGTATTTTTTCGACGGGTTCGGAGTTTGAGCTGGCGCGTGACCCGTTGGCGGCGATGGCGCGTATTCCTCACCTGGCGTTTGAGCATGCTCGTCGGGCGTTGGCGCGTGGTCCTGTGTTGGTGCAGGTGGCGCGTAGCGGTTATATTCCGTCGTTTTCCTGTGAGCGTTGCCGCATGCCGGCGCGTTGTGGCGAGTGTAGCGGGCCCCTGTCGGTGGCTTCGGGTTCGTCGGTTCCGTCGTGTTCGTGGTGCGGTCACCTAGCGCAGCAGTGGCGTTGTTCTGAGTGTGGTTTTACGCATTGGCGTTATTCGGCGGCGGGTGCGACTCGTACTGCTGAGGAGCTGGGTCGTGCGTTCCCGAATGTTCCGGTGATTTCTTCGGCGGGTGACCATGTGCGGGCGTCGGTTGGTCCTGAGCCTGCGTTGGTGGTGGCTACTCCGGGTGCTGAGCCGGTGGCTTTTGGCGGCTATGCGGCGGCGCTTTTGTTGGATGCCGATAAGATGCTTCGTTTTGACTCGTTGCGTGCCCCGGAGGCGGCGTTGCGTCGCTGGTTGAATGCGGCGGCGTTGGTTCGTCCGGCGACGCTTGAGGGTACGGTGGTGACGACTGCTTCGCCGTCGCCGGTGGAACAGGCGCTGGTGCGTTGGGATCCGGCGTGGTTTGCTCGTCAGGAGCTAGAGGAGCGTGCTCAGACGGGTCTGCCTCCGGCGGTTCGTACGGCTGCGGTGACCGGTGCGGAGGCGGATGTTCGCGCCTTCCTGGAGGAGTTCTTGGGCTCTTCTGCGCTGGATGAGCGGGTGCGTGAGCAGTTGCGTATTGTGGGTCCGGTTCCTCTGGATCAGGGGTATTTTGCCTGGTCGGAGTCTCTTGTGGAGGATTCTGAGGAGGCTCCGGTTCAGGGTGATTGGCGTACCCTGATGTTCTTCTCGTATGGCATCGCTCGGCAGGTGACCCGCGAGTTGCGTGCGACGCGTGCAACGATTGCGGCGTTGAAGAAAAACGTGGGGGAGCGGCCGGTTCAGATTCGCTGCGACGGCCTGGACGTGCTGTAGTGTTCTAGTCAGGGGCGGTTTTTGCCCCGGGTTGGGCGTTGAGCACGCGGGTTTGCGGGCGCGTTGTGCGCAGGCGAGGAGGTGAGAGGCATGTCTAAGGTGCCTCATCTGCTGAAGGGTAGTGCGCTGCCTGATGGTGAGCAGCGGCGGCTGGCTGAGTATGCTTCTGCGCATCCGAAGAGCGCCCTGCACCGTAAGGGTAAGCACCATGATGCGGCGGTGTTGCTGATTCACGCTATCGGCTACCAGAATCACGGCGAGACGCTCGCGTATTTTGGCAAGCCGGTGGTGCACAGTGTGCAGACTTTGTTGGCGCTGAACACGGGTGCGGATTCTGGCGCCCTTTCCTCTGCCGCCCCCTCCGAAGAGAACCCCGATGCGGAGGCTTCTGCGCGGGTTCGTGTTGAGCTGATTCCTGACGGCGATACCCTCCCACCTGCCGCTGAGGTGAACCCCCTGAGCCACCACAGCGAGCTGACGTATTCGTTGACGATTGAGCGCACGGAGTACCCCGCTGACCCGGTCGAGGAGCTGCCCGCGCCGGAAGGTATCGGTTTTAATCTCGCTAGTTTTGAGTTGCCCAAGGTGGAGCTGCCCAAGGTAGAGCTACCAAAGCTCGAACTACCCAAGGTTGACCTGTCTAAAGTGGAACTCCCTAAGATTGATCTGCCAAAAATTGAGCTTCCCAAGGTAGAGCTCCCCAACATCGAGCTACCCAGTATCGAGCTTCCTAATCTTGAATTTCCGCGCCTGCCTCGGCCGAAGCCGCGCCCGGTTCGCACGGTCACTCGCCGTAGCCTCCTTTTTCAGGAGGGGTTCTGGCGGCCCAGGCATTACCGCCCGTTGAAGGAGCATTTGCCCTGGTTGGTGTCGGTTTTGCCGCTGTTTTTGATGTTCTGCTTCTACTATGAGCGCCCCGGTGTGACCTGGCGTGAGCGTGCCGGGCACCTGTTGCGTTCTATGGCGCGGTTTGTGAACGTGGCGCTGTGGCTGGTGTTGGCGGCAATGGCTGTGATGACTTTCCGTGATGCTTTTGTGGCGTCCCTGGGCACTCCGCAGGGTGCGTTTACGGCTCTTGCGGCGGTGCTCGGCCTGGGTATTGTGGGCTGGGTTTTGGCTCGTCGTGCCCGTGAGCTGTGGGTGCTGGTGAAGGCTATTCCGACGCAGTTGATTCAGACGGCGACCAGCCCGGAGTCGCGCGATTTGGAGCGTATTTATGAGCGTCTGGATCGTCAGCTGGACGATTTGAGCTCCCGTAGCGATGCGGTGGGTATTATTGCCCATTCGCAGGGCGGGTATTTGAGCTATGAGCTGCTACGTCGTCGTGCGGCGGCGGGTAAGAAGCCGATTCGTTTCTTCTATGGCCTGGGTAGTGGTGTGGTCCCGATTAGCATTATCGCTAGTGACCGCAACGATATTCCGGGGCACCTGGATGCCGCGGGCGGCTACCGTAACCGTGCCATGCTTCTGTGGGTGAGTGCGGTCGCGGCATTCTCCTGGCTGGTGGAGGCGTCCCTGCTGTTTGGTCCGTACCGTTCGCTGCTGCACTATACGATGCTGGTGCCCCTGGCGTTGAGTGCGGTGCCGCTGGTTGTGAGCGTGCCGGGTGCCTTCAAAGGTAGGGCGCGTGTTGGCCGCAAGAGCGCCGGGGAAAGCCGGGAAAGCGCCTCCGCAGATACCTCCGCAACTACCTCGGTAAACACCTCGAAGGAGGTACGTCTGGTCAACCCGTACGGCACGCGCGCCTACGTGAAGTGGCTGATTCCGCTGCTCTTCGTGCACGGCGTTTTCATGCTGTACGCGGTGTTCATGCTGCTGCTGGCACAGCTACGTGTTGAGGGCGCGGTCCCTGAGCTGACCGCCGCCTCCGTGGCGTTTTGGGGCGCGCTGATTCTGGTGCTCATGATGTCGGTGCGTAGCGCCTGCCACCTGTATGTGCGCGCCTACGCGCCGATGTTGCAGGACCTTGATGTGGCTGACCGGTGCGAGATTTCCGCTCGTGGTGACAGCATTGGCAGGTCGAATATTACTCAGCCCGCCGATGTAGACGTCAGCTTTGTGACCCTGCCGGGCCCGTCGGTGAATAGTCACATGCAGTATTTTGATGCGTGCTCGCCGGTGCCGTTGATGCTTTCGCACCGCCTGGTGCCGCACATGATGCCGGAGGGTGAGCAGGCGCAGAAGGCGGCGGCTTTCACCGATATTGGTGCGGAACTGAACCGCGGTTTTGCGCGCGTGAAGAAGCTGATGCGCACCATGCATTACGGGCTGTATGCGGTGCTTCTGCTGATGCTGTCGGTGCTACTGAATGTGGCGTCGCCGGTGAGCCTGTCCGCGTTGACGGGGCTTGATACGTCGCGCCTGCATTCGGAGGGTTTTGACCGTCTGGTGGCGGATGCTCAGCAGCTGCGTGAGCAGGCGGGTTCTTCGGATCTGCTGCTGTGGATTCTGGTCGGCATTTTTGTAGTGGAGGCGCTGCTGATGATGGTGCTTTCGCCGTGGACTCAGAGGCGTTTGCAGCGTGCGTTCATGATGCGCAAGGTGGACCGTACGGGTCGGCTGAGCGAGTTCAATCCTTTGCCGATGGTGACGGCCCTTCTGGGTCTTGATGGTGAGGATGAAGACGCTGAGGATGCAGAGGAACATAACCTCGCAGGGGAGAAAAAGTAGGAGAGTAAAGCAGGGCAGAGCGCTGTAGTTTAGGGCGCTTAGGCGGTGCCGTTGGAAGGTCACCCCAGAATTTTTATGCATTCGTGTGCACCTAAGATTTGCTGGGGTTTAGCTGATTCTAATTAGCGTAGTCTCCGTATCCACGGTAAAATATTCACCACTGCGGATACTATTTCGGCGCTTGTCGAGGTGGTGTTGGCAGTATCTATCACTCAACTTCGCGCATGCCTCACAACCGTGCGCACCAACGAAAGATGAATACTGGTGACTCAGACTATGATCACCCCCGCATACGAACCTGCATGCGGCGGGTCTGCTTCTGTACACAATTACGGTGTCATGCACCCGGACCCCGTGTTGCTTTCCGACATGACCAGCGCAGAACGAGGAGCTGTTTACCGCTACTTGGCGCGCTTCGCTGAGCTGGATGACGCAAAGATTTTCTACGCGTACGGTCACGCTTATGAGCTGGCTCGTAAGGATGCCGAGCGCGGTCTCTACGCAACTATGGCGTAGCCCGCATCGTTAGCTTTTAGAAATGCTGCTGCACTCTTGGTGAGTGCGGCAGCATTTCTGTTTTTCGGGCTGGCTTTCGGGGTAGCTGTTAGGCAGGTTTTAGCTCGGTGGGGAACGTGGCGGTCATACGCCGCTATGGTGCCGCCGATTTCTTCCTGACAACCGGGGAAGCGTCCACTATGGGGGCGTTCCCCGATGGTTCTTGAACATTGATTGGCTCTTGGGTAGTTTAGAGGTATCACAACCGCTACTGCGAAGAGACTTCCTGTGATCTCCGTAGGTTCTTTTCGCGGTGTTACCTCCGGCAGTGCCTGCATTGTTGCGGCGCTCCACTCAGAAACGCCCCAAGGAAAGGTACTCACCGATGAGTTTCACCAATATTGCCTATGATTACGAGCCGGAATTTGGCGAATCGGCACCGAGCCGCGATAACGGCATTACTCACCCGGATCCTGTTCTGCTGTCCTCGATGACGAAGGCTCAGCGTGGCGCGGTGTGCCGTTACCTGGCTCGTTTTGCTGAGCTGGATGACGCGAAGATTTTCTACGCGTACGGTCACGCGGATGAGCTGGCAGCGAAGGAAGCGGCCCGCGGGGCTTACGTATAAGGATTTTTGCTCCGGTGTAATGCGGTGAGGCTGCACCTTCCGGATGCGCCCTCAGGGTGCCCGAGCTCTGCGAGGGCGGGTTCCCTGCGTCGGCGCGGAGGAAGTGTGTAGCGAACCGCCCTTGCATACCGCCGCTGTACGCCGCTTTGCGCCCCCGAATTGAATATGTAGAATGCCGCCGCACCCTCCCGAGTTTTGGGGGAGTGCGGCGGCATTTCTGTGCCTAGCGCCGTAATCTAGCGCCGCGTTGCATACGCCGCGCACGTTTTAGAGTCCGCGCTTCAGAGTCAGGGCATTAGAGCCCGCGCACGACCTCCAGCAGTTTGAGTGCCGAGTCGCGCCAGGAGTAGCGGCGCACATCCGACAGGCCGTCAATAATCACGCGTTCGCGAACGGCGGTGTCCTCCAGGGAACGGATTGCCTTCACCCAGTCGGCGGCGTGCGCCTCCGGGGCGCCGTCAACCGGCGCGAACACGGCGTGCGGGGCAATCTCACGGAAAATCGGGATGTCACTAATCACCGCCGGGCAGCCGGCGGCCTGCGCCTCAACCACGGGCAGGCCGTAACCTTCCTCGCGGGAGGCAGTCACCAGGGCGTGCGCCTGGCGGAGCAGCTGCTGGTACTCCTCATCGCTCACGCCGTTGTGCACCTCCACGTTCTCACCGATGAGGCGTTCGTCGGTGAGCTGCACCAGGCGTTGCGGCGGCATCTTCGACAGCAGGTGCAGGCGGTAATCCGGCAACGAACGCATCGCCAGTAGCAGCGTTTCAACGTTCTTGTACGGCATGAACGAACCCATGTACACCAGGTGCTTGACGGGCTGCTCTTCGCGGGTGGTGGCGCGTTCCAACGCAGTCTGACGGGAGACGACGCTGCCGGGCTGTGGGGCGTTGGGCACCACGAACAGCGGCTTAGTGGTCAGTTCGTGCTCACGAATCAGCGAGGCGGTCGACTCAGAAACCGTCACGACCGCGTCGCCGTGGTTGAGCAGGAAGCGCTGCGGGGTGTAGGTCTTGTGGAAGAGTCGCCAGCCCACGCGCACCGGTGCGGGCAGGAACCCGGGCGGGGTCGGGTGCGAGTAGTAAATCAGATCGTGCAGGGTGAGGATCAGCTTGAATTTGCGTCCGGTGGAGCCGATGGTCTGCATGGGGGAGAACACCACGTCCGGCGCGTACTTGTTCAGCTGCAGGGCTGCGGTCGGTTCGAGCGGGCCGGTGGGCGAGCAGATTTTCACGTGCGGCAAATCGGGCAGCATGTCTAGCTGACGTTCGTCGCTAATGATCATGGTGAGGTCGAGGTCGGTGGCGGCTTCGTCACCGGTGTCGATGAGGGTTTTGAGCGCGCCCAGCAGGGAGGCGGTGTAGCGGCTGATGCCGTCGTGGAAGCCGATACGGGTGTATCGGGCGTCAACCATGAGTTTCATGTTGGTTCCTTCTGTTCGTTCCCCTAGTGTTCGGCGGCGAAATCGGCGATGAGTTCCGCGGCCAGATGCGGGGTTTCGTAGTGGATGAGGTGCCCGACTTCGGGGATCATGTCCAGGCGCTCGCGGGCGCCGGTCGAGGATGCGGGCAGGTCGCGGGAGGTCAGCGTCGCGTACATGGCGCGCGCTGTTTCGGGGGTGCCCAGGTCGTCGTCTTCGGCGACGAGCATCTGCACCGGTACTCGGATTGCGGCGGCGTATTCGGCGGCGGTGTGCGTAATGGACGCTTCGTAGGCGCTGAGCACTCCGCGGCGGGAGCCGAAGGAGCCGAAGTAGGCGGCGTGCTGGCCGTTGATGAAGCGGCGCATTGCCTTGTCTTTGGTGCGCATCATGACTTCGCTGGAAGCGCGGGTAATCAGCTGCGAGCGCAGTAGCGGGTAGCCGATTTTTTCGGGTAGTGCCGCGCCGGCACGGTAGTAGAGGGAGGCGAGGCGGGAGGCGACGCGCTGGCTACCTTCAAGGGCGGGTTCGCTAATCGGGTTGATGAGCGAGAGCAGCGCGAGCGAGTTCGGGTGTGCGGCGGCGAAGGCGCTGGTGACGATGGAGCCGAAGGAGTGGCCGACCACGTGCAGCGGTAGGGGCTGTGCATTCTCGCGGGCGGGGTTGGTGTGCTTCACAAAGTTGTTCAGCCACGCCACGTACGCGTTGATGTTGTCTTTGCCCTGGCTGTTTTTACCCTGGGCGTTTTCGGGCAGGTCTGCGGAGCGGCCAAAGCCGGGCAGGTCGGGGCTGATGATGCTGACGTTCGGGATGAGCTTCAGCAGGTAGTTCGCGATGATTTCCAGACCGTGGTGGTCGCCGCGGAATCCGTGCACGAGCAGCACGGGGTGGGAGCCTTCGGGGAAGGTGCCGTCGTTCATGCCTTTGCCGTACTGCCAGTAGCGGGTCATGACTGCCTGCGCGCCGTCACCGATGAGGGCGTCGTGGCGGGTGCCGGGAATGAGCGGGCCGGGCACGCCCTCAAGAACTGAGGTGTTGGGGGAGTGCGGGGTAACGGTGGAGGTCATGGGTACCTTTCGCGGGTTGGGTACTGGGACGGCGAAGTCCCGTTCTTAATTCTAGGGGAGAAGCCTGAAAGGGCTCTGAAACTTGCGCCCCGCATCGTGAGCTGGGCGGATGGTCGGGCGGGCGGTGCCGTCCATTTGGTAGTCGGTGCCGACTCAACTCTGGCGCGGTGCGGGTTTCGCGTTACACTTGGAGGGTTAAGTTTTTATCAACCTGTCTTTATTTAAGGAATCGCTGTGTCTGCTCAGGTAGAGACCGAACGCAACGAAAATGCGTACGACTTCCGCGCTATGGAAGCCAAGTGGCGCCCCTACTGGGACGAAACGAAGGTTTTCCAGCCCACCGGTGACGCCCCCAAGGGCCGCAAGTATGTGCTGGATATGTTCCCGTACCCCTCCGGTGACCTTCACATGGGTCACGCGGAGGCATTCGCTATTGGTGACATGAACGCCCGCTACTTCAAGCAGTGCGGCTACGATGTTCTGCACCCGATTGGCTGGGACTCCTTCGGCCTGCCCGCTGAGAACGCAGCCATTAAGAACGACACTCACCCCAAGGAGTGGACGTACAAGAACATTGACACCCAGGCTGAGTCCTTCAAGCGTTACGCTATTGCCGCTGACTGGAGCCGCCGCCTGCACACCTCGGATCCCGAGTACTACAAGTGGACTCAGTGGCTGTTCGAGCAGTTCTACAAGAAGGGCCTGGCGTACCGTAAGGACTCCATGGTCAACTGGTGCCCCAAGGACCAGACCGTGCTCGCGAACGAGCAGGTTGTGAACGGTGCGTGTGAGCGTTGCGGTACTACCGTGACTAAGAAGTCGCTGAACCAGTGGTACTTCAAGATCACCGATTACGCACAGCAGCTGCTGGATGACATGGAGCAGCTGGAGGGCAAGTGGCCCGACCGTGTTCTGCTCATGCAGCGCAACTGGATTGGCCGCTCTGAGGGTGCTGAGGTGCGCTTTGAGATTGAGGCGACCGAGGACCAGCCCGCTGAGTCCTTCACCGTGTTCACCACCCGCCCGGACACCCTGTACGGCGCAACCTTCATCGTGGTTGCTGCGGATGCAGCGTTCGCCGAGCAGATCGTGGCACCCGAGCACAAGGCTGCCCTGGAGCAGTACCGCGAAGACATTAAGGCACTGAGCGATATTGACCGCCAGTCCTCCGACCGCGAGAAGACCGGCGTGTTCACCGGCCGCTACGCGATTAACCCGCTGACCGGCGCGAAGCTGCCCGTCTGGGCTTCTGACTACGTGCTGGCCGACTACGGTACCGGCGCGATTATGGCTGTGCCCGCGCACGACCAGCGCGACCTCGAGTTCGCCCTGAAGTTCGACCTGCCCATCGTGAAGGTTCTAGACGTTGAGGGTGCTGAGGACCCGGCTACCAGCGGCGTTGCCGCAGCTGGTGACGGCGTGCTCATCAACTCCGGTGAGCTGACCGGCCTGCCGAAGGCTGAGGCGCTCGCTAAGGCTATTGAGCTGGTTGAGGCCGCCGGCACCGGTGAGGGTAAGGTCATTTACCGTCTGCGTGACTGGCTACTGTCCCGCCAGCGTTTCTGGGGCACCCCCATCCCCGTGATTCACTGTGAGGATTGTGGCGAGGTTCTGGTTCCTGAGGATCAGCTGCCGGTGCTGCTGCCCGATAACCTGCGCGGTGAGCAGCTGGCTCCTAAGGGCCAGTCGCCTCTTGCTGCTGCCGATGACTGGGCTATCGTTCCTTGCCCGAAGTGTGGCAAGCAGGCTCGCCGTGACTCGGACACCATGGACACCTTCGTGGACTCCTCCTGGTACTTCCTGCGTTACGTTTCCCCGAACTACGATGAGGGCCCCTTCGACCCGCAGGCTATGAGCGAGTGGGGTGCCGTCGACATGTACGTGGGCGGTGTGGAGCACGCTATTCTGCACCTGCTGTACGCACGCTTCTTCACCAAGGTTGTTCGCGACCTGGGTCTGATTAAGCATGATGAGCCGTTCAAGGCGCTCATGAACCAGGGTCAGGTGCTCAACGGCGGTAAGGCGATGTCCAAGTCGCTGGGTAACGGCGTGAACCTGGGCGAGCAGCTCGACAAGTTCGGTGTGGACGCTATCCGCACCACCATGATTTTCGCGTCCCCGCCCGAGGATGATGTGGACTGGGCGGATGTTTCCCCGTCCGGTTCGCAGAAGTTCCTGGCGCGTGCTTGGCGTGTGGCTCAGGACGTCACCAGCGAACCCGGCGTGGACGCAACCATCGGTGACCTGGAGCTGCAGAAGCTGATTGCTCGCACCGTGCACGAGGTTCAGGGTCTGCTGGATAACGGCAAGTTCAATGTGGTTGTTGCGAAGACCATGGAGCTTGTGAACGCTACCCGTAAGGCTATTGATTCCGGTGCTGGTGCGGCTGACCCGGCTGTCCGTAAGGCTGCTGAGACGATTGCTATTCTGCTGTCTCTGTACGCACCCTACACCGCTGAGGACATGTGGCACGCTCTCGGCCACGACACCCCGGTTCTGACCGCGGGCTTCCCCGAGGTTGACCCGGCTCTGCTGGTGGATGACACCGTCACCGCTATCGTGCAGATTAAGGGCAAGGTCAAGGCTCGCCTGGAGGTTGCGAAGGATATTTCCGAGCAGGAGCTTCAGGAGCTGGCTCTGGCGGATGCCGCTGTTCAGCGTTCGATTGGTGACGCCGAGATCCGCAAGGTGATTGTGCGTGTGCCTAAGCTCGTGAACATCGTGATCTAAGCTTCTTAGAGACTAAGTTTCTTAGATAAAGTACAAGCCCCGCTGTGGCTTCGGTTCGTTCTGTGGAACTGCCGGAGGCGCGGCGGGGCTTTGCTGTACTGCACTAGTGATGAGTGCCATAATGTTCAGGGAACGCTAGGAGAGGGTTCGTCATCGAATCATGCACTGACGAACCGGAAGAAGGGCCGGGATATGGAGCGAGAAAACAACGCAGAGAACCGCATTGCCGTGGTGACCGATAGCGCCGCCGCCCTCGACCCGCAGCTGGTGCAGCGCCTGGGCGCTCGCGGTAATTTTGTGCTGGTTCCGATGCCGGTGACTATTCGCACGCCCGGTGAGCCGGATCGTCAGTTGCAGGGTTTGACCGCCGCTGAGGTGGACGAGGCGATTATGCTCGCGCACGTGATGGGTCAGACGGTGAGTACTTCTGGGCCTGCGCCGGGCGTGTTTGCTGATGTATATGACGATTTGGCGTCGCGAGGTTTTACGCATGTGGTGTCGGTGCATCTGTCCGGTGAGCTCTCGGGCACGGTGGAGGCGGCACGCACCGGTGCCCGCCTGAGCCGCCTAGGTTCCGAGGGCGTGAGCGTGGTGGATAGCCGCACGGTCGCGGGTGCCTACGGTCATGCGGTGGTGCGTGCCCTGGAGGTGCTAAACGCTGCATCCGCCGGCTCAAGCGTTGAGTATCTGAGCCCCACGCAGCTGGTGGACTACATTCAGTCCATCTGCGAGCAGTCCACGCTCTACTTCTATATCCCGACCCTGGATGCCTTGCGCCGCGGCGGTCGTGTTTCCCCGGCGTTGGCGATGGTGGGGCAGATGTTCCAGATCAAGCCGATTGGCACGATTACCGAGGGCAAGCTGGCGTACGTGGAGCGCCCCCGCACTGCGGCGCGCGCCCTGGAGCGCCTGGTGGAGGTGACCGTGCAGACCTGCCGTGAGCATCAGCATGCGGCGGCGCTCACCTCTGCTTCAACGGGCTCTACTGCCGCCGACCCTGCTAACTCTTTGCTTGCTGCAACCCCGCGCGGTGAGGTGGTTGCGGTGCATCATGTGGGTAATGCGGCGCAGGCGGTGCAACTGTACGAGCAGGTTCAGCAGATGCTGGGGGAGAGCTCCCTCGTTCATGATGCTGCCGCTTCTTCGGCACCGGAGTTTTTGGTGAGTGCGTTACCGCCGGTGCTGTCGGCTCATTCGGGTTTGGGTGCTGTGGCGTTGGTGGTGTACTAGCCGCCCCTGTTGCGAGGCGAAACGCGACACGATATGCGACACGAAAACTGTACGCCGGGCGCACGTTTAACCCGTTTTAAGGCTGTGGTGTGTCTTACGTTGGGGTCATCTGTTTTCGGGTGAGAAATTGCACTGTGTGCGGGTGCAGGGGGCGTCATTGAAACCCATTCGCAGGTGAAAGGGTATTTTTTACCCTCAGATTTTGCCTTGATACGGCGCGGTTTTTAGTAAATGTGCGTTTCATGTGTGTTTATGTTGCCACGACCGTATCGCAACATTTTCTAAGGGTGAACACAACGTAAAACAACAGAAAACAACGGGTTTTTACCGGTTTTTATGGCGCAACTCACAAAAATTTATCGATAGAACACACCAAAACACACACAAACTAGGGTAGGATTATTACCAACAACGGCGGAACGCGCCGGGCACCACAGAGCTCGGAATAATTCGGTAAGCATAATGCCCACAAGGCATCGAATTGGGCGGGTCGCCACCCAACGCACTGACAAGGAGATACTCCAGTGACTGTACGCGTAGCAATCAACGGCTTCGGCCGTATCGGCCGCACCTTCTTCCGCGCAGCTCAGACCGAGGGCGTCGGCTTCGAGATCGTCGCAATCAACGACCTCACCGATGTTGAGACCCTGGCACACCTGCTCAAGTACGACTCCATCATGGGTCGCTTCAACGCAGAGGTCGAGGTCAAGGAAGGCGCACTGGTTGTTGACGGCAAGGAAATCAAGATCCTCGCTGAGCGCGACCCCCAGAACCTCCCCTGGAAGGACCTGGGCGTTGACGTAGTCCTCGAGTCCACCGGTTTCTTCACCGAAGGCAGCAAGGCAAAGGCACACATCGAGGCTGGCGCTAAGAAGGTTATCCTCTCCGCTCCCGGTAAGAACATCGACGGCACCTTCG
>ERZ773037.295-NODE-295-length-27258-cov-12.506599_pt1 | contig 27258 bp, 22 predicted proteins | sample MGYA00511466_ERZ773037 | MGnify/ENA primary metagenome ERZ773037 (study PRJEB29015, sample SAMEA2738146) | human oral metagenome | biome: human oral; feature: human-associated habitat; material: saliva | place: China | collected 2202 ... | reverse complement strand
GCCCGACGGGTCCGCCCACGCTGGAGGCGAAGGTTTCCCAGCTGAGCCCGCCCTTAATCCAGCGCCCGGTTTTGGACGCCATGAGCGGGCGGGCGAGCAGGTTAATGCTGGGGGTTGCTCCGGGCATATTGCGGCCGCGCGCGTAGGATCCGGAGACGCTTAGCGAGAAATCCAGGGCGCCGCTCACGCGCATCGAATCAATGCCCGCAAGGTCCTGACGTGCGGAAAGAACGGAGGAGAGGTCGCGCCGCCAGGCAGAAATTTTGGAGGCGGCACCATCGAGCGCTGTGGGGTCGAGCGCAGTGGGGGAGGAGCCTAGCTCGTTGAGCGCAAAGCGTCCCTGCGGGTTTTCGGGCTCGGCAGTCTCTGCATTGGGTGCGGGTAGGTTCGCCGCGGTGGTGAGTGCACCGGAGGCGCGCAGCGCCGCGAGCGGGTCGGCGGCCTTCTTTGCCTCGGCAACATCCGCGCTCTTTGAATCTGCGGATCCCTGTGCCTGTGCCGCACCCTTCGCTGCGGCAGAGGGGGCAGAGGGTACGCCGACCGGTCCGGGGTGTTCGCTGAGTGCCTTTTTCGCTACGGAGGCGCGGTCGAGCGCGGTGAGCATGAGCGCTACGGCGTGCTTGCAATCGGTGAGCACGGGGCAGGTGCAGCGGGCGGTGAAGGTTGCGGAGTCGCTGACGGCGGGGAAGAAGCGAATGGTCACTTCGTAGGGGATGATGGTGCTTCCGTTGACGAGCCCGGTGAGGGTGCTGTTGTCTTCGTCGTAGCTGTAGCGGATGACTTCGCGGTTGCGCTGGTAGGCGACACCGCGCTGGTAGGTGCGGTGCCCGGCCTGGCGAATGATCTGCGGTACGGTGACGGGAATTTCGGGGAAGGGGTTGTTGGCGCTCACCAGCTCATTATCGCGTATTGTGCGGGCTTGCGCCTTGTCGCCGGTCATGTGCTGGCGGCTGCCGGGCTGGCTGTCGAGCTGGTTGCCGAGGCGACTATTGAGCGGTGGTTTGGGGCGTATTTCGTATTTTTGTCGGGGGAGTTTTCACCGGATAAAAACACCGGTATTCACATAAGATATTCCGCGCAGTATCAAAAATCCCGCCATTTAAAACGTTTCCACAAGCCAAAACGCCAATAATCTAAATCTCTTTCAGAAAACGCTTTACTTAACTTGAGAAAATGCTGTAAGCTAAACCCAGCTTCAAGAGTTTCGACTGATAAGCTCCGACTATGGTCGAACGCCAACCCCATGTTCACGGGTGGCTCGGATGACGAAGCGGTTTGTATTCACCACCCTCAGAGGTGGTAACCGGTACAGACAAGAGCAACGCGAAAGGATCGCGCCACTCACGGCGCAGGTTGTCACATGTACAACGGCTCTGCAACCAAAGCAGCAATCTCTCTGAACCCCTCCCGCTCCTACCAGGAAAGCCTGCGTGCCGCAGCTGTCCCCGCGCGAGGCGGATACACCGCAGTCAGCATTGACGATTACTCCCGCATTTCTTCTAAGCGCGACGAGTTCCTGAACTTCCTTCTTCTGCCGAACCCCGAGGGCATCCCCGCTATTGAGTACGCCGGTCTGCGCGTAGCGTAGCATTAGGGGTATGAATTTCTCCGGTATGCTCCTGGACTCCGACGTTCTTGCGGAGATCCGTAAGGCGGATCCAGACCCCGCCGTGGTTGCTTTTCTGCGCCGCCGCTCGTTCCGGCACATGTACATTTCTGTGCTGAGTATTGGTGAGCTGAAGGGCCTGTACCCCTACCCGGAAACTGATCGCTGGATTACCGAACTTCTTGAGCGCTTTGGCGACCACGTTATTAATGTGGATGCGCGCGTGAGCCTCGAGTGGGCTGGCCGTCAGGCGCCGCGTGGCGTGCATTCCGTGGGCCGTGATGATGCCGGTCCGCTGCCTACTGCCGCCCTGGAGGGTCTGATGGCGGCGAGCGCGAGTGCCTATGATTTGGAGCTGATTTCTTCTAAGGCGCAGGTGTACCGCGCCTGGGGTGTTCAGGCTTCCAACCCGTGGACTGAGGATTAAAATTTTGCCGTATGCGCGTCCTCGCGTGCGTCCCTGTATGAATCCCTGTGCGAATAGTTGTGAGAACCCGCTTTCGAGTGTTAATCGGAGGCGGGTTTCGTCGTTAATTCGTGGCATGATTGAAGGACGATGAAAAGCACCTCACCTATCTCGCGTTATTCCATGCCCATGCCTCTGTGGCTTCAGGGTGTTGTTGAGCTAATTGTTACTGCCCTGTTCTCTGCTGTTGCAGTGTTTGCGGCGATGTCTGCCGTGTGGGCGACCAAGGGTTTTGGCGACATGGAGTTCTCCTCCGTGGCCGCCATGTCGGCGCACCTGTGGCTCCTGATTCACGGTGTTCCCCTGGATCTTGCGGCTGCTTTTGGTGCTTCTGCCGGCACGATGACGCTGGTGCCGCTGGGTTTGAGTATTCTGCCGCTGCTGCTCTGTTATCGTTCGGGTCGTCGCCTGGCGCGCGCCTCGTATGAGGGTGAGTTTTTGATTCCGGTGCTGTCCGGTTCGGTGACCTATGCGCTGATTAGTTCGGCGATGTACGGTTGGGCGAGCCCGCATCCGCAGCCTCTTCAGGCGTTGAATGCTGCCCTGGTGCCTTTGGGTATTGTGGTGGCTGGTCTGATGTGGGGTGGCTACCGTGAGGCGCGTTCGCTCTCACGCATGGTGGGTGTTGATACTGCGGAGCAGATTTCGCAGATGAGTCAGTATTCGCGTTGGGCGGGTTCGTACGCCTGGGCTGTGGTGCGTGCTGCGGTGGTTGCTTTTGTGGCGCTGATTGGTCTGGGTGCGGTGCTTTTGGGTATCGGTATTTTGGCGGGTTGGTCGCAGATTGTTGCCACCTATCAGGAGCTGCACGCGGGGGCTGTGGGTGATACTGCGGTGACTCTGCTGCAGCTGGGTTTCTTGCCGAACCTGGTGATTTATGCGATTGCGTGGTCGACCGGTGCCGGTTTCTCCTTTGGCGCGGGTACCTCGGTTGGTTTGACCAGTAGCGATGTTGGTACTTTGCCGATGCTTCCGATTCTGGGTGCTGTGCCCGAGTCGATGGGCACGGCCGGTCTGTTGGGTCTGCTGGTGCCGCTGGGTGCCGGTGCGATTGCTGGCTGGTGGTTCTTGCGTGAGGGCGAGGACCACCTGGATGAGTGGGTTGCTCTGAAGGTTCCGTTCCGCCCGCTGTCTGCGCTGATTTCTGCCGTGGTGCTGGGCGTGATGACCGGTATTCTGACGTCGTTTGGCGCCCTGTGGCTGGGCTGGATTTCGTACGGCTCCCTGGGTATTGGTCGTTTTACGGAGGTTGGCGCTGAGCCGCTGACTTTTGCGGCGCATACCGCGTTGACGGTGGGTGCCGGCGTGACGTTCGGTATGCTGCTGAGCCGCGCCCTGGTACCGGATAGTAGCCGTGAGCTGCCTCGTTTTGCGGATGAGCGCCCGAACCTGGGTGAGCGTCTGATGAGTTTTACGGCGTCGACCCGTGAGCGTTTTGCACAGGGCCGTGAGCGTTTTGCGCAGCATCGTGAGCAGCGTGCCCAGGAACGGGCAGAGCGTGCGGAGCGTGAGGCTGAGGAAGCTGCTGAGCGTGAGGCCGCTGAGCGTGAGGCCGCTGAGCGTGAGGCTGCTGAGCGTGAAGCTGAGGAAGCGGCACGCGCGCAGGATTCCGAGAACGTTGTTGAGGCCGACCAGTCCGTGGCGTCTGAGCAGTCTGTTGTGTCTGAGGTGGCGACCGGTCATGTCCCGGTGCATCCGCAGGAGCCTGTGGTTGCCGTCCCGGTGGAGGTGACCGAGCAGCTGGCGCAGCGTGCGGCGGCGGATGCTTTCGCTGAGATTGTTGCAGAGCGCGAAGTGGCGGCTGAAGAGCCTGTAGTAGCGGAACCTGCTGTGGACGCTGCTCAGGAGCCGGCTTCCGAAGAGGCTGCTGCTGAAGAGAGCCCTGTTGAAGAGAGTTCTGCTGAGGAGTACGAGCCGATTGAGGCCGTTCAGCAGGTCGATTACCTGCACTCCACCTCTGCGCAGGTTGAGGATGTTGCCGAGCCTGCCTCCAACGAGTACACTGCTGACGAACACGGCACCTATAACCCCGCCGTGTACGCTCATGACCCCTCCGACGAGGAGACCCGCGAGCTGATTCAGGAGCCCGTCTACGAGGCTACTGAACCTGTGGCAGCTGAGCGCGCTGTCGAAGAGCCCGCAGAGCAGGCACCGCGTTCGAAGGGCCGAGCGAGCCGCATCATGGCGTACTTCGGCTTTGGCCTTGAGCAGCCCGCCGCAGTACAGGGTGACTCAGAGCAGGATGACGCAGCGCAGGATGGCTCAGCCGATTCCGACCACGCTGAATCTGCCGCGCAGGATTCCGCACAGAGCCGTGCCAGCGACCGTACCAGCGACCGCGCGCATGAGCGTGAGCAGAAGCGCGAGGCGAAGCGGGCGGCTAGGGCGGCACGTAAGAAGCAGAAGAAGGATTCAGAGCGCGACTTTGTGGACCGCGAGCTGGATGTTCTCTCCGCTGATCAGGCGATGAAGCGCATCTTTGAGGTTCGTAGCCAGACCGGCATCCTTCCGCTGGTGACCGATGAGGCGTCTACCGTGGAGCTACCCCCGCTGGATGTCAGCTCCTCGAAGCCCCATGGTTCTAGCGCGCGCACGAAGAACTAACGCGCGGAAGAAGAGCTAGAGCTGGATGCGCCGGTGAGCTTGTCCATCGTGCCCTGGAACTTCTGGTCGCAGGTGTACATGTCGGTCTGAGTCAGCGCGGCGGCGCGGCACTCACGGTACTCCTGCGCGCCGGGCATGAAGGCAAGACCGATGCCGCCGAGCAGGGTCATAGCGCCGTAGATAATGCTGACGCCCGCGGCAATGTAGAAGAACCAGGGGCCGCGGTAGACTGCGGTGCGCACGATCGCAATAATGCTCAGGGCGATGCCGGCGAGCGCGAAGAGGAAGAGCGCCAAGAAAAGCGGCATCGTGGAGAGCACGAAGGAAGACGCCGCAAAAATGACCAGTGCGGCAACGATCAGCATGAGCGAGGTGCGAATATTCGCTTTCTGCTGTTCGATGGGGTCGATGGGCTTGCGCGGCTTCTTGCCCTGAGGTCCTCGAGGCTGCGGCATCATGTTCTGCGGTGCCTGCTGCGGCGCTCGGGGCGGAACCTGCTGGTTCTGCGGTGTGCCGTTGTTCGGGGTGGGCTGCTGCGGGGTATCGTTCGGTGCGTTGTTCGGGTTGTTCTGCGGGGGAGTAGACATACCTATAAGGGTACCGCCCCCTCTGCCTGCGACCTATTGAGCTCGCGACCTGTTGAGTTTACTGCCTGTCGAGTTTGCGCCCAGTGAACCCTGGTGTACCCCGGCTAACTCCAGCTAACCCCGGCGAGGATTTCTTCTGCCGGGGTTTCTTTATGCTCGCCTTTGGGCTTGAGGTGTGTTGTGAGCCTCTGACCCCTTTGGATAAGGGTGTGAGACGGGTTATACTAGTCGGGTGCGAATTGTGGTTATGGTATCCGGCTCCGGAACGAATCTTCAGTCCATCCTCGACGCTGTAGCAGCGGGCGAGCTTCCCCTCGACATTGCGGCAGTGGGCGCCGACAAGCCCTGTCTGGGCATTGAGCGTGCCCAGGCGGCGGGTGTACCCACCTTCCTGGTGCAGCCCGGCGACTACGCCGACCGCCCCTCCTGGAACCGCGCGCTGGAAGAAAAGATCGCTTCCTACGACCCCGATTACATTGTGTTCGCCGGCTTTATGCGCATTGTTGACGCGCAGCTGGTCGAGCGTTTCAGCAACCGCATTATTAACACCCACCCCGCCCTGCTGCCCTCCTTCCCGGGTGCGCACGGCGTGCGTGACGCCCTGGCGCACGGTGTGAAGATTACCGGCCTGACCGTCCACTTTGTGGATGCGGGCGTTGACACCGGCCCCATCCTCGCCCAGGCGGCAGTGCCCGTTCTGGAGGACGATACCGAAGAAACCCTGCACGAGCGCATTAAGGTGCAGGAGCGCCGTCTGCTCGTGCAGACCATCGCATCCCTGGCTGAATCCCACGGCGCTGAATCCCACAGTGCTGCATCTGGTAGCGCTGCGTCTGGCAGCTAATTCCGCCCACTAGATTCTCGCGGCGGAATGAGCCGAGCTCAAACCCCGCCGCCCACACACGTTCCGTTGTGGCACCCGAGTACCCCTGAGGGGAAAAGGTGCACAGCGGCGGGGAATACCCCCACACATATCCTGTCGATCCTGGCAGGCTACGTCCATCCACCAGCTGTGCCGCCGAGAGCCGGCGTACACGTCTAAAGCATCGGAGTATTTGTGTCTCTCATTGAGCTCGATCGCGTGCCCCTGCGCCGCGCCCTCATTTCCGTCTACGACAAGACCGGTCTGGAGGAGTTCGCCCGCGGCCTGCACGAGGCTGGCGTCGCGCTGGTCTCCACCGGCTCCACCGCATCTACCATCGCGGCAGCAGGCGTACCCGTCACCGAGGTGACCGAAGTGACCGGTTTCCCCGAGTGCCTCGAAGGCCGCGTGAAGACCCTGCACCCGCGCATCCACGCCGGTATTCTGGCTGACCGCCGCAAGCAGGAGCACATCGACACCCTCAATGAGCTGGACGTTGAGGCGTTCGACCTGGTGGTTGTGAACCTGTACCCCTTCGTTGAGACCGTTGCATCCGGTGCCGATCAGGACGCCATTATCGAGAAGATCGACATTGGTGGCCCCTCCATGGTTCGCGCTGCCGCGAAGAACCACGACGCCGTCGCTATTGTTGTAGACCCTGCCGACTATGCGCGCACCGTTGAGGCCGCTAAGAACGGTGGCTTCTCCCTGGACGAGCGCCGCCGCCTTGCCGCTGGCGCATTCGCCCACACCGCCGCATACGACACCGCTGTGGCTACCTGGACCGCAGCCCAGTTCCTGCAGGATGAGGATGCCAACTTCTGGCCCCCGTACGCTGGCCTGGGCTTTGAGCGCAGCGAGACCCTGCGTTACGGCGAGAACCCGCACCAGCGTGCCGCCCTGTACTCTGACCCCGCCGCTGCCCCCGGCATTGCTCAGGCGGAGCAGCTGCACGGTAAGGCGATGAGCTACAACAACTACGTTGACGCTGACGCCGCTCTGCGTGCCGCTTACGACTTCGACGAGCCGGCTGTTGCCGTTATCAAGCACAACAACCCCTGCGGTATTGCTGTGGCAACCCCCGGCGCGGCTGACCCGATTGCGGACGCTCACGCGAAGGCACACGCTTGCGACCCGCTGTCCGCATACGGTGGCGTGATTGCCGCTAACCGCCCGGTGACCGCCGCTATGGCTCAGACCGTCAAGGGCATCTTCACCGAGGTTGTTGTGGCTCCCGGCTTCGAGCCCGAGGCGCTGGAGATCCTGCGCGAGAAGAAGAACCTGCGCCTGCTGGTTCTGCCCGAGAACTTTGCCCGCGAGGCTATCGAGTACCGCCCCATTTCCGGTGGCGCACTCTTCCAGGAGGCTGACCGCCTGCAGGCTGAGGGCGACGACCCGAAGAACTGGACCCTGGTCGCCGGTGAGGCAGCTGACGAGGCAACCCTGCGCGACCTCGAGTTCGCGTGGCGTGCACTGCGTTCGCCCAAGTCCAACGCTATTCTGCTGGCCGATAACGGTGCCGCTGTGGGCATCGGCATGGGCCAGGTGAACCGCGTGGATTCCTGCAAGCTCTCGGTGGAGCGTGCGAACACCCTCGGCGGTGAAGGTAACGAGCGTGCCCGCGGCGCGGTTGCCGCATCCGATGCGTTCTTCCCCTTCGCTGACGGCCTGCAGGTGCTGCTGGACGCCGGCGTGCGTGCCGTCGTGCACCCGGGCGGTTCGATCCGCGACGAGGAAGTTATCGAGGCGGCTAAGGCTGCTGGCGTGACCATGTACCTGACCGGTACCCGCCACTTCTTCCACTAAAAATGTGTAGCGGGCTCAGCTTCTGCTGAGCTACCCGCCGTGAGCGGGGCATTCTTGGGTGAACCTTCGGGTGAGCCTGGGATGCCCCGCTTTTTCGTGCTCTCCACCTGAAACATTCGTGCTGGGACGTCTGCATTGGGACATCGGTGCTGGGGCATCTGCATGAGGATACCCGCGCGGAGACATTCACGTTGGGCATCCGTATTGTGGGCAGTCGTATTTATAGAATTTTTGCTCTATTTTGCGCCGGATTTGCGCACGAGGGCGCGTCAACGGCGACCGGGATGCGCACGGATGGGCTAAAAGTTCGCTAGGATTAGGGTGTGCCTAAAGTCAGCGAAGAATACAAAAAGAACAGGCGTTCTCAGATTGTAGAGACCGCCCGCGAATGCTTCATCAAGCACGGTTATCAGAAGGCTTCGATGAGCGACATTATTGCGGCCACCGGACTGTCCGCTGGAGCGATCTATAACCACTTCTCTTCCAAGGATGAGATTATCCTGGCGGCAGCCCGCATGGACATGGCGCCTTTCGACCGCATCCGCGCCGAACAGCCCTGGGACTACGTGTTCGGGTGCCTGAAGGTGCTGGACACCCCCAAGATTCGCCGTCACCTGCTCGTCACCTGGGGCGAGGCTGTGGCAATGCCGCAGCTGGCGACCGTGGTGTCTGAACAGCTGAGCTACCTGCGCGATCAGTCCCTGGAGCGCTACCGCGCCTGGGGTGCCGCTGAGCTGGACTTCACCGAAGAGGAGCTTGAAGAGTGGCTGACCGTTATCGGTGCCGCGGTGCTGTCGGTGCTGACCGGTTACGTGGTGCAGACCCAGCTGGTGGCTGGCGGTAAGAAGGAGAGCGCTCGCGAGGCGTACCTGGAGTATGCTTCCGCTATCCTGCGTCAGGCGTAGGGTTTGTAGACCCGCGTAGCTACCGCCGATAAGCCTGAAGGGCGGTTTATATGCCCTGCTGTGGCGGTGTAAAACTTCATCGTGATGCTTTGTAAAGCCCGTTTTCCTTCTCGAAGGAAAGCGGGCTTTACTTCATTTGCGGATCAAAAATCTTGAGAAAGAAGCCCCGTAGGAAAGGGCGAAGACGGCATCATCGCCCATCGTTTATCGTTGGTACCTGTGCTCGCGGCTTCGACTAGTAACAATACCGACGGCATCTAGTGACGTGAGTCTATTAGAATGGGGATGGATATAACTATCGGACAAGGAAGTACAACGCATCTATGGCAGATGAACAAACTACAGAGGAAGAGTTCAAAATCCCCGATACGAAGTCAACTTCTAACCCTGGAGGATCTCTTAGTGTGAAGCTACATTCTGTGAGGCTTACCGCTAAGGATGTTATTTCTCATTACTCCCCTGGCGATTGGGAGGAACTGATCGAACGGTGGGTCTATAAGAAGTACTCGTCAAATCCGGAGTCCGAATCAGTAGAAGCAGTGGAATACCAAATTGAAAAATTTGCTGGTAAAAACGACCGTGGTGTTGATATTGCAGTCTTCAAGAAAACCGATGATGGTAAGGTAGGTTTTCAAGGAGAATGGTACTGCTTCCAAGCCAAGCACTATACGAATGCACTCACTTTCGCGGATGTATTTGCCGAAATCTTTAAGATGATTCGCCATGTACACGCTGGTCACTACGTTGTGCCTAAAGAGCATTACTTCGTAGCGTCGAATGGATTCACGACAGATACGTTGAATCAGCTAAATGATTCTGAGAAGCTCAAGGCCGCGTTCATAGAAGCTATTAGACCAGAGGGAAACAAATCGCCACTTGCTTATGCGAAGAAGCAAAGCTCGAAAATCTGCGAAGCTGTCCTTGAAACGGCTAACTCCATAGATTTCTCGATCTTCAAGACGATGAGTCGTCAGTCCCTAGTCAGCGAGGAAGAAACTACTACTTTCTATATCTCACGGGAGCAGTCTGAGCTCCCTGAACGAGACTACGATGTGAAACCTGAGGCAGCTCTAAAAGCGGATGAGTATGTCTACATCAAGAAGCTCTTGGATATCTACTATGAGGATAACCCTCCAACCCCTTCACCGTTCTGCCTCGGTGATGTCCCCTCTAAAAAACAGGGACACTTTGGGCGGCAAAGAGAGTACTTCTACTCTGCTGAGGCACTTCGCAAGTTTGCCGAGGAATCGGTACCCTCTGGTACATATGATGCCCTCAAACAAGACATTCTTGTAGATGTTACGGAGACGGCAGAAGACGACCATGATGATGGTATGAAGCGACTTCGAGCAGTGCAGGATAAGGCTAGTAATACTCCTCTTGCCCAGCATGGCGTTATCAATTCCAGGATATTGCCTGCTGATCGTTTGGGTATATGTCACCAGCTGGCTAACGAAGACAAACTGACGTGGGTGGAGAAGAGACATGAGTAATACGCTAAATACCCCTCCTGAGGTTGGGGTACGTGTTCTGTGTATTTTGGTTGAAGCAGCGCCTGCCAGCATCGACCTACACCACCTGGTGTTCTTGGACTATGCCATGTTGCATAGTGCCGATTTTGGTGGGCCGGAGAGTTTGAACCCTGCCTTGACGTTACGGGTGGGTGAATTCGGCATGAAACAGCAATGGGTCAGAGAAGGCCTGCTGCTGATGATTCAGTCTGGTCTTGTGCAGATGTCTGCTGGAAATCACGGGTTCGAGTTCTGCGCCAGCGAGCGTGGCGAAGACTTTCTTAATGGCTTCGAGAGCACCTATGTGGGCGCTTTGCGTGAGCGTGCGCGGTGGGTTGTTGAGCATCTGTGGGGTAATGATGATGTGCCGCTGGTTGAGCGGATGAGAGATGTCTATGAGCAGTGGGCTCATGAGCATGACGTTGATGAGATGGGAGTTGAGTTCTGATGAAGCGTTTGATGCTTCGAAATCTGACATTTATCGGTGAGGACAGAAAACCTTCTTACATTAGGTTTGGGCCTGGTGCGACCGTTATCTTCGATTCCTCAGGTAGGGGTTCGTCGATTTTTAGCGCGATTGACTTTGCCCTTGGCCGTATAGGGTGTAACGAAACTCCGAGGTGGAAAGGGTACAGCCATGTCTTGCTTGGTCTGGAGCTGTTACCGGGTGAGTATATTACTCTGGCACGGTCGATAGAAAACGGTGCGTCTTTCGTCTTTGATGCTAATATTCTTGACAGCATTTCTGAGGATTGCTCACCTGATTTTGAGCAACTGGTTGAGCAGTACCATGCAGAGAAAGAGGCTGATATTCCCCGTTATCTGCTGGAACGTCTTGAGCTTGATGATACGTATGTACAGGTGGAGGCATCCGGTAAGTGTCATCCTGCTCAGCTCAGGTTCGATGATTTAGCCTTTCTGTGCCTCGTGGATGCCGTGGATATGCAGAATCCAGTAACTCCTGGATTCGGCCAACGTTCTGACGTCAGCGTTAGGGGTTCCTCGGTGCTCAGGTTCGTTCTCACAGGCGAGGATGAATCCACCATGCGTAAGCTTCTTTCCTCTGGACAGCAGGAATTGACACACCGTGCGCAACAGGAAATCATCGACGATATGATTGCAGAGGTTGAGAAGCAGCTCGACGGACCCTCTGACCCAGAAACTCTCAAGCATCTCCATTCCCAGGTGGATGAAGAGATTAGCGGTCACCGCACAAATATCACTCTGCTGTTGAATGAGCATAAGGGGCTTTTTGCAGAGTATAAGAATCTTCAAAATCAGAATGATGCCCTGAGCCTAGAACAGGCCGAGACAATCACGTTGTATCGCCGTTTTAACCTTCTGCGGGATCAATACGTGAATGATTTATCGCGCCTTGCCATGGTTGCAGAGGCCCACAATATGCTTACCTATCTTCAGGACGGCAGCTGCCACTCATGCGGCTCCGCCCTGGATGGTCAGCGCCATAAATCAGGGTGCGTTGAACCGGAAAGCGTCGCGCGCAACGCCGCCAATGCTGAAGCACAGAAAACCATACAGCTATTGGCAGGTCTTCACGCAACGACCGACGATATGGAGAAACGACTCGGTGCCTTCCAAGACTCAATCAATGTGCTAGAACACAAGGCCAAGTCTGTTCGAAAGAAAATCGAAGAACTCGAGGGGAAGATAATCCCCTCAGAGACACACCTCATCAGCCTCTTCAAAAAGCGTCAAAAACTTCAGGATAAGCTCAGCCTTTATGAGCGGCTGGACGCTTATGAGAATATGATGCGAGACGTCACTGGTGGATCCCAACAAGAAGACTCATCACAGCCTAAAAGGTTGAACTACGTCGTTGCGAAAGACCTCTCAGAACTGATTGAGCGACAGCTCAATCTATGGGGGTGCCAGACCAACGAGCGCATCCGATATGACCGATACAAATACGACCTCTTCATCGGTGAAAAACCACTCCGGGCACATAGCGAGAGGGAAAGGGTACTTCTTCATGCTGCTTTTGCGATTGCCCTAGCTCAATACTGTCACAGGAATCAGACCCCGCACCTTGGATTCGTCGTTCTTGATCTGCCGAACATTCCCGATTCTGGGGAAGAATCACAGAAAAAATGCGAAGCCCCGACCTTTGCATATTGCGACCAGGTTTTCTTCCCAAATCTTGACTACTACGATACCGGTCAGCTGGTCTTAATCATGAAAGAGGAGACTACTTTTCCGTATGGAGTGTGGAGACCCGATATGACAAAGTACATCAACCTACGCAAGGGTGGTTTCCCGCACTCTGACTGGCCGCCTAACAGCCCAGGCTGGAACAATAACAATAAAGTAGGCGAATAAATACGCCCCTACATGGGCGCTGAAGGCTGTTAGCACCGGTAGGCATCTGGGCGCACATCGGTATTTGCTAGATGTTGCCAGCCCTAACAGCCTTATGCTCACCAGTTGTAAAGCCCGTTTTCCTTCTCGAAGGAAAGCGGGCTTTACGGTATTATGAGGTGTAGCTCATATTTTTTCATTCAGGGTTTTCAGCTGGAGGCGCGCGCCGCCTCCTAAAGACCGCCCGGCGTATGCCGCCGCAGCCCCGATGATGAGCGACCGAAGATAACGCAAAAACACTCCCAGGAGCGTAATGTCCGAGCAGAAGATCCTCGAGATGCCCCTCGCCGACCTCGACCCCGAGGTTGCAGAAGCCATTGAGCTGGAGCGCAAGCGCCAGCAGAACACCCTCGAGATGATTGCATCCGAGAACTTCGTCCCCCGTGCCGTCCTCGAAAGCCAGGGCTCGGTACTGACCAACAAGTACGCTGAGGGTTACCCCGGCCGCCGCTACTACGGCGGCTGCGAATTCGTCGACATCGTTGAGTCCCTCGCTATTTCCCGCGTGAAGGAACTCTTCGGCGCTGAGCACGCCAACGTTCAGCCCCACTCCGGCGCACAGGCGAACAACGCCGTCATGCACGCGCTGCTGAACCCCGGCGACACCATCATGGGTCTGTCCCTGGCACACGGTGGCCACCTGACCCACGGCATGAAGCTGAACGTCTCCGGCAAGCTGTACAACGTTGTGGCGTACAGCGTGGACGAGTCCGGCCGCGTTGACATGGAGCAGGTGCGTGAACTGGCTCTTGCCGAGCGCCCCAAGCTGATTATTGCCGGCTGGTCCGCGTACCCCCGTCAGCTGGACTTCGCTGCGTTCCGCGCGATTGCTGACGAAATCGGCGCATACCTGTGGGTGGACATGGCTCACTTCGCGGGCCTGGTGGCTGCGGGTCTGCACCCGAACCCCGTCCCGCACGCGCACGTGGTCTCCTCCACCGTTCACAAGACCCTGGGCGGTCCCCGCTCCGGCTTCATCCTCTGCACCGAGGAGCTGAAGAAGAAGATTGACTCCGCAGTGTTCCCCGGTCAGCAGGGTGGCCCGCTCATGCACGTGATTGCTGCGAAGGCTACCGCGTTCAAGGTTGCCGCATCTGAAGCGTTCAAGGACCGTCAGAAGCGCACCGTTGAGGGTGCACAGATCCTGGCGAACCGCCTGCTGCAGCAGGACGTGAAGGACGCCGGCGTTGCGATTGCCTCCGGCGGTACCGACGTTCACCTGGTGCTCGTTGACCTGCGCGACCACGCTCTCAACGGCAAGGAAGCAGAGGACCTGCTGCACGATGCCGGTATTACCGTCAACCGTAACGCTGTGCCGAATGACCCGCGCCCGCCGATGGTGACCTCCGGTCTGCGTATCGGTACCCCCGCGCTGGCGACCCGCGGCTTCGACGCTGAGGGCTTCACCGAGGTGGCCGACATTATCGCTTCCGTACTGCTGCCGAACCCGGACATCGCTGCGCTGCGTGCCCGCGTTGAGGCGCTGTGCGCCAAGTACCCCCTCTACCAGGGTAGCGAGAACTGGTAGACCCATGAATGACCCCGTTCGCTCACCATCCCCCGCGGGTGCTGAGCGGGCGGGGTTATTTCGCCCTGATACTTTTACCGCCCCTGCCCGCTACATCCGTTACGGGACGTAGTGGGGGAGTGGTACCTGCTAGGCACACACCCTAGAACTCAACACACAGACCGTCCGTTTCGGCGAACCCCGCCGCAACCTATGGAAGGAAAAACAATGCCCCAGATTCTAGACGGTAACGCAACCGCCGCAGCCATCAAGGAAGAGCTGAAGGAGCGCGTCGAGGCGCTCAAGGCTAAGGGTATTACCCCCGGCCTGGGTACCGTCCTGGTCGGTGACGACCCCGCATCCCGCTCGTACGTGGGCGCTAAGCACCGCGACTGCGCAGAGATCGGTATTAACTCCATCCGCGTGGACCTGCCCGGTGACATCACCCAGGAGGAGCTCGACGCTGAGATTGACAAACTGAACAACGACCCGGCCTGCACCAGCTACATTGTGCAGCTGCCCCTGCCCAAGCACCTGGACACCAACCGCGTGCTGGAGCGCATCGCCCCCGAAAAGGACGCTGACGGCCTGCACCCGACCAACCTCGGCAAGCTCGTGCTGAACGTTTCTGAGCCGCTGGATTCCCCGCTGCCCTGCACCCCCAACGGTGTCATTGAGCTGGTCAAGCGCCACGGCATCGACTGGAACGGTAAGAACGTTGTGGTGCTCGGCCGCGGCATTACCGTGGGTCGCCCGCTGGGTCTGCTGCTGACTCGCCGCGAGGTGAACGCGACCGCAACCCTGGCGCACACCGGTACCGAGAACCTGGACGAGGTGCTGCGCGAGGCTGACGTCATTGTTGCCGCTGTGGGTGTTCCGCACGTGCTGAAGGCTCACCAGGTCAAGGACGGTGCAATCCTGCTGGACGTTGGTGTGTCCCGTGCTGAGGACCCGGAGACCGGCAAGAAGAAGCTCTTCGGCGACGTCTCCCCGGAGGCTGCGCAGAAGGCGTCCTGGGTTTCCCCGAACCCCGGCGGTGTGGGCCCGATGACCCGCGCGGAGCTGCTGGTGAACGTGGTGGAGACTGCGGAGCGTCAGGCGGCATAAGGCTCGCAACGTTTCAGAGCTGATTCAGAGCCGATAATTCAAAAGGGCGGTGCCCCGGTAGAACAAGCTACCGGGGCACCGCCCTTCACACTGTCATCACACGAGAGAAGGCAGATGCTAGAGAATCATCTCGTAGAAGTAGGCATCGGCAAGGTACAGGGTCTCTGAGTACTCGACCGGGCTACCTTCTTCGGTGTAACCGGTCGCGCAGACCTTGAACGCCGCCTCGCCCACGGGAACCTGGTGGTTGAACGCCTCGGCGTCGGCGTCGGTGAAGAGCGCCGCGCTGGTGCGTACGCGGGCGTGCTTAATGGCGTTGGGGGTGTCGGCAAGCTGGTCGAAGGAGCTCGAAGCGCCGGACATTTCCGCCATCATGGCGTCCAGGATGCTGCTTGCAGCGGCCTTCACAAAGTAGGAACGCTCAAAGCCAATGACTTCCTGGTCGGCAAGACGCAGACGGCGCACGAACAGCACCTGCTCGCCCACCGGTACGGACAGGTGGGTGGAGATCTCTTCGGTGGCGTCCATCCAGCGGGTCGCAATCATGCGGGTGGAGCCCTCAAAGCCGCGGCGGCGCATATCGTCAACGAAGGTGTCCACGCGCGGAATGTAGGTGGCGTCGGTGCGCTCGGCAACATAGGTGCCGGAGCCCTGCACGTTGTAGAGCAGGCCGCGTTCAATCAGAACCTTCAGGGCGCTACGAACCGTCTGGCGGCTCACCCCAAAGTTCTGCTGAATCATGCGCTCAGTGGGCAGCTTATCGCCGGGCTTGCCGGGAATAATGTAGCGCTGCTCAATGTAGTGGATAACCTGCTCGTACTTCGGGCCGGGAATCGGGGGTAGCTCGTAGCGGCTCTCAGCGTTGTGAGCGGTACTTTCGGATGCGGTGGTGCCCGCAGAATGTGAGGGGGCACCGTGGTCGGTGGTCTGTGAGGAGTGTGAATTCATCACCCAATAGTTTACCGTTCAGCCAGAGAAAAAACGCGCACGAGTGAAAATTTCTCTTCCCTCAAACTGGCATAATTAAGACTATGCATTTTTCTAACACCCCTGCACCCCGCCCGAGCGGTCTGCTTCGCGTGGCGAGCGTGAATGTGAACGGTATCCGAGCCGCCTACAAGAAGGATATGGCGGCGTGGCTGGCGAACCGTGACATCGATATTCTCTGCCTGCAGGAGGTGCGCGCCCCCGACGCTATCGTGCGTGAGTTGCTGGACGAATCCCAGTGGCATATTCTGCACGCGGAGGCTGCCGCGAAGGGCCGCGCCGGCGTGCTGGTGGCGACCCGCCGCACCCCGAACTCAGCCGGTGAAGTCCTGGAGAACCAGCCGGTAGCGACCCGCTCGAATATTGGCGAAGAGTACTTTGACGATTCGGGCCGCTGGGTTGAAGCAGACTACGTTCTGCCCAACGGTAAGACCCTGACCGTGGTCAGCGCCTACGTTCACTCCGGTGAGGTCGGCACCCAGAAGCAGGACGATAAGTACCGCTTCCTGGAGCGCATGCTGGTGCGCATGCCTGAGCTGGCAAAGCACTCGGATCACGTGCTCATTGTGGGCGATTTGAATGTTGGCCACACCGAGCTGGACATTAAGAACTGGAAGGCTAACCAGAAGCGTGCCGGCTTCCTGCCGGAGGAACGCGCCTACTTTGACCGCTTCTTCGGCGATATCGGCTACCGCGATGTGGCTCGTGAGCTGGCAGGTCAGGTGCCCGGCCCCTACACCTGGTGGTCCTACCGCGGTAAGGCGTTCGATAATGACGCAGGCTGGCGTATCGACTACCACATGGCGACCCCGGCGCTCGCCGAAAGCGCTGTGGAGGCGGTCGTGGACCGCGCGGCAAGCTACGATGAGCGTTTCAGCGATCACGCGCCGCTCGTGGTTGACTACCGCATCGGTGAGTAAGACGCGGACTGCGCGTACAGATAAGTTTTTGAAGATGTGCTGCACCGTTCGCAGCACCGCACAGGAAGAACTGCACAGGAAATAACTATGGCAGACGAAAAGAAGCAGGATAAGTCCCTCATCCCTAACGCCTCTCAGCAGAAGGCACGTATCTACTCGGGTGCGCAGCCGTCGGCTGATTCGATGCACCTGGGTAACTACATTGGTGCTGTGAACAACTGGGTGGCGTTGCAGGAGGACCCGAATAACGAATGCCTGTTCTTTATTCCGGATATGCACGCCATCACCGTTCCTCAGGACCCCGAGGAGCTACGTGAGCGTACCCGCCTGACCGCGGCGCAGTACATCGCCTCCGGCATTGACCCGACCCGCACCCCGCTGTTCGTGCAGTCGCACGTGCCCGAGCACGCCCAGCTGGCGTGGGTTCTGAACTGCTTCACCGGCTTTGGTGAGGCGTCCCGTATGACCCAGTTCAAGGACAAGTCCCAGAAGCAGGGCGCTGAGAACGCCTCCGTGGGTCTGTTCACCTACCCGATTCTGATGGCTGCCGACATCCTGCTCTACCAGGTGGACGGCGTGCCCGTGGGCGAGGATCAGCGTCAGCACCTGGAGCTGACCCGTAACCTGGCTCAGCGCTTCAACTCCCGTTTCGGTGAGACCTTCGTGGTGCCCGAGCCGGTGATTCTGAAGGAAACCGCTAAGATTTACGACCTGCAGGACCCGACCTCGAAGATGTCCAAGTCTGCAGCCACCGACAAGGGCCTGATTAAGCTTCTGGACACCCCCAAGGCAACCCAGAAGAAGATTAAGTCCGCCGTGACCGATGACGGCTCCGTCATCGCCTACGACCGTGAGGCTAAGCCCGGCGTCTCCAACCTGCTCTCCATCTACTCGGCAATGACCGGCGAGAGCATCGACGAGATTGTGGCACGCTACGAGGGCAAGATGTACGGCCACCTGAAGGTTGACCTTGCCGATATCGTGGTGGAGCGCCTCACCCCGGTGCGTGAGCGTACCCTCGAGCTGATGGACGACCCCGCCGAGCTGGACCGCCTGCTGGCTGTGGGCGCATCCGCTGCCCGCGAAATCGCTACGGTTACCATTGAGAACGTGTACAAGAAGGTTGGCTTCCTGCCTGCCGCCGCAATCTAGCGCGCTGTTCAGCCAGTTCGGCTGAGGCGCCGCATGACCTGCACGATTGAGATGACAGCACAAGAGAACTCTTCGAGCCCCACGACGGCTCCTGTATCCCCGACCCTGAAACCTGGCCGCCGCTACCTGAGCGTTATTGCGCACGTGAGCGGTGAGAATGTTCAGCGCCTGGAAGAGTGGAAGCGCGCGGTAGCCGGTGGTGCGGTGGCGCCTATCAGCACCCACGTGACCGTGTACCTGACGGAGCTGACCGAGTCTCTCCTGGTTGCGGTGCAGTCCTCCCAGTTCCGCGAGGCGCTGGACACGCCGCGTTTTGAGGCGCGCTGGGGTTCGGTACATTCCTTCCGTCCGGTCACCGAGGTGGAGTACCTGAACCTGGAGGTGGGCAAGACCGAGTTCGAGCAGATTCACCGGAAGCTGGTTGAGCTATTCGGTGCCGGTGCGGCGTCCTTCCCCTATGTGCCGCACGTGACCTTGGGCCAGGGGCTCACGCAGGAGCAGGTTGATCACGCCCGTGAGGTGTTTGACGCTCTGCCCGCCGAGCAGCGTACCTTCACCGTGGATCACCTGCACTGCTACTCCTACGACGGGCAGGACTGGGAAGAAATCAGCGTTCTGCCGCTACGTTAGTAGCCGGCGTACAAACCTGGAATATAGCAAGAGAGATGCGACCGATAAGTTATCGGTCGCATCTCTCTTTGTGCTTTCGCTAGGTTTATCTCAGCGTGAGAGTCCTAGCCTGAGAGTCCTAGTGGGAGTGGCCCTCGTGAGCCTCGCCGGACTCGTGCGCATCAGCCGAAGCCGAGGAGGAAGCAGCGCCGTGCGCCTCAGCCTCAACCGGTGCAGCATTCGAGGAGGAGACACCCAGAATCTCGTTCGGGGTCTTCGGAAGCTCCACGCTCATCAGCTCCTTCGGCGCTGCCGGATTCGACAGGGACACCGCAATGAGCTTCTTGGTCGCCGGGTCGGTCACGTAGGCGGTCTTACCGTCCACCCACAGTGCCGGACGCTCATCCTGCCAGGTCTCAGACTCGGTCCACGCCTCCATGAGCTGTACGGAGCCCAGCTCGGCGCCGGTTGCCGGGTCGAAGACGCGCAGCTTGCCGTCGGTGGTCAGCAACAGTGCTTCACCCTGGGGGCCGCGAGCCAGCGAACGGAAGGTGTAGCTCACGCCAGAAGGCAGGGAGTAGACGGTGCGGGTTGCTGCAACGGTGTCGATAATGGAGAACTTCTCGGGGCGCTCCAGCTTAGCGTCCTTGTCGGTCTTGTAGTCCGCCAGAACGTACTGGGAGTCAGCCTTACCAGCCTGGTTACCGGAACGCGAGTACGGGTCCTCGGGGTTGGTGATCTTGGTGAACTTGCCGTCCTTGTAGATCAGCGCGCCGTCGGTGCAACCGATGGAGAACGCGCCGTCCTTGGCGATAGCTTCACCGTGAACGCCGGGGCAGGCGGGGCTCTCGGTGACGGTCTTGCCCCGCGCGTCCACAACCGCGGCACCGGTGCGGGTCTTCGAATCGCCGACCGCAACCAGGTACTGGTCGTTGGGCAGCGGGATTGCGAAGCCGTGGTGCGGCTTGGGCAGGGTGACGGTGGTGGTCTCCAGGGAGGAAGCAGTGCGCTTATCGTGGGTCAGCTTCGCCGGGTCGTACACGGCGAAGGAGCCGGTACCGTCAGCAAATGCCGCAACCTTGCCGTTGTCCTTGATGACGTGACCGGTGTGGTCAGCCGCGAGAGACAGCGAAGACAGCGACGGGGTGGTGGTGTAGTAGTGCGAGTGGTCGCCGTGCGCTACAGACCATACGCCGGTGTCCAGGAAGGTGTAGCTGTTGCCGTCTGCAACGACGAGGTGGCGGTTATCGCCAGCGTCGGAGAGGCGCAGGAAGCCTTCCTTGGGGATGTCTGCGAGCAGCTTCATATCCTTGGCGTCATAGACGAGCACGCCACCGTCGTAGGTGATGGCGACGCGGCTTGCCGGACCCTTACCTTCGGTGATGGGTGCGGGGGTTGCGCTCGCGGAGGTGGAGGCGCTGGGGCTAGTCTGTGCGTTCTGGCTGGTCTGGGCGTTCTGGCTGGTCTGGGCGTTCTGGGTGCCGCATGCGGTCAGGGCGAGGGCGGCTACTGCGCCGAGTGCGCCGGCGCGGGTGAGGAAAAACTTACGGGTCATGTGCATCTACTAAGGCTAACATGAGAATGGTTCTCTATAAGGGGTGGTTCTCGGTGTGTATCAGACTCTGGATGTGCAGTCTACGCGGGGTGAGTAAGGCGTGCCATCCCCTGCTTGGCCGCAGGAAACAACCTTCCACGCTCCCACTAGGGAAAAGTCTTGAATCCACCCGCGAAATGACCCAATGACCCATCGGAGCATAATCATCGGGGCATAAGAAAACCGGCTCCCTTCTGAAAAGAAGAGAACCGGTTTCTAGAGGTATCTTGTGCTCGAGCAGGATTCAAGCACTCGCGCGGGGCTAACTGCACAGGGCTAACTGTGTGGGGCTAACTGCGCGGGGCTATCTACTCAGAGCCAAAAATTTAGAGGAGATTGTTCAGGCCTCGTGCCTTAATCTCGCCCACAGCGTCCTTGACAGCCTGTGCCTTGGAGCGCGGAGCGACCAGCAGAGCATCGGGGGTATCCACCACAACGATGTCGTCGAGGCCAATGATAGAGATCTTGCGGTCAGTGTTCGCGACAATAATGCCGGAGCAACCGTGGTTGATGACGTTGTCCTTCTCGCCGAGAATGGTCAGCTCTTCGCCGCTCTTCTCGGTGTTCAGGCGTGCCACAGCGTCGAAGTCTCCAACGTCGTCCCAGCTGAAGGAGCCGGGAACCATTGCGACGTCGCCTGCTGCCGCTGCGGGCTCAGCCACAGCGTAGTCGATAGCGGTCTTCGGCAGGGTCTCCCAGACGCGGTCCATAACAGCCTCGCGCTCGGGGGTGTCCCAAGCGTTAGCGATTTCCATGATGCCCGCGTACAGCTCGGGTTCGTTCGCCTCGAGGTGCTTGAGCATCAGGGCCGCCGGTGCCACGAACATACCTGCGTTCCAGGTGTACTCACCGGAGTCCAGGTACTTCTGTGCGGTGGCGGTATCGGGCTTCTCCACGAAGGTGTCCACGGCGTGAGCGTTGGGTGCACCCTCGATGCCCAGGGGCTCGCTGGCGTGAATGTAGCCAAACGCGCTGGAGGGCTCGGTGGGGGTAATGCCGATGGTGACAATCTTGCCGGTTGCCGCGGTGACGACAGCTTCGGTCACCACGCGGTGGAATTCATCCACGGGGCTAATCACATGGTCAGCTGCGAAGGAGCCAATGATGGCGTCCGGTTCGCGGCGGTGGATGATAGCGCAAGCCAAGCCGATAGCTGCAGCCGAATCCTTGGGGGAGGGCTCCAGCACCAGGTCAGCGGCACGCAGTTCAGGAATCTGCTGGGTAACCGCATTGGCGTGCGAAGTGCCGGTAACCACCATGACGGAACCGTTGCTGAGGTCGATGAGACGGTCGTAGGTGTCACGCAGCAGGGAATTGCCCGACGAGGTGAGGTCGAGCAGGAATTTCGGGGCGTGCGCGCGGGACAGGGGCCACAAACGCGAGCCAACACCGCCGGCGGGAATGAGCGGGCGGAATCGAGTGAGTGCAGTATTCATCGCTTCAAGAATAGCGGGTGAATTTGTCATATATCGAATTCTTTTAGGTTTTAACAAAAAAGTGTCAGGCGGCTCTCATTTAGGCGTTGTTTGAGGTTAGGTTAAGGTAAGTTCCGCATGAACACAGGGGAGTAGGCGATATCGCAATAAAAACATGCTCTAATTCCCTTTTAGAACCTGTAAAAAAACCCTAAACAGGGTGTCAGTAAGCTGTGAATTTACCTGATATCTTGGAAGTAACAGACGAACAAAAAGCAGTCGGTGAGCACACAGCTGTGCCTGGAAGATGGGGCCTAAAAATGCGGTACCAGAACCCAGACGCTCGCCGTCGCAGCAGGAGGTTATTCAGTGTTGAATGGTTCTAAAGGAACCCTTTACCGCGGCCGCTGGGGCATGTGGTCCTGGGTTGCTCATCGCATTACCGGTATCGCGATTTTCTTCTTCCTTCTTGTACACATCCTGGATACTGCCGTCGTGCGTATCTCCCCGGAGGCCTACAACGGCGTACTGAGCCTGTACAAGAACCCCATCATGGGTCTGGGTGAGACCGCGCTTGTCGCCGCCATCGTCTACCACGCGTTCAACGGTATTCGCATTATCCTCATCGACTTCTGGGGTAAGGCAACCAACTCGCACGTGGAGCACATTCAGGCGAAGAACAAGGACGGCAACGTCGAAATCAGCCAGAAGGCAACCTATACGCACATCAAGATTCTTTGGGTTGTGCTTTTCCTCTGGGCAATTACCGTTGCTGGCTTCGCCGCACGTCACCTGCCGATCGTTTTCTCGCACATGGGAGGTCACTAAACAATGGCTACTCCGCTCAAGCCCCGCACCTATGTACCCCGTCTGCGCGATAACCGCATTGACGGCGTAAAGTACAACCGCTCCTCCTCCAAGCGCAACAACTTTGAGATGTTCGCTTGGCTCGGTATGCGCCTGTCCGGCGTCGTACTCGTCGTGCTGATCTTCGGCCACCTCTTCTCCAACCTCATGGTCGGCGACGGCATCCACGCTATCGACTTCGGCTTCGTGGGAGGCAAGTGGGCGAACCCCTTCTGGCAGGTCTGGGATCTGCTGCTGCTCTGGCTGGCTATGCTGCACGGTGCTAACGGTATCCGCGTCATCATTGACGACTACGCTGAGAAGGACCGCCTGCGCGTTTGGCTGAAGGTTATCCTCTTCGCAGCATGCGCATTCGTCCTGCTGATTGGTACCCTCACCATCTTCGCATTCGACCCCTGCCCCTCCGGCGCAGCGGCTGAACTGCTTCCCAGCTTCTGCTCGGCACGCTAACGGCGACGTATCCGAGACAAACGAAAACATCTAAAACACAGAAAGAACATCATGCAGGTACATAAGTACGATGTAGTGATCGTCGGTGCCGGCGGCGCAGGTATGCGTGCCGCTATTGAGGCCGGCCAGCGAGTTCGCACCGCGGTACTGACCAAGCTATACCCCACCCGCTCCCACACCGGCGCAGCACAGGGTGGCATGTGCGCCGCTCTGGCTAACGTTGAAGAGGATAACTGGGAGTGGCACACCTTTGACACCGTCAAGGGTGGCGACTACCTGGTTGACCAGGACGCAGCAGAAATCATGGCTAAGGAAGCTATTGACGCTGTGCTCGACCTGGAAAAGATGGGTCTTCCCTTCAACCGAACCCCCGAAGGCCGCATCGACCAGCGCCGCTTCGGCGGTCACACCCGTGACCACGGTAAGGCTGCTGTGCGCCGCGCATGCTACGCAGCTGACCGTACCGGCCACATGATTCTGCAGACCCTCTACCAGAACTGCGTTCGCCACAATGTGGAGTTCTACAACGAGTTCTACGTTCTCGACCTGATCCTGGTCAAGGACGAAGAGGGCAAGCCCCGCCCCGCCGGCGTCGTCTCCTACGACCTGGCAACCGGCGAGGTCCACGTCTTCCAGGCTAAGTCCGTGATCTTCGCATCCGGCGGCTGTGGCAAGATCTTCAAGACCACCTCCAACGCACACACCCTCACCGGTGACGGCATGGCTATCGCACTGCGTGCAGGCCTGCCCCTGGAGGACATGGAATTCGTTCAGTTCCACCCGACCGGCCTGGCTGGCCTGGGCATTCTCGTCACCGAGGGTGCTCGTGGTGAAGGCGGTATTCTCCGTAACGCTGACGGTGAGCGCTTCATGGAGCGCTACGCACCCACCATTAAGGACCTCGCACCCCGCGATATCGTGGCACGTGCAATGGCAAACGAGGTGCGCGAAGGCCGCGGCTGCGGTCCCCACAAGGACTACGTGCTGCTGGACCTGACCCACCTGGAGCCCTCGCACATCGACGAGAAGCTGCCGGATATCACCGAGTTCGCTCGTACCTACCTGGCCGTGGAGCCGCACCACCAGCCCATCCCGGTGTTCCCCACCGCGCACTACGCAATGGGCGGTATCCCCACCAACAACGAGACCGAGGTCTACCGCAACAGCAAGGAGACCATCCCCGGCCTCTATGCAGCTGGTGAGGTTGCTTGCGTGTCCGTCCACGGTGCAAACCGTCTGGGCACCAACTCCCTGCTGGACATCAACGTATTCGGTAAGCGTGCAGGCCGCAAGGCAGCAGAGTACGCAGCATCCGCTGAGTTCGTACCGGTTCCGGACGACGCGGCAGATCGCGTGCTGAACATGCTCAACGGCATCCTCGAAGGCAAGGGCACCGAGAAGGTCGGCGCTATCCGCGCAGACCTGCAGAAGGCTATGGAAGCTGACATGCAGGTGTTCCGTACCGAAGAGACCATCCGCGCAGCACTGGCAACCATCGCTAAGCTGGAAGAGCGTTACAAGAACATCTCCATCCAGGACAAGGGCAAGCGCTTCAACCTCGACCTGCTTGAGGCTGTTGAGCTCGGCTTCCTGATTGAGCTGGCAAAGGTCATGTCCGTTGGCGCACTGCACCGTAAGGAATCCCGCGGTGGTCACTACCGTGAGGACTACCCCAAGCGTGACGACGTCAACTTCATGAAGCACTCGATGGTCTACCTCGACCCCGAATCCGAGTTTGAGGGTGTCAAGGGCCTGCGATTCGAAACCAAGCCCGTTGTCTACACCCGTTACGAGCCGAAGGAGCGTAAGTACTAAAATGGCTGAAAACGAACTCCCCGAACCGGAATCCGTCAAGCTGTTTGAGGGTATGACCGGCGGCGACTCCGACTCCATCCCCACGTACGATGTGGTCATCAAGATTCGTCGCTACAACCCGGAAGTTTCCTCCGAGGCGTACTGGGATGAATTCCCGCTGACCATGTACCGCACCGACCGCGTGCTCGATGCTCTGCACAAGATCAAGTGGGAAGTGGACGGTTCCGTCTCCTTCCGCCGCTCCTGCGCACACGGTATCTGTGGTTCGGACGCAATGCGCATCAACGGCCGTAACCGCCTGGCTTGCAAGACCCTGCTGAAGGACCTTGACCTGTCCAAGCCGATTACCGTTGAGCCCATCAAGGGTCTGCCCTGCGAAAAGGACCTCATCGTTGACATGGAGCCCTTCTTCCAGGCATACCGCGAAATCATGCCGTTCTTCATTAACGATTCGAACGAGCCTGAGCGTGAGCGTCTGCAGACCATCGAGGACCGTGCACGTTTCGATGACACCACCAAGTGCATCCTGTGTGCAGCATGTACCTCGTCCTGCCCGGTCTTCTGGACCGACGGTCAGTACTTCGGCCCCTCCGCTATTGTGAACGCACACCGCTTCATCTTCGACTCGCGCGATGATGCAGGCGACCTGCGTCTGGAGATCCTCAACGACAAGGAAGGCGTATGGCGTTGCCGTACCACCTTCAACTGCACCGAGGCTTGCCCCCGTGGCATCCAGATCACCAAGGCTATCGCCGAGGTGAAGCAGGCAATCCTGAGCCGCTCGCTCTAATCGGAGCACGCGGTATCAGCTGATACAGCATTGACGATTCAAGCCGTCACCCACACCGGGTGGCGGCTTGAATCGTTTTAACAGAAAAAGGACCGGCTTCAAATCATGGGGCAGCGCATTGAACGGGGCTTCTGCGGCGGGAGTACTCTTCACAATCTGTCATAAAGTCATAGATATTCTCGAGGGCCGTCAGAAAGGGGGAGTAGGTAGGTAAACCTCGGTGTGCGGCGTTATTCTACTGTGTATGGTTTTCGCTAATTCTCGCTACGATTTGTCCACCCCCGTCTTCGACGACTGGGTGGAGCGCATGATGGGTACCCTCGTGCAGTTCCGCCGCGAAGTGCACGCCAACCCGGAACTTTCCTTCCGCGAGATCGCAACCACTGAGCGTCTCATGAACCGACTGCGAGAAGCCGGCATGAACCCCGTCGCCTGCGAAGGCACCGGCTGCTACGTCGATATTGGAAGCGGCCCCTTCGCCGTGGCTCTGCGCGCCGATATTGATGCTCTGCCCATTGTTGAGCAGACCGGTCTGCCCTACGCCTCCACCGTGCCCGGCGTGATGCACGCCTGCGGCCACGACATTCACCAGACCGTCATGCTCGGTGTGGCGCTGGCGCTGCACGAACTGAACGAGAAAACCCCGCTGGGTCGTAGCGTCCGTATTCTCTTCCAGCCCGCTGAGGAGCAGCTTCCCGGCGGCGCCGTACAGATGATTGCTCAGGGTCTGCTCAAGGACATTCCGCGTGCTTTTGCTCTGCACTGCGATCCGAAGGTGGATCTGGGTCAGATTGGTACCCGCATCGGTGCGATTACTAGTGCATCCGACACCATCAAGATTCACCTGAGCGGCCACGGCGGCCACACTTCCCGCCCGCACCTGACCGAGGACCTCATCTACGCCATGAGCCAGATTGCTGTGCAGGTTCCCGCCGTGCTGACCCGCCGTACCGACGTGCGTTCGGGCGTGCTGGTCGCCTGGGGCCAGGTCAGCGCCGGCGTTGCACCCAACGCTATTCCCGCCGAGGGCTACCTGGCGGGCACCATGCGTTGCCTGGACGTTGAGGTTTGGCGTCAGGCAGGCAACCTGCTGGATGAAGTCATCGAGCAGGTCGCTGTGCCCTTCGGCGTGAAGGCGCGTGTGGAACACATCCGCGGTGTGCCCCCGGTCGTCAACACCGACCTGGAAACCACCATGTTGGAGAACGCGGCTCGCGCCGAGTTGGGCGAAGACTCGATCGTGCTGGTTGAGCAGTCCATGGGCGGTGAAGACTTCGCCTGGATGCTGCAGGAAGTTCCCGGCTCCATGTTCCGTCTGGGTA
>ERZ773037.291-NODE-291-length-27384-cov-21.401442_pt1 | contig 27384 bp, 39 predicted proteins | sample MGYA00511466_ERZ773037 | MGnify/ENA primary metagenome ERZ773037 (study PRJEB29015, sample SAMEA2738146) | human oral metagenome | biome: human oral; feature: human-associated habitat; material: saliva | place: China | collected 2202 ... | reverse complement strand
GCATCTGCAGAAACGTCAACGTTATCTACCATTTGTGGCCACACATTATGAAATGTATACACAGCAGAAACATTCTCAGCAGAATCCAACTGTTGTACAGTCATATCAACCATTAACTCACCTGGTACACCTGAGTGCCAGTTTTTCTGGAATGAATCTATAGCTAGCATCCATGATAAGAAATCTAACCTTATTTGATGGTTTTCTTGGTTATAAAACATTACTTGCCAAGTAGTATCAAACGATGTATCTCCTGGAAGTATAAATTTTCTACCTTGGTTAAAGATTTCGACCTGCCCAATCGTGATAGATGGAAATGAGGCTGATTTAGCCATTACATTTATATCTCGTAGATCGGACTTAGTTTTGACAGATGTTGGAAATGTAAAGAGGATTCTGTATTTGCTCTGTCTAGCAGCAGCACCAAGAACTCTTTTTATCTCGTTAATTTTATTAGACATCTCTAGTAGTCCTTTTTACATTATTTATTATTTACAGCTAAATTTAAGTTGTTTATAATAATAAACTATTTATTAACGTATGTTTTATTAATTAATATAAAATATGTGATATTAGATTATTAACTTGCTTTACTTAATATTAATTTTATGAACTGGTTATTTAATTTAAGTATAAATTAAGTAAGTTAATAATCTAAGATCTAGTATTTTTATTGTTAATAAAATATGTAGTAAGGCCTCTTAACTGAGGCCTTTTAATTACTGAATTATTTCACTAAAAGATTTAGTACCAGCGTTGGTAAATCTTAGGTGTATGAACTCAGCTACATATGTAGGTTTAATATAAATATCAACTATCAATTTATTCCTACTAATTACATCTGGTGTATTATTAGATTCATCGCACAAACAAAGATAATCTTGTATACCTCTGCCTGCTTTTACAGAACCTAGGAAAGGCTTGATTACTGATATTATATAGTTTCTGGTAACATTAGTTCAGATAAGTTCGTTAGGCTTATCCCGGTCTCTTGTGAAACCAGCTTATATTTTCATATAAGGTCAGACTATATCACTACCCACTAACTAGATTAAAGTGGATAATCCCCATTTCGTGCAGACTTCTGCACTACGCTCAAAGAGCTAGTCGTTGAACGTTCTTAATAAAAATAACAAAACTTGCCTAAGCCGTTTTTATACTCTTTGCCATTGTTATTCAGCTATTGAGTTGTTTATATGATTATTTATCTTTTTCTTTAAGTTCTTATTTTTAATATATTCTTTTAATAATGTATTTATAAGCTTAGTTAAGTTAAATTGCGTTTCAACTTTATCTAATATACTGCTATCTATGCGTATTCTTATTTGTTTGTCATCAAAATTCATATATGTAATCTCCTAATGTATAAAATTCTCTCGGATTTTTAAGGTTGTCTTTAGTTGCATGTAACTCATGGCTTCCTATATCAAAATACAATTTTACTGGATCTGTTTTCTCCAACACTTTAAAATCTTTATGTTTGAAAAAATTATAAGGTATTCTTTTGTCAATTCTTATTAAAACATGGGGGTGTGTTTTCTTAATTTCGTTTAATAATATTAACATGGCGTTATTATTATAATTAAGTTTATTACAAAATTGTATAATTGTATTCGCATTGTATGAAACTACACCGACTAACATATTATTTTCGTATAACCCAATATAATTATTAGCTTTCTTAAATTTTTCTATATTATTTTCATTATTAAACTCAATAAAAATGTTTTCGTTTATTGGTGTGATTTTATACTTCTTGATATTATAATATTTGTTTATATTAGTAATGTTATGTATAAACGAAACCCAGAAATCTATATTTTCACCTTCATAAATTCCTATATAAGTATATCCTAAATCTTTTATTTTATTAAATTTATTTAAATCTTTATAATCAAAGCAAGGGTTATTAAATTTAGATATATCAGATTCACCATAAGAATGAAACATCAATCCTTGGTATTCAATTGCTATTTTCTCATCCGGTAATAATATGTCTATTTCTTTTGGTTTTAAAACTATTCGGTCGTTATATATTTTATTTTTACAATTAATATTTTTAAAAAGTACGTATTGTTTAGTATCTTTAATATTTTTAGATTTTTGGGTTATGTTAAACTTTTTTTTATATTTGTAAGCAGCTGTTATGGAAATATTAAAGTAATTAGAAAACTCTTTTATAAGAAAAAAATCTTTTTCTATAAAATTTTCTCGTATATATTTTTCATTTAAATTTTCGAAATTAGATATTTTTAATTGTGCATAAAAATCAACACCATATTTTTTTCTTGTTGTCTTTTTTATTTTTTTAACTGAAGATAATGTATTATTTTTAATTTTTGTTTCTATTACTTTTTTGTATATATCTTTTTTATTTTTTTCTTTAGTTTTGTTAGCTTTTTCGGAGTTATTATAAGTAGAACTACCATATTTTTTTAGTTTTGTTTCTCTACCCTTTCTAACTATCTCTTTTTTAACTTCTTCACTAAGGTTTGCTCTTTTTTTATTAGGTCTTTTAGTACCTTTAAGATTTATACCATTTTGTTTTTGAAAACAAGCGCAAGAACAATATTTGCCATAACCTTTAGTAAAATTAAAAAATACTGCCGGTTTTTCATGGCAATATTCACAGTATTTAATATTGTATATCAAATCATAACAGTCTTGTACTGTTAAACCATATTGTTTAAGATATTTAATTAATTTTAAATTATTAATTAAACCTTCTAAAAATTGTTTCTTTATATTAGAAACATATTCAATTTTTTCTATTTCTTCTAGTTTTTCTTGAGAATTCATTGATTCTTCCTTAAAAATTTTATTAAGCTTCGCTGCTGATTAGCATATATTTAAAATACTTAGCCTTCCAGCAATTAAAGGATTTTGCATTGTTAGATTGCTCTAACAAGTCGCCTACCGATTGACGAGTCGTTAAATTCAAATAAGCTATATTTAGCCATTTTTGCTAAAGCGCGTTCAAGATGGATAAACAAGCGTCTAACATTAATTCTATTAAAAGAACTTTCTTTATCTAGCAATGTCTTTTGGCCCCAAATTACAACACCTTGGTTAGGGAAAGATACTACTGGGTTGATATTATTTCTGTACAACTGATCTCTCATAGCCGCAGTATAATTAGCTGCTAGTTTAGTAACATTGCGAACTAATCCTCTGTTTAGCCTGACAACATAAATAAAAAGAACGTATAAATTGTAATCGCCAAAAAACAATTTATATGTTAATATTTATCTAGGGTTTATAATGGAAATCAACGAAGCTAAAAAATTAATAATAGAAAATACGGGTAAGTATTTTAATATAAAAAAGTTAACGAAAATTCAAGATTTATATTATTTTTTATTAGAAATACAAAATCACCACATGTTAGGTAATTTGACAGAAGCAGCTTATCTTATAGTAAACGGTGTGCGTTACAAATGTCCTTATTGTGATAACCATAAAAAGTTTAGAGGTTTTGCAGAAGGATATAGTAAATTTTGCGGTAGAGAATGTGCTGCAATTTTTAATAAAAATAACGTAGAAGCACACAATAAAATTTCACAAACTTTAAAACATACACATGCTTCACAGACGGAAGAATATTGGAAAAATAGAGCAATAAAACACAAAGAAACTGTTAAAAATAGAACACCTGAAAGGCAAGCTGAAATAGACGAAATTACACATAATGCCAGGATAAAAGTACATAAAAATAGAACACCTGAACAAAAACAAGAAATTAATAACAAAATATCTAAAGCAGTTAAAAATTCTCTTAAAGCTAAAGCGCAAAGGATAGAAAGATCTAGAAAAGGCGGCTTAAAAATGAAAGAAATTCGAGATAGCATGCTCCAAGAAGAAAAAGATGAGTATTGTAAACGTTATGGGTCACCTTCTATACCTGAAGAACAAAAAGAACAATACATTAAATATCACAGGCTAGTAATGAAATATACACGAAGGAATTCTAAATTTGTTGAAAATATAGAGTTAAGAGGTAAGGAATATCATTTAGATCATAAGTTTAGTATTTGTGAAGGTTTTAAACAAAACGCGTCTCCTGAAATAATAGGTTCTAAATATAACCTAGAAATAATACCTCGCAAAGAAAATTGTTTCAAACAAGAAAAATGCAGTATAGAGTTAGAAGAGTTATTAAAACTCTTCTATAATAATTAAATTTGGCGATTTAATTTTTGTATTTATGTTGTTTTGTGTTCAACTTAATTCGCTAAATTAAGCTAGTTTTCTATGAAACTTCTTTAAATTTCTTTAAAGAGCGGACTATATCTTCACCATTTTAAAGGTGTTCCCCATTTCGGCACCGCTTGGCACCTACTCCTTCTCAGGATAGTCTCTGAACCTTCATCTCATTGAGATGCTTGGCTGCTGATTACCTAATCTAATTATTTTTCAAACATTCACGCTTGTGATTACTCACTACGTTGTAGTATAATTAGCTCTAAAGGCGTTCCAGCAATTAAAGGAATTTTAACTGCTAATTTCTTAAGCAGCTGAGCCTAAATTTTGACCCGCTGGTGCATACCATGATTCACGATCCTCTGTAGTCTTAACAATAACACCTGCTATATCACCGCAAAGTGAAACCCATTTATAGGTGTCCATTTCTGGCAAGTACTGATATTTATAGTTTGATACCAATATAGAATAAGAACTATTAAGGTTCAAATCTTTTCTAAAATCAATATTTTTTTGCATTGCAACTGATGCTTTTAAGCCTACTGAGGCTTCGTAAGGGCAACACAATACAGCAACACAATCTTGTCTAGTTTCTGCAAGATTTGCAGCAGCTTGCTGATAATTCTCATTTGCAATAACAACATCGATCTCAATCTCTTCTTTATTAGCAAACAATTCATACGCAGCAATAATATCATCTCTACCCGGTACAGATTCTGAACCTTTTGTAAGTTTTGCTAAGGTTGTATCTAAGCAAGATTTAGGAAGTTCATCTGCACAAGCCTTATTTACATTAACAAATATATAATTAGATTTAGTATTAATAACGTTCTCAATATACATTGATTTATTATTAGAATCTCTTTTATTTTCGTCTAAAGAAACTATATATTGTTCTACGATTTCATTCTTATAAAGAACTATGATAGCAAGGTCTTTTGGTTCTGGTATGTACTCAAACAAATCATCTAAACTTATACCGTTTTTAACAGTTTTATTTTTATTAAAATCAGTTGAGTTAGCGATTGCAACATCTACAGAATCACCCCAAACACCTGGGTTTCTAGCAAATATTTTAAGTTTTGCACCTGGATTCACAAAGCCTAGTGAATTTTGCTCTACTTCAAAAGTTGAGAAATTTCGTACTGTATGTGGCAAAGTATCATACAATTCTTCATCATAAACTGTACTATCAGACGTACCTGGTATTTCTACAGTAGAGTTTTGTGATTTTAAAAGTTTATATACTTTAGTATCTTCTAAGATTGTTGCTGGAACCTCAAACTCATCATCTTCTGTATTAATATACTTAATTACAGTATAATTAACAGCATCAATAAGTTGCTCATCTATACTCAAAACTTTATATTGTTTCTCTGTTATTTCATTACCAAATGCAAATATATCACCAATTTTAAAACTATTTGTTCCTTTAAATGAAACTAGTTTAGTACCTGGTGTAAATGTTTTTGCTTTTATTGTTTTTTGATAAACAGAACTAATATCAAATCCTGTAGGTGCAGTTTTAAAAGTAACTGATATAGTATCAGTAGAATCTTCTACTTTTGTTACTTTAAATTTAGTTGGAGATCCTTTTACAAATACTTCATCATCCACTGCAGGTAACAATTTACCTACTTTTGTGAAAACGACTTTTTTTGAATCCACTTGATCGACTTCTTTAAAAGTAATATCATAAGTAACGTCATAATCTTTAAGTTTAGAATCTTTTGAAGCGAATGTTTGGGTAGTCTCTTTTAAAGTACCATTAAGATCGCAAGTTCTAGCAATATAAAGCTTATTGCCATATTGTAGAAAGTTGTAAGCTTGATACCACTCGTTAAAATTTTCTTTTGTTGGTAATCCATATATATCCTTTAAATCTTGTACAGAACTTATAAAGCTGTACATATCTACTGGGCCTTTGGTAAAATTACCACAAAAAATCGCAGTGGTTGCAGCGACTGAAGGAACTATCGTTGATCGATCGATTTCCTCTATTTTGACACCTGGAGATAACAAATCTGCCATTATTTTTCCTTTAAAATAAGATAGATATTACATAGCCGTGTATTGGGCAAAACCTTATGTCTAAGTCTAAAACCTCTAAAGTTCTAGCATATAAGGAATCTTCTAAATATATTTATTTGAAAATTTAAACTTAACACAAACTTAAAAATGATAAATACTTTTATGTTTAAAAGATTAATTGAGTGGACCGAGATTGATATTTCTAGAGGTAGAAAAGTTGTTATGTTTGCAACTGTATTTGTATACCTTATAATAATGATTGCAATAGTATTGCTTGGGTTTGTTGCACCAGATAGAATAACAGATGGTTTAGTACAAATATTTGGTATAATGACAGGTTTAATGGCTACAGTATATGGATTTTATACTGGCACTAGTTCGGCCAAAGATTTATATTATATAAATAAATTTAAGAATATGAATCGTGATTTAGAAGATTATGACACACAAGAATCTAATCGCAAAGCAAGATCAATAAATAGCCGCAAGCCACAAAATTACGATGATGAATACGAGATACCAAGGACATAAATGTTATTAGACTTATTAGAAGCTACAAAATATAAAACAATGAACCCAACAATACAGCGCTATGAGGTGCAAGGACCTAAACAAGACGATGATAAATTCGGGTATAGTGATACTTTAGTTTTTGCAGCGTTTGGGTATGAAGATTATACCAAAAAGAAATCAAAAATAAGAGAAAAGTTTAATGAAGACCTCAAAACACAGTTAAAATATATATATCCTTATTTAACTATTAGTGAGAGCATAGTTAATTTTATAAATTCTCTTACTACTGCAAATATTAGACAAAAGCTTAATGATCACCCAGACCAAGTTAGAGATATAGTTGAACCTGGCACGCTTAACGATTTTATCGAATATTATAGTGATAAGAATAATTTAAACAGACTTAAAAAAATATTTAGTACTTTTTATGCAAGTATAACAGAAGATTCCACAATAATAAAAAATATTACCAAGATGGTAGGTATGTCTTGGGCTGATATATCAAACACATTTAGACATATTGTAAGATATAGAAATATGTCTGGTAGAGCAATACCTTCTGAAGCATACCCGGTATTAAAAGCACTTACTGTTACCCACAAAAAATTACCTAAAAAATTATACAGAGGTTTGTATATAGATGGTGATAAATTTGCTAAGTTAAAGGATAAAGATAATTATCAAGTAGGCAAAGAAGTAAAACTTAATAATAAAAAAGCAACTTCTTGGACTACTTCTATAGGTACTGCTTTTGAATTTTCAATTATTCAAGACAATATAAAAGATAAAGAAAACGGTGTCTCTATAGTATTATCATTTACACCAACTTCAGAAGACGATATAATAGCAAACTTTACAAACCTAAAAACACTAGACTACTTCAACCAACAAGAAGTACTAGTTTCTACTAGTGTTAAAACCGCAAGGATTGAGGCTATTGAGTTTGGTAAAGAACTAGAAAGAAATTTAAGTAAAACATATGATTCGGCTTGGAGTGCTAATATTGCTGGTTATGTGTTAAATTTATACGCTGATACTAATGCAAACCCACACGATAAAATAAACATTAAAGCTTTGTCGGATTTAACGGTTGGTGAGTATGTTGATAGGTATCCAAACTTATTTAATTTTATACCTGAAAAATTACGCAATGAATTTAAAAATGTTAATATAAAAGCATATTCATTAATAAGTAAATACTTGTGTTCGGGTGGTTCTAAAGTTGATTTCGTAGGCCAAAATGAAATTAATGTAACTACAATGTTTGTATCTAACGAGATATTTAGGAAATATTCTGGTATTAAAAATTGGGGTTATGGAGCTGATTTAAATTGTAAATTTACAATTAAGATAAATCGCCTAGATTACAGCCAGGCTGATATAATCATAACAATAAAAGAATTAACGATTAAGAACGCTGAAATACCAGAAGATCAATATATTGATAAATTAAAAGATGCAGTACAGAATATTATTAACGCTAAAAAAGCTGCTGATTTTATAGGCAACCCACTATATGATTCTAGAAAAATAAAAGTAAAATATATTAACGGATTATAAAATGAATTTATTAAGTTTATTACCAACTAAATATTTAATTATAATTGTAATATTATTAGCTACTAGTGCTATAGGATACCATTATTATACTATTCATTCTTTAAATTCAACTATATCTGATCAAAAAACACAAATAGAAAAGCTTGAAAAAGAGACATCAAGATTAGAAAATAATATTGAAAAACTAGAAAATTCTGTTAAACAATTTGAACAAGTTGATGAAATTAAGACTACTAGTTATAACGATGAGATTGAAAAACTTAAAGATTTATTAAAAAATTGTTCTAAACCTAAAGTAATAACTAAAAAGATTGAAGTGCCTTGTGAAGAAAATAAATTAGATATAAATATAGAAAAGTTAGATGATAATTCATCTGACTCTTTAAAAATACTGAATAAGATAGGATTTTAAAAATGAAATATATATTTTGTTTAATTTTAACTATCTTGTTATCAGGTTGTGTAGAAAAAGTAGTTTATGTTGAACCTTCTATACCAAAACCTATTGAAAAACCAGTATTTAATGAATACAATTTTTCAATAATGGAAATAAATGGGGTACAATATTATGTTTTACAATTACATGATGCTAATATATTGGCTTTGAACTGGATCAGTTATAGAAGATGGTGCGAAGCTAACTATAGCATTCTAAATTTACAATATAATAAATATAATAAAACTAAAAAGGAAAATAAATGAGATTCAGTGAATTTCTAAATACTTTAAACGAAGCTGAAGATAAAGATCTTGAGTTGGATGACGAGGAACTTGACGAGGAAGATTGTGATTCTGATAAGGATGACGATGAGAAGTTAACCGAAGAGGAAGAGTTCGAAGGCAAAATTACACGTGAAGATATTGTTGCGCTTTTGGACGATATGACTGATGATGAGGTTGACGAGTTCGGTGAGTTTATGCTTGATATTCTTTATGACGGCGAGGGCTTGGATGAGGCTAAGTTCTTTGATACAAAACAAAGAGAACTTGATAAAGCTAAAAGAGTTAACCGTGCAGAAAGACGTTTGAGAGCTAAAGAGCTTGCTAAATATTACAGAAAAAATAAATCAAGAATTCTTGCAAAACAAAAGAAATACCGCAAGAGAGCTGCTGCTAACCCAAATAAAGTTAGACATCACAAGAAATAATTAATAGAGCCTCTTTTGAGGCTCTTAAATTTATAAAAATATCAGGAATAATTTTGTTTTCTAACTACGATATAATAAAAGAAATATTAATAAATTATCCTTTGTATAAACAAAGATCAGGTGAAGAAGTATTTTTAGGCATTAAAAAATCTAATAATAAAAAATGGTTAGGTTTTAAAATTATAAAAACTCTTAAAAGAACTAAAGAATTTCCTGATAAGGTTGTAGAATCTGGTTTATACGAATTAGGAATATTTTACTGGTGTTTGTATTTTAATAATAAAGAGTTTAATGAAGCAAACTTCAAAAAACTCCTTGATAAAAATTATAGAATCTAATAACTAAAAATTGTTACCAAACGTCTAATTCTTCTTTTTGATTACCCAAATCATAGTTTAACGGATTTGTCATAATCTCAAGAGCTGCTAAAAAGAACTTATCCCAGTTCTCATCAAAATCAACATACTGCCTAAACATTTCTGCAAACCTATTATCTATAAAAGCCATAACATTTGAGTTTAATGGGTTAGGTGTTTTCATATAGAGTATTTTAATCTTATCATTTGGTGATATAGGTTGGAATTGATTGGATAAGTTATTTTGTTCTATGTACCTGTTCGTAACTAAAGCTGCTCTAGAATTAATAGGTATAGAAATCTTTCTACCGTTTTGATCATATTGTACTTTATCTAAACTATAATTAAGATTAGATACAGAGCTTGTTTTAGCAATCTCAGACAATTTTTGTTTTGTAAATAATTGTTTTGTATCTTTAACCCATTCAAGCAAATCTTTATTGTTCTTATCTAATATTATATTAATAGAATCATCTAAATATTTTTTACTAAAACTAGGTGTAGAAGATCTTACTATTTCAATTCCCATTCTTTTAATTTTAGGTGTTTCATACCTTACACCTTCGTTATCTAAAACTCTCATAAAATATCGCTTTTTAGCAACAAATACTGCACTATCTGCAATAACTTCGCGTTCTGCTTTTACAACTGTTGAATCTAAAGCATTAACAAAATCACAAAATTCTTTATTATTTTCTTCGATAACAGGGTCTATCTTAGTCTTAATAAAGTCATCTATTTTATCTGCTTTTGTATTGTTATCGTCCGTAGGGTCGTATAATACGTGACTTATAGGCTGTAGAGTGAAGTAACATGAATTATGTACTAATATATCGTTGCCAAAGAAATTGTGGTCGTTTTCTACTTCTATATCATATACTTCTATTTCTTGTATTCCTAAGTCTTCGATTACAAAATTATCTGTGCTTATTATATTCATTTTGCCTCCTTTTTATTAAACTTATAATATTTTTTTCTATATAATCAGCATTATCTCTGTATTCGCTATCCCATACGGTTATTATACTATAACCTTCCTGAATTAAAACTTGCTGTTTTAAAAAATCGTGTTTCCATATTTCTTTTGCTGTTAAATTTTTAAACCAAGGGTTAGGACAATCGTCTGCTTTGAATAATTTAGGGTTTGCATGAAATATATCTCCGTTATACTCTATGCATAATTTTAAATCGGGTATAACATAATCAAAAAATACTGGTTTACTTAAAGCTTTATTATATTTACAAAATTCTTTATTTTTACCGCTAAAATATGATTTAATATTAACTTTATCATCTATATTTTTAAATAGTTTTTGTGATATAGGAGAAGCATATATGTGTCGTTTATCATTATATTCTTTCCATTTTTTATTACCTTCAGTTTCTCCATACCTTTTAATAAAGATTTCTAGACTGTTTGATTTGGATTTATTTACTTCTAAAAACTTTTTAGTACCTTCGTGTTCTCCGAAAGTATCTATATAGTATTGTTTAGATTTTGTATAAGATTGTCTATTACAATATGATTCCCATTTCTTAATTCCCTCTACTTCTCCATATCTTTCGATAAAATTGTCTTTTGTAGATGCTCTTGCGTCATTATACTTTTTAAATTCTTCATCACTCATATTTTTATATTCTTTAGTGTTCGTTATTGCCTGTTTAGTACAATACTGATCCCATCTACGTAAACCTTCTTCTTTACCATATATTAAAAATAATCTGTATTTAGTAACTGCGGTTTTAGAACCTTCTGAATTTAATTTTAAGAGCCTTTTTAATCTAGACAATATATAAGGAACATTATATTTGCAGAATATAAGCAGATATTTTCTTAATGTACAGCTAGGTATGGTTTTCTTAAAAATTTCCATACCCTTCATTTTCATTAAAGTTTCTAAATCATGCATTTACGAGCCTTATTATACTATCACCTTTAATTATATCTTTGGGTTTAACTTCTATTAAGTTATTATTTCTTAGTACCATCACTGAGTGATCTTCTGTAACAATTACTTCGCCTTCCGGTGTTTTAATTTTAAACATTCTTTTTTTAACTTTGTGTTTCATTATATACTTAATCTCATTGTTATTTAGTTTTAAATTTTTACCAACTGAATAAGTTATTATATTACTGTTTGGTTTTTTGATGCAGCTGTTATTAGCTAATACAGTTTCCTCACCTTCTACATTATACAAATCTTGTATTTTTACTTTACCTATACTTGTTTGTATTAAAGTATCACCAACAACCGAATCTGTATCTGAATAACAATAATAATTATTATCTTTAACCCCATTAGACTCACCAAACTTCCTTAAGAACTCTGGTATTCTATGTTTAGACAACACAATATAAAATCGTGTATTGCCAGTAATTGCTCTTGCAATGTCGACGTTGAAAAGCTTGAAATAACGATTACCTAAGGCTCCGTATAAACTGTTAATTAAAATCTTGAGCACCATTTGTAATATATTAAGTTCTTGCTTTTTAGAATACTCATAATTATAAAAGGCACTTAGTTGCTCTACACTATAATTTTTTAACTGGTTTATGTCCAACTCTAATTGTGTTTCTACACCTAATAATTGTGCTCCACGTTTATGTAATTCATCTTTTATTAATTGTATATTTTTTTCACAATTTAGCATTTCTTTTTTTGCAGTTTTTCGTTTACCGTACAAGCCAGCAACAAGAGTAGGAATAACACCCACAAAATCTTTTGTAAATAGTGCACCATTTATACCACAAGACATATTATATTTTTTAAGAAGTTTATTAAATTCATCTAAATTACCTTTTAAATAATCATCTAAACGTCTTATTTCATCTTCGTCATTAAAATACTGATCTCTTAATAATTTTAAATCTTTTGGTATTTTATGTTCTGGTATATAAGTCTCAGGACTCATATTACAACCACGCATCGATAGGTTAGGGTATGCAGAGTTTAAGTCGACTGAAAACACGTCTTTAAATTTACCTATAGTTGGTTCTGCAACAAAACCACCTTTAATTTCTTGTTGTTCTTGTGGTTCATCATCTGGTAATATAGTATTGCTTAGATAAGACTGAAATGCAATATAATTAGCCCACGGTTTAACAGTACCCATAGAATCATCTAAATTAACGCCAGTTAAGCCTGCAATCATCATTACAATTTTATGTAGTTGTACTCGTTGGTCTAATTCGTATAATAATATAACATCTTGTATAGCATAATCAATAAATTTTTCATATGATACTTCTTCGGCTTTTTCCATATCGTTATTCATATATGCATCATATAATTGTGCTTCAAATTCATCTTCTGGCCTCTGATCTGGTATAATATAATCTTTACCAGTTCTAAAGCCATCAAAAGTTCTAAAACAAGAATGTTCTACTTTACCTTTACCTATCTCAGCCTTAAGTATAAAATCTAATGCATAAGAAGCTCTTGGTTCGTATGTAAATTTCTTGTAAACATCCATATAATCCATATAAAATATACCAGGTGCTTTTAACTGATTAAATACCGCACCATTTTCTAATCGTCTTGTATTGATTTTACCTTTACTAAAAGGACTAAATTTAGGCTCTAGACTGTTAGTTAATGTTCGTTTAAACATATACTGAAAGTCGAAACCATCGCCGTTCCAAGCATAAACAACTAAAGGTTTAAGAATAGATACTAATGTAAAATATGCACTTAGCATTATCTGCTCGGAATCTACAAGTATTTTATTTACTTTGTATTTGTATTGTTTTAGTTTAGAATCTTTAGTATATATTAAGAAAACTTCTTTTTTAGAAACATCAAATATTTGTATAGTTACTATTGTTTCAGGACAATTTTCTATATCAATTTTTTTATAAGCAGTAGTTTCTATATCAAGAAACCAATAATTAGCATCGTAATTATACAAAGAATTATCTGGCCTCCAATACTTATCCCTTACTGTTATTTGGCCTGGGTTAGTAGAACCATAAGTTTTTTGATCCGTCTTCTTGTTTATTTTCTTTAATTTAATTGAATTATCTAAAAAATAAGTATAATTACCATTTGGATCTTCTATATAAGTTTCGGGTTTAACGTTTATTCTATTGTAGACTGATTTACCGTTCTTATTAATTCTCTCGTAGAACTCCCAAGGCTTTTCTAAATCTTGAAAGTACCCCTCAAATAAATCCATTTACTCTCCTTACAAATAATTTCTTATATCTATTGTTAATTTAGAACCCATATCTTTAGATAATTTAATAAAGATATCTTTTATTTTTTCGAATAGTTCTTTATAATCCAAATCAGTTTGTTCTAAATTACCATAGTCTGGCTGTTGCTTGATAAGAATTCTTTTAATAACATCGTAGTTATTAGGTTCCATTCTTAGATCCCACATTGCGTTATAATAATCTTTTTGTGATAGTTTACCTGATTTAACTTTTAATTCGTTTATCTTTTCAACCCATTCATTAATATCATTACAATGTTTGTTAAAATTTATAGGATCTTTATATTTTAAAATCTTAACTAAATGTTCTATAATAGGCTTGCTGATATCATCTATTTTACTAATTGCAGCTTTTCTATTATAAGCCATTTCATTTATAGTTGTAACTGTTGTTAAATAATCTGAAAATGAATAAATCATGTTTATATCCTTTGCTTAAATAGAGAATCTTTTTTGATTCTCTATTATAATATATTAAAGCTTAATTAAAAATTATTTACCAGATGAACCGAAGCCTTTTGAACCTCTTTCTTGTGATCTTTCTAGAGCAATAAATTCTTGTCTGTTAATTTCTTTAAATTTAAAAGGAACTTTAGGCAGTACTAATATTTGAGCAAATTTAGTACCGGATTCTATAACAACATCTTCATCACCTAAATTGTAGATTTTAATACCTAAAGGTCCTGTATAACCTGCGTCAATTACACCAGCATGAGGTACTAAATCACGTTTAAATCCCATAGAACTTCTTAATTGCACAAACATGTAGTAAGGGTCTGTTTGATTTATTGTAAGTCTAAGATCATTAGGCACAATTGCTGATTTCTTAGCAGGTATTGTAATTGTCTCTGTTGCTGTTATATCAAATGCTGCAGAAGTCCCTCTATAAGCTGTCTCTGGCACAACTGCCTTGTCTGATTCCTTGTATACATATATCTTAACCTTGTAAATCACTTCATTTACAATATATGCTGTTAAAGCCATTAAAAAAACTAATATAAAAAAATCAGTTAGAAACTCCATCTAAAACCTCCTTAATTTGATTTATTCTTTGTTCTGGGGTACCTGTTAAATATGTAACTGGTATTTTGTATGTTTTTATAATAAGTTCGAAAAGATTGTTTATTTCTTTTTGATATTTTGTATCTGTAGATCTAAAACCATCTGCTTTTAATGCAAACTCTGGTTTTATAATAAACAAGAAATCTAAATAACTTATAAAACTTTCGAAAACATCTTTACATCTTGTATAGGTATAATAACTTAATTGTTGTTTTTCAAAATAATATGTAGTATAAACAAATGCATCTAAAATAGACCTATCATATACATTATCACCTTCTTTTTTAAGTAATTCTAAAGTCTTATCTAAGATTTTATTTTGTGCTTCATCGTCTATTTCTCTGTCTACTTTATAACCTTCTTTAGACAAAGTCCTAGCCAACTCTACATTAAAACTAAAATTCTTAAAATAAGGATCTTCTCGCATAAGGTTAATAAGTGTTGTTTTTCCTACACCTTGTGCACCTGAAAGTTGTATTTTCATTTTGTTCCTTTCTGTTAATTTTGTTAGATTATAATATATCAGTGCTTAAATTTTCGTTAAAGCTCTAAATTGTTTTATATTATCATAACACAAATCATTCAAATCTTCATCAAATAAATCTACTAATTTAGTAGTTGGTTTTTCTAGGATCATTGAATTATATGATATACCTAAAATACCATTTACAATAGGGCTAGATGTATCTATAGATATTATTTCTGGAATATCCCGGTATGATAATACTTCATATGGTAATGCAACACCTAAAAGATGTACTTTAGTATCTTTTAATAAGTCTAACTCTCTTAATAAATTTATAAAATATATACGATTTTTAGACATATTTTGCATTGTATTTAAACCACTAGAATAAGACATGTCATTTTGTTTAAATAATTTACATTCGTGTGTAATAGCAATTATATCTACATTATCTTTCATAAACTTAAAACATTCTAACAATTCAATAAAAGTAGAACCTTGACAAACACCTATCTTTTTACCTTTATTAAAAATAGTTTTAAATTTATTAAAAGAATCAATAGTTTCTTTTTTGTTGCCTATAACATCCGGTACAACATAATAAAAATTATCTTTATTAATATTATATAAAGAATCACAATACATTGCAAATTCTTGATGGTTATAAAGTTCTTTTAATTCGTATGCAGAGTTATCTAAATATACTATTCTATTATTAGAAAGTGATTTCTTATAAAAATCATAATATTCTTCATGCGCTTTAAATAAATGAACCAAAGCATAATCATAATCATTAAATTCTAATGATTTTTCTAATGCTTTTAGTGGTACTTCATGACTCACGAGCATTTTTTAATTCCTTTCTTATTTCTTCAAATTGTTCTCTTGTTATATTAAACATTTTTAAAATTCTAGGCATCTCAACCTTAGCTTTTATTAAGCCTTTTAATTTTTCAGTACAAGAATTACAAATACCACATTCTTTGTTGTTATTAGCTGCATAACAGCTCCAGGTCTTATCTATAATATCCTTATTCATAAGTGCTTCTAGCTCTAACCCAAGCTTAACTATTTGTTCCTTTTTAAATTTAGAAAATGGTGTTACTAATTTAATTTTATGTCTAGGATTTAAATCAAATACTCTATTCATTGCATTTCTAAATTTAAGAGTGCAATCAAAATAACCATAAACATCTGCAGCGTTTGTAGCCTGAAATATATAATTGCAATCATTTGCTTCTGCAAAAGCTGCTTCTATCATTGCAAACTGGCCATTTCTCCAAGGCACATATGTATTAACATCATTTTTCTCAGTTGCAAAAGATTCATCGCTTGATAAGACTTTTAAACCTGAACCTTTTACTAATGAAGAAACTTCAGGCACAATACTTGATAGATAAGATATATCTACTAATTTATGATATACACCAAGAGATTCTGCGTGCTTTTTAGCATATTCTAGTTCTACAGAGTGTCTTTGATTGTAATCAAAACTTAAGCATTTAACGCGGTCAGCCCCGTAATTTTGTACTAAAGCATATAATAGTACAACTGAGTCTAAGCCGCCTGATAGTGCTAGACATACGTTTTTATTAGTTTTTGGAAATTTAATTGTTTTTAATATTTTTGACATCTAACAATTTACTCCTTTCTCTTTTAATATTTTTAAAGTATTATCCCAGTTTTTAAATAATATTCGTTTTTCTGGTGGTACATGATTTAATTCTCTTTGGTTATCATCTATAAGGAAATCATAACCAAATATATACTTATGTGTAAATTTACTAGCATCTAAAAAACCATCAAACTCAAAATACCTTAATAAAAAATTAAGTTTTGATTTCTTATGGTTTTCGAAACATCTTGATATAAAAACTACAACATTACCAGATTCTTTAATTTTTTTAACTGATTCTACTGCATCTTTTATGGGTTCAAAATTATCGTATAAGTCTGTCTGATTAAAATAAGCTATAGCTTCTTCTTCAGTATGTATAGGTATACGTGAATCTACTACTGTTTCATCTACATCTATTGCTATAATCATTTAGTCTCCTTTTTGTTTTTATTTTAGTATAAATTAGCTTAAAGTTTAATAAAAAGTATAAGTTTTTTGATGTTTTAAATAACACCAAATATAAAAATATAAGTTTTTTGATGTTTTAAATAACACCAAATATAAAAATATAAGGTGTTATTTAGGTAGATTAATTTTGTTTGGTTCTATTTAGTTCGCGTTTGCAGAACCATATTATTTTATTTAGTTCACGTTCGTAGTTAGTACCGTCATGCCTGTTAGAAGTTAAGCAATATGCTGCTTTAAGGATATTGCCTTGCGCAAAATTCATACCAAAATGTTCTATTAAATCTTGTACATTTTTAGCATGCTCTGGTATATCGTAATAACTTGTATTACCACCATTATTAATACTAGAATCTTTTTGATTGTTTTGTTCATAATTTTTATCTATTTTAGGTATATCTACTCCCATCTTTAAACTCCTTCTTTAGTATCCCAGCATCTAATATGTAACCTATCTGAATATCCAAAGCCTAATTCTATTGCTTTTTCCATAACAAACTTACAATTCTTTTCTAACTCTGCCCTATTACCACCTAAAGGCATTAAGAAAACTTCTACAAACACAGGTATTGATTTTAAGAAACTTTTAATCTCTTCATAATCTTTATCCCAAGTCTCCGGATTAATAACAAATTTTAGGTAACTTTTTGGACAATGTTCTACTATTTTAGTAACTGTTTCTGGGTTAAATCTCTTATGCTCAGGTTCACCAGAACCAGACAACTTAACAGACATACTAAACATTATTTGTTCTTGATATTTTCTTGTAAATTCAATATTAAGACTTGCATTAGTCTCTATTGTTACATGGTGACCTCTTGAGAGGTAATATTGTATTACGCCTTGCAAAACATCATCTTTCCAGTAAAGTAAAGGTTCACCGCCTGTTATAACTATATCTGGTTTTAAATGATTGTGTTTAGAATATTTAGGCATAATCTTATCCATCTCATCTACTAAAGATTCCCATGTATCATAATAATCCCACGTAGATTTAAATTTAGGGTTTGCTGCTCTAATTGTATCACAGCCTGTTAATTCTGTTCCGTCTGGTGCTGTAGCTTTGCAACCAAATCCACTACATTTCAGATTACACCCCCCCAGCCTGCAAAATTCGCTCGGCTTGATCCTAGGACCCTCGCATTGACAACTATAAAACATTTCTTGTATTGGTATCATTTGTTTCCTTTCTTAATCTCGTATTATATCAATTCTTTCTTCTGTTAATTTAAAATCCATTTGTTTTAAAAAATTTAATTTTTCAGTTATATTGTTTAGATCGTTATTTAAAATGTATCCTAAAGTTACATGTGGCTTATAATCACTAAAACTATGTTTAAAACCAAGATCAGTTAGTTCTCTATGTCTTTCTGCTATATAATTAGATTCAACTGTAGCAACCAGTACTGGCCTGTTATCCATACTGAATATCTCAAACTCTTTTAATGTATGTTTACCATATGGTTTCTTTAAATCAATTTGTTTAAAATTAGAAGTTTCATCATACATTAAAGTTATGTGCGGTTTATAATCAGTAGGTTCTAATAATATATCTGTGTTTAAATGGATCATGTTGAGTATATTGTTAAATTGAGATTCTTTTACAAGAACCTCACAATAAAATCCTGTATTTGACTCAGCAGATTCGAACAAATCTTTAAAAGATTTCATTTTATATCCTTTAAGATTGCTTTAAGAATTTAGGATTTATATAAGCACAATGCGATTTTTTAGTCTCCCAATATTCAACTCTTGCTACATCTACACCAAGAGGTGCTAACATTTTATCGGCTATCTCTAACCACCACTGACATAATCTCTCAGATGTAGGACAAAAATCAACAAATACCATACCCTCAAGCTTCTCGAGTATTGCAAGCTCTCTTGGATCCTTATCATTATATTTAGGCTTAAAATACTCCATATTAGGTGTATAATAATCATAATCTGCATGATATATTAGTGTTTTATCATTTTTGTTATCGAAAATTTCAGGTAATATATTAAATCTTAGAGGATCGTTTATACCCATTACAAATCTATGATCTATAGTATCATCTATAAATTTTTCAAATATTTTAAGATGTTTAAAATCTGTTACCATGTAATTATTTAGTTCGTTTGCGGCTAAGAATACTTTAAGTAGTCCTGAATGCCCGTGTAGCTGCCTACATTGTAATTTAGAACATAAGCTGAATTCCTGATTTAGTTCTTGTGTGTAAACTCTGTGGCCAAACTCAAAATGCATTTCTTTATCGATAGTCCATCGAAACATATCTTCTCCTTTATAATTTTTTATTTGATTATATAATATTATAACTTAATTAGTTATAAATTAACTGAAATCCCAACCTGAGCAGCTTTCTTTTATTTCTTGCTGTACTAAATGTTCTATTTCATCTGCTTGTTCTTTAGATGAAATTTGTACAGGATCTTTAATTCTCATCTTACTATAATCTACATTCATAATAAAATGATCTGTTATACCTGTATATCTATTTTTAGTTACTTTAAATAAGAATTCATTCCTCGTCTTCATCTCCTCAGTCTGCATAACAAACAATAAGAAGTCTGCAGTCATTGCTGTACCCATACTATCTGATATCTTTTCGTTACCACCTTCAGTACTATTAACAGAACCTCTGTTTAACTGGCTTGCTGAAATAATAGTTATATTTCGTTTAACTGCAACGGCCCTAACTTCTTCATTAATTGCTTTAATGTATAGATATAAGCCTATAGAAGGTGAAACTCTGTCGGATTTCATAATACCCACATAATCAAGAAACACTACATCAAACTTAATGTTCTCCTGATTCTCATACATATCAAGTAATGCTTCTAACATTGAACTTGAGAAAGTTCCTGCCGGGTATTGTTTAGTATATAATTTACCTAATGAATCTTTTGTTTTATAAAACTTATCAAGTATCACTTCACGTGGTATATTTTTAAGATCGTTTATAGGTAAATCTAAGTTATCTGCATCAATTCTCTTAACAAACTCAAAATCCGACATCTCCATACTAACCAACAATACATTCTTGCCTTGTTGTATAAAATCTGTTATAGAAGTTGACATTATAAGTGATTTACCAACGCCTGCTGCAGCTAAGAAAAGATTAAGAGTTCTTGGTAAATATCCGCCACCTAACCTCTTATTAAGTTCGTGAAAACGTTTATATAATAAACCACTTGCTGGGTTTTGATAATAATCGATACGTTTTTCTATGTCATTGTAATCTAAGCCTACATCCTGATCAATTGAAATCTTAGCAGCTTTTTCCATTAATTCACGTGCTTTAATTTTTAAAGATTCTTTCTTAGTATCTATAAAATCAGCACCAATCATCATAGCCTCAGTAAACACTTGATCTTTAACATACTTAACTGTTTCATCAAGTATAAAATCTTTATTAATATTTTCTGAGTCTCTAATTTCTTTAAGTTGTTCTGCTAATTTAACTCTTTGTTCTTTATTAGGTATGTCTTTTAATTTTAAAGCAATTTCTGTTAGGTTAGGCGCTTTATTATATGAACCATAAAATTCATTTATTATATTGTATATAATTTGATTTGTAGAATCAAATACTTTATTTTCATTTAGAAGACTATGAACTTTATTAAAGTATATAGGATCATTAATTAACTGCTTTAATATTGCATTTTCAATATTCATTTACTACCTTTCGTTATGTATCTATAATAAGGTATAAATGATAAAAGAACACATAAAAACACTAAAAATGCTCTGCCTAATATTGCATAAAGTGCATCTGCTTGCAAGCTTTCTAAACCACCCATAATAAAAACAAATATTATTGCAGCAACTGTTATTGCAAACGCAATTGTAGCTAAATATATTATAATATTTGTAATATCTGAGTGTTCAGTATTGTCTACAAGCCATTCAACATAATCTGATAAATGCTTAAAAAATACCATTTTCTCTCCTTATATTAATAATTCAGTTCTATTTTTAAACCAGTTAAGATATTTTCTAGCCCTTATAGTATTCTTAGCTTGCAAATAATCAGTATATACTTTAAATATATTAGGTCCTTTTATACAAGTTGAATGTACTAACTTTTGGTCCAATTTTGAACTAATATTAATTTTATGACTAAAGACGAACTCTATTTTGTTATTTAGAACATATATATCAGAGTTCGTCAGATATTTAGCATATCTAATTTCTACTAACTGGTCTTTATATATTACAAAATTACTTTGAGTTTCCATTTTGTCTATCTGCGAACCTATCTAGAGACTTATCTACTGCATTGTCTATCATTTGCTGAATTTTAGATTCTATTATATCATAACTATTAGTTTTAATAACGGTATTTAGAGTTACAATATCGGACAAACCCATTCTAACAGCGCATACACATAAGTAAAAACCTATTAGATATTTGCCAGTAAATTCGATTGCGAAAGCCCACGAAATGCCGTAAGCAACTGCTATAGACAATACTGACATTAGTACTATCATAAAAACTAAATGTTTCATTTATACTCCTTATAAAATATTTTTTATTTTGTTGTAAGTTTCGTTACAAAATTTAGAACATTCTTGCATGTTGGTAAACTTTAAGTCTACACTAAATGCTTTTAAATGTCCTTTAACATCTTCTAACAATGTTGTTTTAATAAGCCTTGCTTTATCGTCTGGGTAAGACTCATTAATTCTATACATTACTTTACCATATGAAGTAATGATAATTAGTATTATATTGTTTTTATCCTTAAAAAGAGCTTCAGCCAGATTCATATAATACTCATCTATTATAGCAAAAGTTATACCGTTATTTGTTTTTATAAATTGTTTATGTTGTTCTAGATATTCTTGTGCTTTATCTTCTAATTCCTGAACCCTTGTTTTAAAATTTGGATCTAATTTTGGGTAAAATAAGTTGTGCATATCTTGTATACCTATATCAAAATAATAACTCCAAAAATACATATTCATTTTAAAACCAAGCTCAAAATATTTTGAATCATGTTTCCATATATCAAAAGATTCTATGATAGTACAAAGATGCTTAAGATAATCTGAACACTTTAGATAATCATAAGTAAGGTATGCGGCTGAATGTTTTTTATCATATACTACTTTTATATTATTAGGTAATTTATTAAAAAAATCTTCAGAATATTCGTGGTGATCTATATAAAGTATATTTGTTCTTTTAGCAAGTTCTAATAGTTCGTTTAAATTATTATTAAAACAAATATCACTTATAATAAGAAAATCATATTCAAGTTCTAAAATTTCTTTAGTTTTTTGCTCTAAATTTCTATAATTAGTGTTGAAATATTGTATTTCGTGGTCTTTGAATTTTTCTTTAATGCATAGCTCACAACCTAAAGCATCTAAATCATTATGACTAAAACTTATTATTTTCATCATAAACCCTTATCTTTCATAATGTGCTTTATAAGCTATTTGGTCACATAAATGATCTACATATAAAGTAAATCTTAAGTTATCTGAGACTTCTGCTAATTTTTGTAGGACAGAAGGTCTTTCAATAAAACCTGCTAAAGTGTGTAATTGTTCATAATCCATCTCTTTTACTGCTTGTTCCGCAAACACCTGATTTTCTATTACGAATTGTTTGTTTTTAAAATCGTAACTTGCAATCATAAACTCTCCTTTTACTTATTAATTGTGTTTAGTATGTCTAAATAATCTAACGCTTTCTCATAACTAATATTATAACGTTCTTGTAAATATTTGACATCTTGTTTTTCTAATTTAAAACTAGGAAACTTAATAAATTTTTCTTGCACTGAATCTTTTACTAAATTTAACTGATTTAAATCTGGTATATCATAATAATAGTTAAACATATTAGCTATTTTTATTGTTTTAGAATTACCTGATAACCACCTACAAAACATAAAAGAATTAAATTTCTTTAAATCTTCTTCATATATTTCATGTTTTTTAAGTGTTTTTGCAAAAACTTGAAACATTTTAGACCTTTAAAATCAAAATCTTAAAAAATCTTTAGGATCTATAAAACATATTGCTATTATAACCATAATAGTAATTATTATAAGCGCTGCATTAAAGGTTAAAGGCATGCTATCATTACCCCTATAGATATTAACAACAAGGTACAAGCTGTAACAGCGACATAAGAAATAATTTCAGTAATACTATACATTTTGATCTCCTTTATCTTTTGGTTTTAAATCAATTTTAATTTCTAAAAATACTATTTCTAAAATAAGAACAAATATAAAAAATAAAAATGCCCATAGACTTAAGCCTATAAAACTTATTAATACTAAAGCAGCAATTAAAGGCGCAGCTAAGACGCCTAATATTATTTTTATATATGTTGTAGGTTTTGCATATCGCGTATTACTGATTTCTATACTCATTTTAATTCCTCTCTTTGTGTAATTATAACATACCATAACTTAAAAATACATAAATTTTTATAAATTTTCAAGTGTTTCTATAGCATCTTGTATTTCTTTTTGATGCTTAGTGTCTTCGGTATCTTCGTTTAGTTCTTTTAAAATAACAACTAATAATTTTTTAAATATATAGAAATTCTCTGAACTTATCATTTGTTCTCCTGGTAAAATCTAACTGCTGCTTTGGTAATAACAGAAGTTATATAAGAACGCTCGTCTTTCTCTAATTCTTTAAACGGCTTGCCGAAATCAACTTCTTTAATACAATCTTGCACAACTGCTTTAATGTAATCTGGTATATTATCGTGTTCTGGTAAAAACTGCTCGAATCTCCAAATCTGGTTACAATCGTGTATATAAGAATCTAGATAAGAATAATCTTTAGTAGTTTTTACTCTTGCTGGTCTATCAGGTTTATCCCATTTTGTTTTCCATCTAATACCATTTTCATCTACCCAAACAATGCCTTCACCGTTACCAGAAATATCGAATTCTTGTTTAGTAACCGGACATTCTGCTAGAACTTCATTTGTAAATTTCTCGACATCTTCTAAATTTTTTGCAGTAAAAGTCTTGTAATTCTTTATATTTTTGATATTTTCATAATTTTTAAACTCTAAAGGAACCTCTACATTGTCTACTAAAATTTTAAATACATAAAACTTTCTAGGTGTATAACAAATAGCAGCACCTTTATTAATGTCTTTACCAGCATATTCGCCATAAATTATAACTTCATCTGCAGAAAATTGTGATCTTATATCACGAAAATCATCTAAATTGTCTAGAACAAATTGATAAAAATTATTGTTATGGTTTTGTTCTGATAGTTTTTGGGTTCTAGAATAAACTTCGAAATCATCTTTATTAAACAAAACAGAGCCGTTAGTACCATGAAGTTTTACAGTACCTGATAAGGTACTAAATCCTCTTGATTTCTTTAAATTATCAATCGAATCAAATTTTTTCCACATTTTATCTCCTTTATTTGATTAAATAGTAAATAATAAAAGTAATACAAAAAAGCTGTAATACTTCGTACGCAAATGTATAAAAATCCATTTTATCTCCTTTTATTTTAGTTTAGCAATCTTATTAGAGCTCATCTAATTTTACTATAAGTCTATCGAAAACAGCTTCTAAATCTTTAGCTTCTTGTATTAATACATCATAGTCTAATAAAATTAATTCGTAAAAGATATTGGTTCCCATCTGTTTCTCCTTTTTTTATAATTGTATTATATATTACAAAAGCTTAAAATTACATAAATTATAATGCTTTATCTACATATAATTCTTCAAATTTTTGTTGTTGCTCTTGTAAATATTTTAATCTGCTTTCATGTTCTTTCGTTTCTGCACTATAACTAACAATTAGATTCATTGCTATTTCTTTATCTTTTTCAATATTATTATCGTCTTTATAAAATAATATACCATCAGCGTAAAATATTTTGCGATTTGAAATTGTGTATTCTACACCAAAAACATCCTTTAAAGGATCATTAAAACGATAAGCTGGTATATTTTTGTAAAAACTTAGAGGTAATTGTCTTTCTAAAGCATTTAAAAAATTAACAATATAAAGACAATTATCTCGAGCTTTTGTATAGTTACTTTTAGTTTCCTCAATTATTCTCTCAAAATAATACTTTATTGCAAGGTATTCATCATGCATTTTATAGTTGCTTATTATATAATTTACTCTAGTTTGTACGAATTCTATCTTATCAATATCAAATAAAAATGTCAACTTGTTTTGGTTTTGCACTTTTACTAACATGCTATGATGCATAGTATACATATATTCGTCTTGCTCTATCATATCATATCCTCCGGATGCAAACTTAAATATTTCTTAAAATTTTCTTCAAATGAATTTAAGAGGTTTATATTGTGCATCATTTCATCTCGTTTTAATTGTAATAAATTTCTACCAAAACTTATCTCTTCATATTTGTTAAAAGGCGCTTTATAATACAAACGATAGCTTTTAACAAATACATTTCTGGTTGATAATGTGACAGATGTGTTAGTTATGTCTCTGACATCATTTAATATACGCGGGTCGAACAACTCTATATCTTTTGTTTCAAGCAATCGTATAAAATTTTCAATATGTTTTACTGTATTGTCTAAACCTTGTATTATATACTTTGTAAATGATATCTGATTACCAAAATAATCTTTAATCGCATTAAATTCATTTTTAAAATGATAGAGTGCATCAAGGTCGTGAGGTACTGTAGATATCCATTCTAACTTCTCATGATTAAAATAATAATAATATTTCTTGTCTTTTACCTTGTAAAGTGTTCGAATTTTCATTATAAATTCTTCCATTACTCCCCTTATACTTTATTTCCATAAATATATAATAAAACAACTTAAAATTATATTAAAAGAGTAAAAAATGCAGTTATTAAGAGGCAAAGTAGTAAACAATGATTCGCCTACTAGAGATGGCAGAGTGCAAGTAAGAATATTTGTATTGCACCCTGAAGAAAGTGTTAAAGATGCAGATTTGCCTTGGGCAGAAGTCATGCAAGGTATTGATTATATAGGTTTTCATGACACCTCTAAATTTGATCAAAATGAAAAATATGATAATTTAGAAATAACAGATGATAAGCCTAGATATGAGAATGCTGATAAACATTCAGGTTTAGGTAGAAATATAGTATTAGAAATAGGCACATGGGTATTTTGTGTTTTGGATCATGATAATTCAAACATGCCTATTGTAGTTGGTACAATTGCTGCACATAAAGAAATTAATAGTAGATCAAACCCTTTAAACCAGGTAAAAGAGACTGTTTCAGGACATTTGGAGGAGTGGGATGATAATTCGGGTAATGAGAGAATAAGATTTCATCACAGAACAGGCACTGATATGTTGTTTAAACCTGATGGCGGTTTTAATTTATTTACGACAAAAGATCTTTATTTTCATACCCTGGGTAATAGGACTGAACAAACCGATTTAAACTTTGCAGAGACTACTAAAGGAAATAAAGTAGAGATTGTCGAAGGCACAATAACAGAACAATATAAAAGTGATCATACTACTATCACTTCTGGTAATAAGAGTGAGCTTGTTTCTGGTAATGTTGTTATAAGAGGTGAGAAAATATTTCTGAACTAGTTTAAGTTTAAATTAAGTAAGTTAATAATCTAAGATCCAAAATTCTGCATTATCTCTCATTATTAAATTCAATTTGGAATTAAAAATAAATTTCTTATTAGATATTTTATTATTAAATTTAAAAATAAAAAATTTTTTATTTTGAATCAATATTAATTAATAGAGTTGAA
>ERZ773037.287-NODE-287-length-27588-cov-19.596956_pt1 | contig 27588 bp, 24 predicted proteins | sample MGYA00511466_ERZ773037 | MGnify/ENA primary metagenome ERZ773037 (study PRJEB29015, sample SAMEA2738146) | human oral metagenome | biome: human oral; feature: human-associated habitat; material: saliva | place: China | collected 2202 ... | reverse complement strand
CCCACGAGGGCTTTTTCATATAATGATTTATAAAATGGGAGAGCCCCTCTAACAAGAAATACCCTTTACTATGACTCGTTACCGAATGTCAGATCAAAAGGACAGGGGCCCTATTTCTTTTATTACATCTACCTTAAGGGCTTTTTTATATACTGTTTTATAAAATGGAGGGGCTGCACTAACCAGAGTTCATTTGCTTAGGCCACGAATCATTCCACAATGTCAATTCAAAAGGACGGGGACTCTATTTCTTTTATTACATATGCCTTAAGGGATTTTTCTATATACTGTTTTACAAAATGGAGAGGTACACACTTCTTATAATATGGGGCTGTTTGCCTCTTAATTTCAAACGACCAACAATATGCCTTAGGCGATAAAAAGCTTCACGCACCCCTCTTTATGGCTAAATTTCGGCATAGAAAAAGCCCCCTCTTGCGAGGGGGCTTTTTCTTCAGTTTAAGAAGGATAGTTAAAATTATTTAACGTCTTCAAAACCTTTTTGCAAACGAACGTAGGACAAACGACGGTCTTTTGCATCTTCTTCAGTTTTAGCGAACAATTGAGCTGCTACTTCTGGGTTAACCTTTTGCAAGGAGTTGTAACGAACTTCGCCCATCAAGAAGTCATGGAATTTACCATAGTCAGGAGCTTTGGAATCCAAGGAGAATGGATTTTTGCCTTCTTCTTTGAGAGCTGGGTTGTAACGGTAAAGATCCCAGTAACCTGCTTCAACAGCACGTTTTTGTTCTTCTTGAGCTTTACCCATAGAAGCTTTAATACCGTGGTTGATACATGGGCTGTAAGCGATGATCAAGGAAGGCCCTGGATATGCTTCAGCTTCTGTTACAGCTTTGAGCAATTGGTTCTTGTCTGCACCCATAGCAACTTGTGCTACGTATACATAACCATAAGACATTGCCATCATGCCAAGGTCTTTTTTCTTAGTCTTCTTACCAGCTGCTGCGAATTGTGCTACTGCTGCAGTGTGAGTGGATTTGGAAGCTTGACCACCAGTGTTGGAGTAAACTTCTGTATCGTATACGAAGATGTTGATGTCTTCGCCGGAAGCGAGAACGTGGTCAACACCACCGAAGCCGATATCGTAAGCCCAGCCGTCACCACCGAAGATCCAGTGGGAACGTTTAACCAAGAATTGTTTCTTAGCAAGGATTTCTTTCAACTCAGGAGTTGTAGCGCCTTCAGCTTCTACTGCTGCGAGTAAGCGAGCGGAACGTTCACGGGAACCAGCGCCCAAGTTAGCAAATTCAAGCCATTGATCAAGAGCTTCTTTCAATTCGCCTGTAGCAGTTTCAGCTGCTTTAGCAGCAACTTTTGCCAAGTCAGCGCGGATTTTGTTAACGCCAATCATCATGCCGTAACCATATTCAGCATTATCTTCGAAGAGGGAGTTTGCCCAAGCTGGACCGTGACCTTCTTCGTTAGTTGTGTATGGTGTTGCAGGATAAGAACCGCCCCAAATAGAGGAACAACCAGTTGCATTAGCGATTTGCATGCGGTCACCGAACAATTGAGTCAACAATTTAGCATAAGGTGTTTCACCACAACCAGAGCAAGCGCCGGAGAATTCGAACAATGGTTTTTCAAATTGGGAACCTTTAACGGATTCTTTCTTGAATGCAGGGATGGATTTAGTTGGCAAGGATACAGCATAAGCCCAAGCATCAGCTTGTTCGATTTCTGTATCGATGGAAGTCATCACGATAGCTTTGCCTTTTGGAGCTGGGCAGATATCTACGCAGTTACCGCAACCCAAGCAGTCCAATGGGGAAACAGCGATGCGGAATTGCAAGCCATCTTGAGAACCCATAGCTGGAACTGTTTCGAAATGTGCTTTTGCTTTTTCTGGAGCATTAGCGATTTCTTCTTCTGTTGCCAATACTGGACGGATTGTAGCGTGAGGACATACGAAGGAACATTGGTTACATTGGATACAGTTTTCTGGAATCCATTTTGGAACGAACAATGCTGGACCGCGTTTTTCGAATGCCGCAGAACCAACAGCCATAGTACCATCTTCGCGACCTACGAAAGTAGATACAGGAAGGTCATAGCCACCTTGTGCATTAACAGGTTTAGCGATGTTTTCTACGAAGGATGGGCAATGTTCGCAACCAGGTTTAACTTCTGCAGGACCTTCGTCAACAGCATTTTTCCAGTCAGCTGGAACGTCGATCTTAACGAGAGCGTCAACGCCTTGGTCGATAGCAGCGTTGTTCATGTCAACGATGTTTTGACCTTTTTTACCATAGGAAGTAACTACAGCTTCTTTCAAGTATTTAATAGCGTCATCGATAGGGATGATGTTAGCCAATTTGAAGAAGGCAGCTTGCGTTACCATGTTGATACGACCACCCAAACCAATTTCGCGAGCGATTTTAGCTGCGTTGATTGTGTAGAAGTTCAATTCTTTTTCAGCGATTTGACGGCGGAGTTTAGCTGGCAAATAATGGGACAATTCTTCTGGAGTCCATGTACAGTTCAAGAGGAATGTACCACCTTTTTTGATGCCGCGGATCAAGTCGTATTCATTTACATAGGATTGACGGTGACAAGCAACGAAGTCAGGTTCAGTGATAAGGTATGGATAGTTGATTGGTGTTTTACCGAAACGCAAGTGAGACATTGTTACGCCACCAGATTTTTTGGAGTCGTAATCGAAGTATGCTTGTGCGTACATATCAGTGTGGTCACCGATAATTTTGATAGCGGATTTATTAGCACCTACAGTACCATCGGAACCGAAGCCCCAGAATTTACATTCAGTTAAGCCTTCAACTTTGATGTCAACATTTTCAGGACGATCCAAGGACAAGAATGTCACGTCATCGTTGATACCCAAAGTGAAGTGTTTGCGAGGTTCTGCGGAAGCCATGTTATCAAATGCTGCAACGAAGTCAGCTGGGATAACGTCTTTGGAAGACAAGCCATAACGACCACCTACAACGGAGATGTTGCGACCGGATTGAGCTACTGCAGTTTGTACATCGAGGCAAAGAGGTTCAGCAATAGCACCTGGTTCTTTTGTACGGTCAAGTACAGTGATGCGTTTAACTGTTTCAGGAATAGCTTTCATCAAGCGATCTGCTGCGAATGGACGGAACAAGTGAACGTTGATGAAACCAACTTTACGGCCCAATTTATTGAGGTAATCAACAGTGGAAGTAGCTACTTGTGCTGCAGAACCCATCACAACGATGATATCAGTAGCATCAGGAGCACCGTAGTAGTTGAACAAGCCATAGTTTGTACCTGCCAATTTGTTGATTTCGTTCATGTAGTTTTCAACAATGTCAGGAATGTTGTTATAGAATGGGTTGGATGCTTCACGGTTTTGGAAGTACACGTCAGGGTTTTGAGCAGAACCACGTTCTACAGGAGCGTCAGGGTTCAAAGCACGTGTACGGAAAGCTTTAACTGCTTCCATATCAACCAATGGTTTCAAGTCATTGTAGTCCCAGATTTGAATCTTTTGAATTTCATGGGATGTACGGAAACCGTCAAAGAAGTTAACGAAAGGCACGCGACCTTTGATTGCGGACAAGTGAGCTACAGGAGCCAAGTCCATTACTTCTTGTACGGAAGATTCAGCAAGCATAGCACAACCAGACGCACGGGATGCCATAACGTCTTGGTGGTCACCGAAGATGGACAATGCATGGGATGCCAAAGCACGAGCTGCTACTTGGAATACACCTGGAAGCAATTCACCAGCAACTTTGTACAAAGTTGGGAGCATCAAGAGCAAGCCTTGGGAAGAGGTAAATGTAGTAGCGAGTGCACCGGATTGCAATGCACCGTGACAAGCACCAGCAGCACCTGCTTCAGATTGCATTTCTACTACTTGTACAGTATGGCCGAAAATGTTTTCACGACCTTGAGCAGACCATGTATCGATATGTTCTGGCATTGGAGAAGATGGTGTGATTGGGTAAATCGCAGCCACTTCGGAGAACGCGTAAGATACATGTGCAGCGGCAGCATTGCCGTCCATAGTTTTAAATTTACGCATGTTAAATAGCCTCCTTAAGCATGACGTATAAATAAATTTGCTCGCCTTTTGAATTATTCCTATCCTGCATAGACACGTTACCATATTGCATACACAGCAAAAGAATGTCATAATATAAGAATGTATATATAAATATCATATACCTTCACTTATGACATGGATAAGTATCCATTCCGATATAATAATTTTAATTAGCATAGCTTTGATTTAATTATACAAGCTAGGCTAGGGAGTGGCAAGGTTAGTGGTCTCTTTTTCATATGAAAATAACGCTATAGAGCCATTACATTAAGTTATAATTATACAGTTTTTGATAATTATTCTTAAATAGAGATCGCCCCTTTTCCTCCTTGTAAAAAAAGATTTGAGGTATTGCATGGATTTCCATCATTTAAAATATTTTGTTGAAGTTGCTGAACAAAAAAGTTTCTCAAAAGCGGCCCGCAACTTACACATCTCCCAATCCGCTATCTCTCGGACCATCCGCGCCTTAGAGGATGAGTTAGGAGTGGTTCTCTTTATTCGTAACGCCAAGTCCGTAGAACTGACAGACGGTGGAACCATCTTCCTTACCCACTCCAAGCGCGTTGTCTTTATGTTTGAGCATTTAAAAGCTGACTTTGAAAATGAATTCCGCCTAGAACAGGGCTCTATCCGTATCGGCATACCACCCATTACAGATGCTCCTATCTTCGCCCACCTTCTAGGGGAATTCAAAAAGGCCTATCCGCAGATTTCTCTAGAACTCTTTGAACAGGGGTCTAAGAAGGTTGAACTATCCGCTCAAGAGGGTTTAGTAGATATTGGCATTATATGTACAAAAGCCAATGAGAAGGAATTTGAATCCTTCTATCTCACTTCTGATCCTCTAGCTGTTGTCATTCCTAAAAACAACCCCCTAGCGGATAAGGATTCTATTAGGCTTCAAGATTTAACAGGCCAATCTTTCGTTCTTCACAAGGATGACTTCAACCTCCACGACGAAATCATCAAGGCTTGTAAATCAGCAGGCTTTACCCCTAATATCATCTTCGAGACGAGTCAGCGGGACCTTATGTTGCAGACCGTAGCGGCTGAACTAGCTATCGCTATTTTACCTAGCCGCCTCTGCCCTAATTTAGCTGACAACCCTATCCTATCCAAGTCAGTGGCCGTAAAAACCTTATATCCAGAAATGATGCATACCCTCTATGTCATCTGGAAGAAAGGTCACTACCTATCCCACGCAGCTCGCTTATGGTTGGACTTCGTCCAATCTAAACTCCCTCTCCCTGGTTTTAAAACAGAAAGCAAACCGTAACCATGAACCAAGAACCCAAATGGCGCAAACATCTAGGCGCCATCCTTCGTTCAAAAACAACCTACACAATCCTAGCCTTCGCTATTCTCATAGGTGTCATCATTTGGCAACAATTCCAAATTTCAGCCCTCCAATACCAACAGGATTTAGACCATGATGGTTCCACCATAGAATCCTATGCGGGACGCTTCTACATCTTAGAAGGTATTACCTCTAAGCATGGCGAACAATTAGAAGAGCAAAATAAGATTATTGGCGACCTTAAGGAGCAAATTGCTGTTCTTGACTGGCAGATTAAGCAGCTCCAATGGGCTCATCCAGAACTCAAGGTAGAGCCCCCTACCACTTCTATTGACCGTTCCTTTAAATTCGACCCCAACCCAGGCAAGGTACCAGATCCACACTAATACTATAATTAAAGAAATTAAACCATACTAATAGAATATGCCAAAAGCGCTCCCTCATAAAAGGGAGCGCTTTTTTATAACTTTTTTTTACAATTAGGACAAGCTGTAATAGGACAAGGTTTCCACTTAGGATCCCCCCGCTTCTGACCTTTTTCTATAGGCAACTGAGTCCCGCAATGCGGGCAAGACCATATCCGACGCAAGCCGACTTTAGCAGCGAAGAATTTAGTCCACAAGAGGAGCAAGATTAGAACAGCGCCCAGAACATAGGCCCCTGCATCATCAATATAACCAAGGTAAATCAGGCCCAATCCGATGACAGCGATGACCATAGAAATCATATTAGAATTATTTTGCCAGTGGTAGGCTGCTTGTAAGGCTCTTTCATATAGAGTCATGGAAATTCTCCTATTTTAGATATAAGAAAACCCAGTAGCCACGAGGGATACTGGGTTTGATTCGTCCAACGATTAACGTTTGGAGAATTGGGAAGCTTTACGAGCTTTTTTGAGACCGTATTTTTTACGTTCTTTCATACGTGGGTCACGAGTCAAGAAGCCTGCTTTTTTGAGGTCAGAACGCATGTCTGCATCAACTTCAAGCAAAGCACGGGAGATACCATGACGGATAGCACCAGCTTGACCAGAAGCACCACCACCAGCAACGTTAGCAATAACGTCGTATTGTTCTGTTGTGCCAGTCAATTCCAAAGGTTGTTTAATGATCAATTCCAAAGTTTGGCGACCGAAGTAGTCGTTAAGATCACGTTTGTTTACTGTAATTTTACCAGTGCCCGGTACAAGACGAACGCGAGCAACGGAAGATTTTCTGCGGCCTGTGCCGTAGTATTGAGCTGCCATTGAATATTCCTCCTACCGATTATCGTACGTTAATTTCCAAAACTTCTGGTTTTTGAGCTGCATGTGGATGTTCAGAACCAGCATAAACGTTCAATTTGCGGTATTGTTGAGCACCCAATTTATTTTTAGGAAGCATACCACGAACTGCCATTTCTACAACGCGTTCTGGATGTTTTTCCAACATCATACCCAACTTCATGAAGCGGGAACCACCTGGATAACCGGAATGACGGAAGTATTCTTTTTGAATCAATTTCTTACCAGTTACAGTGATTTTTTCTGCGTTGATCACGATTACATGATCACCAGTGTCAACATGTGGTGTGAAAGTTGGTTTATGTTTGCCCCGAAGAACTTTAGCTACTTCGGCAGCAAGGCGACCCAAAGTTTTGCCTTCAGCGTCTACAACGTACCATTTGCGTTCTACAGTTTGCGCATTGGCCATGAAAGTAGTTTTCATTGCTGCATATCCTCCAATAATTTTATCTACCAAATTTAGCTTTTTGGTCTCATTCAGGGGCTAATTGAATTCCAGACAAAAGCTTACTCAAAAAATTATACAGAGTTCATATAGCCCTGTCAAGATATTTTTACCGGCCAAATTGCTTTGGCGCATCTTCTACAACGTGGTCCATGAAGCGCTTCATAGTGTCCCATTTAGAGTTGGATTTACGGTAGGCAAAGCAAACTTGTAAGTTGAGAGGTTGCTCCAACTCAGCATAGCCATCGTGTACGCCCATCACATCCAAAAGGCGTTTGGAAACGATAGCCCCCGCATCGTTTTGCTGGCAGTAGTTAATCATAGCATAGGGATTAGACAAGCGGTTGTGGTTAGACCGTTTGATATCAAAACCTTCGAAGTAAGTCTTGAGAGCTCGAGCCATAAAGTATTTAGGTGGGTACATCACCAGGTTATTGTCGATAGCCTCTTGGCGGGATACTCGTTCCCCCTTCTTGATCAAACGCGGTGCATAGTAGACCATGGCATCTTCCCGAACCGATGTAGATGTGTACATGGACATATCCTTATCGTTTGGTAGATAAAGCAAGGCGATGTCAATGCGGCTTTCCCGAAGGTCTAGAAGAACCTCTTCCTCCTCCATATCGTAGATATTGAGGGCAAAGTCTCCACTATCCTCGGAGAAATAAGATACGTATTGATTGAGTCGAATGTCCCCCATGGACCGCAAAATTCCGATATTAAGAACAGGCCGTTCCAATTTGCTGGCCAATCGAATGGCATGGACAGATCGTTCGAGAGATTCCATAATCCGTTCCGCTTCAGGAAGGAATCGTTCTCCCTCCAAGGTCAACGAAGACCCACGGGTGGATCGGTCGATTAATTTAACACCTACAACCCGTTCCAATTTTTTCATTTGCGCACTAAAAGCAGACTGGGTAATATTCAGTTGCTGAGCCGCCAAGGTAAAGTTTCCAGTTTTATTGTAAACAATAAAAGATTGGAGCTCTTGTATAGTTGGTAACTCTTTCATGCTTACCTCTTATATCCTTAATACATCAAATAACAGACAAGCAACGCAAGCCTGGAGCCCAGGGACTCATTATGCACTATTATAACTAATGTTATACGTTTAATCTAGGCATCTATAAAAATAACTTCTATATTAATTACTGGTAGTATCTATCTCAACTATATAATAACTATAAAAAGGAATCCCATAGAAAAATGTAACGTTATTAAATTGAATTCTATATATCTCCTAACAGCTATATTATTAACTAATAAATTAAATACAGTCTGCTTATTTAATAAGTATAATATCTATATATAGGTCTGGGCCGTAGGCGTGGAATATAGATATAGGCCGTAGGCGTGGACAGGTAAGAATCTGTTGACTTAGCACAAGGGGAGTGCTATCATTAATCAGTACCATTAAATTTGGGTACAAGTCTATATTAATGTATGAGGTGATAATCACATGGCAACGAGAAGAGACGCTCGATTCAAACTTTGTCGTCGCTTTGGTGTGAACGTTTTTGGTCACGCAAAAGCCTTGAATCGCGTTAAAAAGGACCAACGTCCTAAGAAAATGTCCGAATACGGCACACAATTGTTGGAAAAACAAAAAGTTAAAGCATACTACAACGTACTTGAACGTCAATTCGTACGTTATTACGATAAAGCTAAAAAAATGCAAGGCGTTACTGGTGAGAACATGTTGTTCTTGCTCGAAGGTCGTCTTGATAACATGGTATACCGCATTGGCTTCGCTAACTCCATTCGCCAAGCTCGCCAAATGGTAAACCATGGTCACATCTTGGTTAACGGTCGTCGTGTAGACATCCCTTCCTTCAACTGCAAACCAGGTGACGTTATTGAACTTCGTGAAGCTTCCCGCGACAACGAAATGTTCAAAGCTAACTTCCAAGAACTCAAATCCTTCGATCTTCCATACATCGAAAAAGACTTGGAAAACTTCAAAGGCACTTATGTTCGTACACCACAACGTGACGAACTCCCTATCGAAGTAAACGAAACACTCATCGTCGAATTGTACTCCAAGTAGTCGATGCATGTATAGAGAATACCGTTCTATTGCGGTATTCTCTATTTTTTTATTTGGCTTATAGGTCAGATCCGCCTGCGCGTCCTTGACACCTTTCAACATATCTTATATAGTTATCGTAGATAGAGGGCCCGCTCCCAATTCATCGCTTATGCGAGGGGAGCCTGTGCTCTCTTTTTTAATTTTCCTATACTCTTACCTATCAGCAAATAGTAATCTCTAAATAAATCCTATATAATAAGCATATAATTGACTTATTTATGTGCATGAGGTATACATAATGATTCAAGATATCCCCTTCCAAGACATCCAAATTGGTTCTTCTGATTCTATTACAAAGACTATTACTCTAGAGGATGTAAAGAAATTCGCAGAGGTCACCAATGATTTTAATCCTGTCCATGTAGACCCAGAATTCGCAGCCAAGAGCATGTTCAAAAGGCAAATCGCCCACGGTATGATTTCCGCCGGTCTCATTTCCGCTGTGTTAGGGACCCGTTTACCTGGTATGAATACCATCTACTTGGGCCAAGAGTTGAGCTTTAAACTACCCGTCTATTTGGATGACACCATTACGGCTGCCGTTGAATGCATCGACAAGCATGAACGCCGTCATGTGCTCACCTTTAAAACTACTGTAACCAACCAAGATGGCAAGGTAGTTACTGAAGGGACCGCAAAGGTGCTTAAACGCTAAAATGGGATAGCGATTGTTACCAAAAAAGGAGACTATTAACTAGTCTCCTTTTTTGATGTATTATCTTTTTTGTACAAAAGTGTGAGAAAACTGCCTCTTTCTAGGTATGATTTGGGCGCAATAGCTTGCTAGCAATTCGTTCACCCAAAATTGTGGAAATAGTTTCCTTTAAAATATCAAAGCCCGCCTTAATAACTGCTAAGGAGATGAGCCCCCCCTGCATAAGCATCCACATTGATATCTGTAACAAAATAGATTACTACTGCTAGTAAGGTTACGGCCGATACGAGTGCATCGTTTTTAGCATCGATACCCGCTGCTTTCAAGGCACCAGAATTAAGTTTTTCCCCTCGAGAAACCGTATACTTACCAAGGATAAGCTTAACCACCATGGTGATAAGGACAATAGTAATAAAACTAATCAAATAGTTGACCTCTTCTGGATGCAGGATTCCATCGATGGCCCCCTTGGCGACCCCTAAGCCTGCAGCTAATACGATAAGTCCGATAATGAGAGCCGTCATATACTCGATTCGGCCATATCCATAAGGATGATCCTTGGTCGGCCGCTTGCCAGCCAACTTGGTGCCTACGATGGTAATGACCGACGATACCGCATAGACAGGTTGTTAAGGGCGTCCGTTGCTAAAGCGATAGATTCTGCTAGAATACCCACAAAGGCCTTAACCAGGCCCAAAAAGACATTAGTAATAATACCTATCTCAAGCTCCCCTTCAAGGTTAGCAAGGGATAGAAAAAAAGCACCTACCATAGGGTAAGTGCTTTCTTAGTTTGGTGGACGATGACAGGATCGAACTGCCGACATCCTGCTTGTAAGGCAGGCGCTCTCCCAGCTGAGCTAATCGTCCATGTGGTGACCCGTCCGGGAATCGAACCCGGGATACCGCCGTGAAAGGGCGGTGTCTTAACCGCTTGACCAACGGGCCATGAATTGGTGGCTCATCCGCGACTCGAACGCGGGACACCCTGATTAAAAGTCAGGTGCTCTACCAACTGAGCTAATGAACCATGTTGGAGACATTCCTTATTTTCAGGGGTTGCCATATGAATAAAATTGGCTCCCCGAGTAGGACTCGAACCTACGACACCCTGATTAACAGTCAGGTGCTACTACCAACTGAGCTATCGGGGAATGTTAATGGAGCGGGAAACGAGATTCGAACTCGCGACCCCTGCCTTGGCAAGGCAGTGCTCTACCGCTGAGCTATTCCCGCATACACAACTGATATGTATCATACATCAGCTATACATTATTGTCAAGGTCTTCGAGAAATTTATCCTTAATTTCTACCTGCGCTTGACTGCTTTATTATAATAACAAAAGGCCCTAGGCGTGTCAACAACCTTTTTATTAAAAGTTTTGTGAGGGGACGCTCCCCTCACCTATTTATGTTGATCAAAGAGCCAATTGCGAATACCTTGAATCTTATAGGCCACAGAAGGCGTCGAAAAATTTCCTCCCCCTGCTAATAAGGTGGATTGTATTGTCTTGTTTTGAGCCAAATCCGCTTTTACAAGACCATCAAACTGATCGTTTGTAGAGGATGGGTCCCATACCCTAGAGGTCCTCGCTAAAGTTTCCGCCACCCCTACCTTATCGCTCTTGCTAGCCTGGTTCACAAGACTTAGGTCGCTAATTTCTTGGCTAGCTTCTTGTGCCTGAGAGCTAATCGACCAGACCTTACTAGCGTTGCCTAGATGCTCCATGTGACCTTGTCCATCAACCCGGTATTGAGCCGCAAAAAGCTTAGGGTTCCTACTTACCAAGGCTGCAAGAATCTGATTTCCATCCCCTTGGGCGACGACATACATCCGTTTTTTGTCGACAGGTAAGCTTTGACTGATTTGATTGATAAAGTTTTCCAAGCTAGTTAAAGCAGGATTTGTCTTATCTAAAGTCCCCGAAAGAGCCCCAAACCGATTAGCCAACTCTTTTGTATAGTAAGGGGCAACAACAAAAGATGGATGCTTAGCCTGCTCTTCTTGGCTTGTCCATATAGTGGCTCCATTGCCACTATAAAGAGGTGTCTTTACATCATCACTCATACCCATAGGCCCCAGAAATAGAACTAAAGGATATTTCTTAGACCGATCCAAGTTAACAGGACTGAAGATATTATAAGGCAGATCAATAGCTGTTGAAGAATCGCGAAAAGCCTCTTGTTTAAAAGCATCTAGCTCAGGGCTAGTCACCTCCCTAACTAAGACCTCTGTCGTGTTTGGTTCATACACGACCCCATCTAGTCCCACCACATTGCCTACTTGCTTAATGGTTACAGATAGGTCAGGACCTTGCCCACTTACAACCGCCGTAGCCTGACTAGCTCTCTTAACTCCTGAAGAATTGACGTCCTTGTGTTCTAAGAGGAGAACTACATAAGACCCATCTCCTTCCAATGCATTCATAGCTTGGACAGCAGCAAAGGTCTTATCCGGATTCTCTGCCACTTGATCTGTGGCCTGGGCTAAATTGGCCAGAAGCTTTGCATCAGGCTGACTATTCATACCCCATACATAGGATACAGTCTTGCCCTCCACCTGAAAGGTATCTGTCGTCAGATCCTTGGCCCGAATCGGTTTTGGATAAGTCAAAACTAATACAGAAGTTTGAAGTCCATCCCCATAGACACTAGCTATCCCCGCCCCTTTATAGGTTAAGGGGCCTTCAATAGTCGCTTGGGAATAATCTCGCTCTAGGCTGCCCAAATTCACCAATTGAGCCCCTTCAGGAATATCATCAGCACCGACAGTGGCCGCCCAAGTCCCTTGTGAGGCCCCTAATAAGGCCACAAGCGCCAGACTTGCAGTCCATCCTTTATGGTTCATCGCTCTATCCTTTCTTTATACATCAGGACCATGGGTCCTATCCGACTTACTAGGGGCCCCATTCAAAACGGCTAAGCCCTAGGTATACAAATGACAAGATTTGCTTATAAGGATAACAAATTAATATAAACCATCTATAAATTGGCTCCAAAGCCAGATAACATCTAGACTTTTAGGAGATGGTGAAGTATGCTTTTAACCAATTAATTCATCATATAATCAGCTTTATATAATCAGTTTTGACATAAACAGGTATACAATCAGTTTTACCCAACAAACATATAGCGATTTATTACAAAAAGGGCTGCTAAACACTCGCTTAGCAGCCCTTTTCCTATAAGAATGTAGAGAATCTAGATTCCCTATTTACTTCTTACTTATCTCTTTTCCATTTTTAGAAGACTTTTTATCTTCTTCTAGGCCCATAATGATAGGCCACTTATCACGGATTTCCTTAGCCTTAGTAAGATACTCTTCTAAGGCTTGATCATCGTGGCGTTCGAAAATATCTTTCACCAGTCCCACTTGCTTAAAGACCTCATCCAACCAAAACATAACATTGTCTCGGTTGCCCATAAGAATTTCTCTCCACATACCTGGATGTCCACCAGCCACGCGGGTAGAATCCCTAAACCCACCGGCAGACATACGCATCCGTTGTTCCCCTTGGGGGCCGCTACCCGCTACCGTCGCAATAATAGAGGCCATGGCGTGAGGCATATGGGAGACAGCGGCAATACAGTGGTCATGGTCTTTAAGGGGGATTCGTTCCACCCTAGAGCCCAAGACCTGGCCCATGGCTGCCAACTGATCGGCAACAGCAGGATCATAAGCCTCTTGCCCCGGATCATCAAGGACAATCCAACCCATCTTTTGGAAGAGATCCTTGGAGGCTACTTCATAGCCCCCTTTTTCGGATCCAGCCATAGGGTGAATGGATACAAAGCTAACCCCTGCCGGAATATGCTCATATACGGCTGCGGCGAACTCATCTTTAGCCGAGGATACATCTGTCACAATTTGTCCTGGTTTGAAAAGATGTGCTTTTTCTTCAAATAGGTGGGCATTGGTTTCCGGTGGTAAGGCGAAAACTACAATATCAGAATGAGTGATTAATTCATCGACATTAGTCCAAGCCTGACTCACACAGCCATCAGCTAGGGCCTGATCACAAATTTCTTGGCGACGAGCATAACCCACCACCTCATAGTCAGTATAGGCTTTCAAAGCCATAGCCAAAGACCCTCCTAAGAGGCCCAAGCCGATAATTCCTACTGTTTTATTCATACACAACATCCTTATCTTTAATGAGCTTTTTATTCTTCCACTTACCCGATTGCCAACGGAAGACAAAGATAATAGCCCGCACAATTTCATCAGCTGCCATGGCCACCCAAATCCCCACTAGGCCCCAACCCAGGTGAATTCCCAAGAGATAGGACCCCGGTACAGCACAGCACCACATACCAAAGATACCTACTAGCATAGGCGTTTTAATATCACCAGCAGCTTGCAGGCAACCTACCATGACGATATTAACAGCCCGCCCCACTTCTAAAAAGATTTCTACCAAGAGGACTTCATGGGCTAGGAGGATAACCTCCGGATCTGTCGTCACCAAGGAAATCAACGGTTCAGACACTAGGTAGAAGAAGGTAGCCAGGCTAACATTGATGACCACAGCCAAACCCGTGGACTGCCAAACCCTCTTAGCAACGTGTTCCTGCTGTTGAGCTCCCATGAGGAAGCCCACGATAACCTGGGACGCATTCGAGAGCGCAATGGTATACACATAGCATAACATGGCTATGATATAAACGTACACTTTAGTATTAATAACCGCTAACCCTAGTAGGTTGACCATCTTCATAATGGTCGTCTGTGAAAGCTGGTAAGATAGGGTTTCTCCCCCAGAAGGTATAGAAATCCGAAGGAGGCCTTTAAGGGTCTCCCAAGGGAAAGGATGCAGGTATTTCCATCCCACATCTAAATCTAATAACTTTCTAAAGAGCCAGACAATGAGTCCCAACCCAATGAGCTTGGAAAGCCAAGTGGAAATGGATACCCCTAGAACGCCTAAACTAGGAATGGGACCGGCCCCAAAGATCAATAAATAATTAGATCCTATGTGAAGGATGTTCATAACTAAGGCTACATACATGGTAATCCGAGTCAAGGAGTGGCCCCTAAAAACGGCTACAAATGTATAATACAGGGCCTGGATAGGTAGGCCGGCCCCCACTATAGTCGTGTAGAGGACTGTCTCGTCCATAGTCTCCGGAGGAACCCCTAACCAGGAAAATATAGTCTTGTTAAACAGGATAAAACCCAAGGCTGCCAAGGAGGAAAAAACAAAAGAAAAGGCTAGTGACACCGTACAGGTTTCCCCTAGCTTTAGCTTATTCCTCGCCCCCAAGTACTGGGCAATAAGAATTGTCGTCGCCGTGGACATAACCACGATGAGCATGATAAATACATTGAGGATTTGGTTAGCATTAGCCACGGCTGCAACCGCTTCCTGAGAGTAATGAGACATCATAATTTGGTCGATGTTCCCTACCAACATTTGAAGAAAGACCTCAATACATATAGGCCATGATAGGGTCCATATATTGAGTGATATAGTTTTTTCGTGCTTCATAGATCAGCTCCTTAACGTTCTACAGTATATCACGAAGATGCCATAAAGAGCCCCCTAAATGAGATAAAGACGTGTATTTTTCCTACCAAAATCCATCATAGGCCTATAAGTGCTGATTTGCTCTCTCGTAAGCGCTCCCCTACACTGTCCTCAGCGCTAGTATTTACGAGAAAGGCCTTTCTCCTCTAAGAAGGAGAAAACCATGAAAAATATTTTTAAACACCTCGATGAAGTTTGCTCATCTCTCTACCAAGACAAGTCCGACAAAGACCTCGTCCTCTTTGCTCAAGACGGCAACAAGGAGGCCATCCTAGAACTCATCAATCGCTATAGCCCCCTAATTATTTCCTATGGCCGCCGCCAACATACCTTGGCCCTAGGTAAAGAAGAAGTCATCCAAGAGCTAATACTCCTCTTTATTCAGGCTATCAAGTCCTACCAAATTAAGGGGCCCGTTCCTTTTGCCGGTTTTGCCCTCTCTACCATCAAATATGGCCATTGGAACCTCTTTCACAAGGTTCGCCATATATGGCAACACGAAATACTGCCCTTTTTCCAGGCCGTCGATGGAAGCCAAGCTAATCTTAGTAAGCAAATAGGCGATAGCCAGTCCACGAACTATTCCCCCACCTCTGGTAGTTCCTTAACGACTAAAAACCAAGCCATAAGCCTGGACAAGGGAGATAGGGGCTTGAGCTATCATACTTCTTCCGTAGAAGATGCGGTGATCCAGGCCTTCTGCCAAACGGATATAAACCATCGCTTGATTGAAGCCTTACGGGGCCTCAAGAAACGAGAAAAAGAACTCCTCTACGCCATCTACTTCAAAGGCCAATCCCTGGCAGATTACGCCCGTCAAGAAGGCTGTACCCGCCAAAACATCAACTACCACCACCAGAAGATTCTCCAACATCTAAGGGGGCAAGTAAGGAGTTCTACTAAAACCCCAAATAGCGAGATCAGGTAGTATTTGACCTTTGATGGGCCATCAAAAGCGGTGTAGTATAAAAGCAACGAATTCGTTTTCTAAGCCTCTTCATTTCCCTATTACAAGGACTATTCGCCAGGCGAATAGCAAGTACATGACAATGACATACAAAGAAGACTCTTTGATTACGCCCTTTCAATTAGTAGTGGCCCTCTTACCCATCTACACGGATACCTATGCCAACGGAACAGCCATCATCCTTTCCACAGGACAAGTCATCCATAGGGACCAACCCCTTAAGCAAGTCTTAGAGGACATGGCTCGCCTCTACGGTAAGACCATCCAGGCTATCCGCCACAGCAGTCCCAGGGGGAAGCGGGCCACTTCCAGCCCCCTTACCTTGGATCCACTCCATACATTCGTCCCTCTCCACGTGCGCACACCAGTCGGCCGGGATGGGGCCTATGGCTTTTTTAACGCCCATGTCATCCTCCCCCATCAGGTGAAAGCCAGAACCGATGGCCAGTGTGACATCAACTTACCCAAGGCCGAGACCACTTGCACGATCAATAAAAATATCAACTTCGTCCTTGCCAAGTTAAGCGAAGGAGAACAGCAGCACGCCGCCAAGATGTTTGAACTCTACCGGGCCTTTCAACACCCCTGTAACCAACGCTTTGTGGGTCTCTGGGTATTAGACCTCTATTTGCATAACAAATAAGAAAAGAAGCCAACATATTGTTGGCTTCTCTTCTTATTTCATCTTAGTTAACACGTAAGCAACTTATTTGCCCCATACTTCTTCAGCAATTTCTTTAACTAGTGCTAATTTTTTCCATTGCACATCCTCTGTAATCTTGTTGCCAATTTCACAGGATGCAAAGCCACATTGAGGGCTAAGGCTCAACCGTTCCAAGGGTACGTGCTTAGCCGCATCAGCAATGCGGGCTTTGATGAAGTCCTTATCCTCTAATTCAGGCCGTTTAGTCGTAATGAGGCCCAAAACAATTTCCTTATCTTCTGGCACATTGTCCAAAACATCGAAGGTGCCGGCTCTTTCATCGTCGTATTCCAAGTAGAAGACATTCACCCGTTTATGTTCGAAGAGATAAGGACCTACAATATCATAAGTACCCGTTGCCGCATAGGTAGAGTTGTAATTACCGCGGCATACATGCATAGCAATTGTCATATCTGCTGGCACCTTTTCCAAGGCCAAGTTATTGAGGCGCAAGTATTTTTTAGCCTCTGCATCAATACTAATGCCAGGTCCTACCTTAGCTTCCCAATAGTCCTTATCCGCGATCATGCCCCAAGTACAATCATCCAACTGCAAGAAGCGACAGCCTGCATCATAGAGTTCACTAATAACCGTTTGATAGGCCTTAGCAATATCTTGAATCAACTCTTCCATATCAGGGTAGTACTTACGGGTGTTGTCACCGTTCTTGCCACGAAAGAGTTCTGACAACATTTGCGCTGGGCCAGGGATAGTTTGCTTTGCTTTAGCATCACCAGCTAACGAGTTTACATATTTGAAATAATTAACGAATGGATGATTGTGTCCATCAATCTTACCCACTAACTGGATAGAACCCGGTGCCGTTTCCTCTCCATGGAACTGGTACCCGTGTTCTAACTCAATTTCTTCTACACCATTGAGGCCCCACATAAAGTCTAAATGCCAGTATGCGCGGCGGTATTCCCCATCGGTCACAAGAGGATAACCGGCAGCCTTTTGCTCTTCCACCAATTTTTTGATACAGGTATCTTCTACCGCATGTAAGTCAGCCTCAGAAATCTGGCCAGCAGAAAACTTAGTCCGCGCCTCCTTAATAGCTTGGGGGCGTAAGAAAGAACCTACATAATCATATTTTGCTAATACACCTAATGCCATAATCCTCTTCCTTTCTTCTAATAATCTCTTACTCTATATTCCATTATAGGCAGACTTTATGCATAGGCATATGATAAATTATCAGCATTACTCCATAGTTTTTATCTATATATATTATTTTCACATGCCCTTATACCATAAAAAGCCCCCCGCTAAACTATAAACTAGTTTACCGAGGGGCTTATAGGCCTACTTCTTAAAGTCTACCTCTAAGAGGATAGGCGTATGATCTTGGCGAGGGCCGGAATCTACCATATCTGAAACCTTTACAGTCTCTTTCAAGCGGTCAGAGACTAGGAAGTAGTCGATTCTCCAGCCAGAATTATTAATTTTAGAGGTCTTCACTCGTTGAGCAAACCAGGAATAACGGCCTTCTACCTTACCATGAATGTGGCGGAAGGTGTCCACAAAGCCTTTGGCTAATAGGTTAGTAAAGCCAGCCCGTTCTTGATCGGTAAAGCCTGCAGACATATGGTTCCCAGCCGGGTTAGCCAAGTCGATTTCCTCATGGGCTACATTAAAGTCACCCGTAGCGATAACGGGCTTTTCCTTATCCAATTGGGAGAGGTAGTTAGCATAGCACACATCCCACTCTTCCCGTTCTGGCAATCGGGACAAGCCGTCACCAGCATTAGGTGTATACACTGTGGTAAAGAAGAAGTCATCAAACTCAAGTGTAGTAATACGACCTTCGCAATCCATAGTAGATGGAGCCCCTATAACTGGGTGGGTCACCACTGGTTGGTAAGTCTTTTTATAGAGGACCATGGTTCCCGCATAGCCTTTTCGAGCTGGCTCTTGGGAGGAAACCCAGGCATAATCATAGCCCGCAAAATAATGGTCCAACGCTTCCTTATGCTTTTTAGAAGGCCCCCCTACTGGGAGCTTAGTTTCTTGAATAGCAATAACATCAGCATCCAACTCTTGAATAGTCTTAAGGACGTCACGAGAGAGCTCAGCCCGTGGAGATTCGCCTGTAAGTGCCGCGTTAAGAGAGTCTATGTTCCAGGAAATAAATTTCATCATATCACCTATATCATTCTTCATTTATAGTCATGCATACCAAACTATGTATGCTTAATCATCATAGATATTATTATATCAAAATAATTCGATTAACCCTAGTCTAAAATAGCTATCACTATCTTCCAAGGACCCGATAAACAAGAATTCGCTCCCTAGCATTGGTCTCCTCAAAGAGGTCGAAGCAAGGAATTTCATCTATCTCTTCCAAGCGTTCATGGTCTTTAAGGAAATCTTCGTAGTCGGGAGAGGGATAGTAGAAGAAAAGTTTTATATCCCGTGGACTTTGGTCATAGGATTCCACTATGTGACCCATAACTTGTTCCAGAATAGCTTTAGAAAAAGGGTTAAAGAAAAAAGCTCTGTTGGCCTCTACTGGTACCTGAAAGTCTAGTGCATTTTGATGGACGAAACGAGTCCGACTAGCCGATAGGGCCCGCTTTTGATTGCGGAGAACCCGATCAATTAAGCGTTCATCGTATTCGACGCCGATGGTTTTACAGCCAGTCTGGTAGGCCAAGAAAAAGGATACTCGCCCCTTGCCACAGCCGTAATCTAAGAGAAGATCGCGCTTTTTTATATACCCAGAATTAGCTAGCCGTTCTAACACGCAGTAATCCGTTGGCTCATAGGGAAAGTAAAAGGGCGTCGACCGGGAATCATCTCGCCCTGTCGTGCGGATTCCCAAAGTCTTATCCCAGGTTTTATCATTATTATTCATATGTCTTCTTAGTTTTCAATAAATCATAGTTAATTATAATTTTGTACCCATAGTCACTGTTTTTGAGATTGATACGCAGTATTATAAATACGTAAGGTAACTGAAATGCATATACATTCCAATTAATACTTACTTATTGTATCATTTGGAGGTTATTATGAAACAAGAAATTCAAAATATGAAAACTGAAACACTCTTTAACTTACAAGACTTAGTTGCCTATAACAAGGACCACATTGCCATTGGATCCAAAGGTTAAACAAAACGAATTAGCCATGAATGATGACTCCCGCGAAATGATTCAAGACGGTCGTTTCTAGATTTTCTAGACAAGCACCCGTTAGGCAAGTAATATAAAAAAGACACAAATCCCAGGATTTGTGTCTTTTTCTATGTAGGCCTTATATTAACCGTTCTATTAAGGTTTAAGCCACTACATCAATAGTTTTGCCATCATCCAAAACTTCCTGCTCCTTATCTTTCAAAAGAGGAGTCATGGAGTTGAGGCCTACACCTAAGGTATAAAGATTATGGCACCAAGCAGCGCTAGCAGGAGTAATCATACCCAATACGCCGGCACCTACCAAACTACCGTTTACTGCAACAATGCCACGATAGTTAGTGTTAATCCGTTTCATGAGTTCCATGGAGATTTTACGCAAATCTACCAAGGCTTGTAAATTATCAGAAGAGATTGTTACATTGGCAATTTTTTGAGCAATTGGCGCCCCTTCGTTCATGCCAATACCAACATGGGCTTCGGACAAGGCTGGAGAATCGTTGATACCATCCCCTACCATCATTACCGTATAGCCGTCTTCTTTGGCTTGTTTTACATAGGCAGCCTTATCTTCTGGTAAGACGCCCGCATGGAATTCATCAATACCCAATTCGTTAGCAACACGAGCCGCATTGCGTTCGCTATCGCCAGTCATCATAACAACTTTTTTGATGCCCAAATCGTGGAGATCTTGGATAACCCCTTTGGCTTCATCACGGACAGGGTCCTTGATGCAGATAACCGCCGCTAGGGTGCCGCCAATCGCCATGTAGATATGAGAAGAGGTATTTGGTAAGTTGTCGAACTTTTCTTGTTCCTTAGCTGGAATTTTGGTCTTTTCATCATCAAAAATGAAATGAGCAGATCCGATACGGCAACGATAGCGCCCCACCTTAGAGGCAATACCGTGTGCCACAATGTATTCTACTTCAGAGTGCATTTCCTTATGTGGTGCATTATGGTCCTTAGCGGCCCGCACAACAGCCTTAGCCATGGAGTGTGGGAAATGTTCTTCCAGGCAAGCAGCCAAGGTCAACATTTCTTCTGCATCGTGACCATTGAAAGGAATGATTTCTTCGAATTCTGGTTCTGCCTTGGTCAAGGTACCAGTCTTATCGAATACAATCATATCAGCAGCAGCGATTTGTTCCAAGAACTTACCGCCCTTAACAGTAACACCTCGTTTAGAAGCTTCACCCATAGCAGACAAAACAGACAATGGGATGGACAACTTTAAGGCACAAGAGAAGTCAACCATAATGAAGGACAAGGCCTTAGTCACATTACGAGTCAACAAGAAGGTCAATGCTGCACCCAAGAAGGAGAATGGAACCAAACGGTCAGCCATGCGGTAAGCCTTTTGTTCCATGCCAGATTTCATTTGTTCCGATTCTTCGATAAGGGAAACGATCTTTTCATAGCGGGAGTTATTAGCAGCACCACGAACAGCCATAATAGCACGACCATCTTCGACAACAGTACCAGCGTAAACAGAAGAGCCTACATCGCGGCAAACTGCTTCTGCTTCGCCTGTCATGGAAGATTCGTTAACTTGCAAGACCCCCTCGATGATTTCCCCATCCAAAGGAATGACTTCCCCTTGACGAAGGATAACATGAGCGCCTTCTTGAACATCTTGTACGGCCCGAGATACTTCGAGACCATCTTCCAAGACCCACACCTTATCCACATTGAGGGACATAGATTCAGCCAAGTTCAAGACAGATTTACGGTGAGTCCATTCTTCTAAGAGGTCACCAATACCAAGCAAGTACATAACTGCACCAGCTGTGGAGTAATCCTTTTGCAACAAGGATGCGCCAATAGCGAGCCCATCGAGAACTTCTACAGTGAGTTTACGTTGCCACAAGAGTTTTACCGCTTTTGCGATGTACTTAGTGGCCCGGAACCAAGACCAAGCCATGGCAATGGGAGCTGGCAATACGATGCGCCGACCCAAATAAGCCAAGGTATTCTTAATCATTTGTTCCCGATAGTAACGACTAACCACCCGTGGGGAATAGTCTGTCAAAGCGGGTGCTTGCGCAAAATCAACTTGACGCAAGCCTTCAACAGCTGTGCGGACAGCATTAATATCCCCATTATGGATAATGGTCACTTCAGCAATTCTCGTGTAGAAGGTAGCTTCTTCAATGGCAGGATCTGCCTTAAGGATGCTTTCCACATAGGCTGCTTCAGCTTCTGTAAAGCGGTGGCCACTAATTCGTACACGGAGACGACGATCTAAGCGGCTAACAACAGAGAACTGTAACATAGTGATATCCCTCTCTGATTATTTGTTTTCTTCGAAGATTTCTTTGTCGCGTTTTTCGTTAATTTCGTTAGCTTCTGCCAAGATATCAGTGGAGGAAGCTTGTACTTTATCAGCTGTTGCCAATACAGAATCTTTAGCGCGAAGGCCAGCAGCTACGATGTTAGCGTATACTTTTTTAGCATCATTGCTTGTCAAAATTTTCAAGCCCAAAGTACCCAAAGCCAAGCCAGCAGCGAACAAGTTAGCATTTTTAAGATTTTTTTGATTGAAGTTGAACATAGTATGTACTTCCTTTCTTTTAATACAATTACTAATGATTATAATTTAAATTTTATATCACAAGGCTCAGGAACTCAACTGATAATTAGTTATAGAACTCATGCCTAGGAGTAATACTAATAAATTTTCACAATAATTTACATGTCACTGCAAAGATATGTATTATTTTATTTTTATGTAAAATAGGGTTATAAACCAGTAAAAATAAAGAAAAAGCCCTAATCTCAATTAGGGCTTTTTCAAATGATAATGCCTTAATAGAGAGAGATGTATTGATATCATTCTCATTTATTTTTATTATTTGAGAATGTTATATTTACAACCCTCTACTTAGAGGCCTTAGTATTTAGTAGTTTTCACCTTAGAGCTCAACACTTGACCAGTCATTGCATCGACTTTAACTGTGGCTTTCTTATCACCGCCATTAGTCATATCGAATTCATAGACAACTTTAGATCCTTGTTTTTCTAATTCCCATTCCATAGTTTGGAAATCGCCGCCTACTTTTTCAAGAGCTTTAGTTTCTGCAGTTTCAGGGATAATGGTTTGTTTCAAGTTAATCCCTTTTTTGTTTGCATTTTTAGCAGGTTTAACCTTTTGAGATACGATTTGACCTGTTGCTTCATCCACCTTTAATTCAAGAGAGTGAGTTTTGGTGAAGCCTTCGACTTCATAGGTTGGATGATGTTTTGCATCATAGGAAAGAGAGCTTACCATAGCTCCAGGGAATTGACGTTGGAAGGTTGTCAACGCACCAACATAATCAATTTCTGTGGATTTTTGGCCTGGTTGAACTGCGCCCATACCATTCCAAGTGGATTGCATAGCTGGTTTATTAGCTGCTTGCGTTGCTACACCATTCGTTGTGGATGCAGCTCCTACGACACCGGCTGCCAACAAGGTAGACATACCCAATGCACACAATACTTTTTTCATAGATTTGCTGTTTTTCATAGAAATCACCTTTACAATTCGTGTTAACAATAAGAAAAACAATAAAAAACTAAAACAAAGAATAAGTCAGCCCCTCACACAAATCCCATAGGAATCTACGCAAGTATTCTAGGTCTTTTGACTTATAATATTTGTTTCGACAATCATAGCAGAAAATCCTGCACAAATCACTATATTCTTCTACTTTTACAGGAAAAATTATAAAGCATTTATAGATCATTTATTCTTTATTAATAATCTTAAATTTTTCTTACTTATTTCTATAATATATAATCAAAATTACTATTAATTGCCTCCTAATATGGCAATAAATAAGCCCCCTCTCACATATGAGAGGGGGCTTATTATATACGTCTTTTGTCCTCATCACAGCAAGTGAAAGTGACTTACCTTACGCCTTAGCTGCCAACAACTGATGTACAGCTTCTTTCAAAGCATCAATTTCAGATTGCTGTTCTTCCAACTTAGTCTTGTAAGCCGTATTTTCAGACCGCAACTGAGTCATTTCATCTTGCATTACATAAATAGAACTAATTGGACCAGCCTTATAGCGATCAGGAATATTCTTTCGTTCTGCAGAGGTGCCAAATTTATGGGTTACACCAGCATTGACCATATTGTGGTTGTTGCCAATAGATACGCCCACATTGAACATAGTATTTTCATTAGTGTAATGAGCAAGGCCCAAAGCCGCTGCTGTTTCACCACGATAATTACCTATGCCAGCCATGATTTGAGTTGGCTCCAAAGGATCGTATTGGATTGGTTTCAAGGCAGCCATAGCTGCTGCTTGAGCTCCAACACCTTGTGTTTCAACACCGACACGGTTAATAGCTTCTTGTAAACCAGCTTGAGTATTTTTCAATTGGCTAACATTTACTGCATCTGTATCAGCTGTACCAGGTGCTACACCATGAATTTGGTTGCCACCATTGTTCAAGCCGTCTACAGTAAGAGATACAGGGCTAGCTGCTGCATTTGCAGGATTGATAGTCATACCTGCACCGTTAACTGTTGTAGAGTTACCAGCTGCATCTTTTACAGTTGTACCTGCAGGAGTGATCTTAGTGGATGGACCATTTTCATCACCTACAGTAACGCTGTTAAGGCCTTTCAAATCTTTAGACAAGCTATATGTGAAAGTGGTGTTATCTTGTTTAACTTCAAGGTTATCATCAGCTTGGAATTTAACAGTATCGCCACCTTGTACTTTTTCAACAGTACCGCCAGCTGCACTTACATTCCATGCAGAAAGATCTTTAACTTGTTGTTTACCAGCATCTGTTAAATTGCTCAAATCTTGATTTGCTGCATTATCGATTTTTGCTTTTGTAGCATCATCAATCTTAACAGTTACATCTTCACCATTAGCAACAGTTGTTAAACCATTTTCGCCTTTAATGTTGAATTTCACATCGCCGTTGCTCAAGGATTTTTCATCAGTAGAGCCAGTATTACCACCTAAGGAAATCTTACGACCGATTGCTGTTGTGTTTTTATCGATTTGAGCTTTGTTTGCTGCAATATCATCCGCATTTTTAGTGATGTTAGCTTTATTTGCTTCTACTTGGTTATCAACTTGTTTCAATTGATCTTCAGTTGCGGCACGACCAGATACAGGTTGTGTTTGACCTGGCACCCAAGTTGTATTAGTTAACCCAGTTACTTCTGGTGTTTCTACACCATCAGTTGCTTTCACTTTTGGTGCTGTAATTGTTTGATTTGCAGTTACAGTATCAAATGTTACATCTTTCTTAGTCGCAATTGTGAAGTCTTTACCATTTTGAGTAATGGAAATGTTATCCCCATCAATGAATTTAACTGTGTTACCACCTTCAACTTTTTCAGCAGTACCGTTATTAGCTACTACATTCCATGCTGCCAAATCTTTAACTTGTTGTTCACCAGCTGGAGTCAAGTTGCTCAAGTCACGATTTGCTGCGTTGTCGATTTTGTCTTTAGTAGCATCATCAAGCTTAACAGTTACATCATCGCCATTAGCTGCAGTTGTAATGCCATTTGCACCTTTAATATTAAACTTCACATCACCTGTGCTCAAGGATTTTTCAGTTGTATCACCAGCATCACTGCCTAAGGAGATTTTACGAGCAATAGCTGTTGTATTTTGGTCGATTTTATCTTTGTTTGCCGCAATATCACTTGCATTTTTATTGATAGCAGTTTTGTTAGTCGCAATATCACCAGCATTTTTATCAATAGCAGTTTTATTATCTGCAATCTTTTGCTTATTGTCTGCAATATCACTAGTATTTTGAGTAATATTATCTTTATTCGCTTTAACTTGATCATCTACAGCTTTCAATTGGTCTTCAGTTGCTGCACGACCAGATACTGGTTGTGTTTGACCTGGAACCCAAGTTTTATTAGTTAAACCTGTTACTTGTGGCGTTTCCACACCAGTTGTAGCTTTTACTTTTGGAGCTGTAATTGTGTCATTAGCAGTTACAGTATTGAAAGTAACATCTGGCTTAGTAGCAAATGTAAAGTCTTTGCCAGATTGTGTAATTACGATGTTATCACCATTAATGTATTTAACAGTGTCACCGCCTTTAACATCTTCGGCAGTACCACTATTAGCTACTACTTTCCAAGCAGCTAAATCTTTAACTTCTTGCTCACCAGCTAGAGTCAAGTTGCTCAAGTCTTGGTTAGCAGCGTTATCGATTTTATTTTTAGTATCTGTATCAAGTTTAACAGTTACATCATTACCAGCAGCTGTTGTAGCAATACCATCTTCACCTTTAATTTTGAAGCTTACAGCTCCATCATTTAAGGATTTCGCTGTTGTAGAACCAGTATTACCTTCTAAAGAAATTTTATTAGCAAGCGCTGTAGTATTTTTTTGGATTGCTGTTTTATTAGCTTCAGCTTTATCGTCTGTTTTCTTTAATTGAGACATATTAACAGCATCTTTATCGGCTACGCCATCAGCTACGTTAGTAACCTTCATGTCCCCTGCATTGATACCTTTGTCGCCATCAATTTTAACAGTTGGATTGCCTGTAGCATTGTTGAAAGATGCACTATTCAAGCCAGTTAAATCTTTTTTCAAGGATACAGAGATATTTTTATCGTTTCTTGAAACAGTAATGTTATCATCGCCAGAGAAATCTACTTTATTACCTTTTTCAACTGCTACAGGTGTTGCTTCACCATTAGCAGAGAGATTCCAAGTATATTTATTTTGATCAATAGCATTATTAATTGCATCAGCCACGTTAGCAGCATCTGCCATGCCAGCTGCGCCTGTAGCTGTACCATTTGTTACTGTAATATCTTGCTTTTTACCAGCAATTGTAAGTTTCTTGCCATTAGCAGTGGTTTCGATGTATGTATTGTCACCATTCACAGCTAATTTACTGTTAGCAAGGTTTACGTCACCAGAACCAGTGTCGCCTGTGAAAGCAAGGTTTACACTCTTCAACTGTGCCACGTTGACTGCGTCTGTATCAGCTGTACCAGCAGCAACATAGTTAATTTGGCGAGTTTGATCTGTTGTACCAACAGCAACACCACCTAATGTAGATGTTAAAGTTGCACCAGTTAAGTTAGCATATGTATCAGTACGACCAGTATTAGCATTATAACCTGCTACACCTGCAGCAGTACTTGCCACAGAGTTAGATCCAATCGCAACACCATTAGCTATTGTTGCACTACCACCATCACCGATAACTACAGATTTCTCTGCAGCTGCAGTTGTAGATGCGTTAGGACCAATGGCAATAGAGTTAGTCGCTTTAGCGCCTGTATTATCCTCATTTGGCGTATCAGTAGATTTAATAGATACATATTTATAAGCAATTTGATCCACGATAGCAGCTAATTGAGAACCATTGATTGCATCTGTAGAAGTAGCACTTACTTCACCAGGAGCCACGTTTTTCAACTGACGTT
>ERZ773037.285-NODE-285-length-27705-cov-7.027920_pt1 | contig 27705 bp, 31 predicted proteins | sample MGYA00511466_ERZ773037 | MGnify/ENA primary metagenome ERZ773037 (study PRJEB29015, sample SAMEA2738146) | human oral metagenome | biome: human oral; feature: human-associated habitat; material: saliva | place: China | collected 2202 ... | reverse complement strand
AGTATCATGATCTATGATTCAACATCTGTAATAATGTGCTATTTCAAGATTTGTAAGCTCATTGATAAATAATTCTTTTGCTGTTTTTCCACTATGTATTCCCCTTGGGTATGTGTTGATCCATTCTTGAACCTCTTTCGCTTTGACAGTTGTAAGGTGCTTATCAAAATCCATACCCTTATGGAGAAATCTCCTCACAAGTAAATTACAATTCTCATTACTTCCTCTTTCTCCTGGTGAATTTGGGTGGCAATAATATATTTCTGTACGCTTTCCTTTACGATATAAAGCTTTTTCCATTGCACTGCAATCCATGAATTCGTGTCCATTATCAACAGTGATAGATTTAAATACAGTATAAAAGCTGCTCTTATATCTTTTTTCAATACGATTTAATGCTTTAACCACTTCATCTGATGTGTGATACTTTAATTTTTCAATAATTTCATATCTTGTTTTTCGTTCGGTGAAAACAAGTGCTGCCTTCTTATTATCCTGCTTACCTAAAACACAATCCATTTCCCAGTGACCAAAGATTTTTCTTTCATTCACTTCTAAAGGTCTTTCTTCGATGCTTTTACCAGGAATATTTCTTTTGTGATTTTTATCCTTAGGAAGCCTTACTTTATATTTTCCTCTCGGCAGATCTTTTCTTTTTATTCCTGGAATAAGACCCTTTTTTATAGCAGAATATATCGTGGTGTATGACTTTATATTTTCATTAAAATTAATATCACAGTTCACCAGCTCATATATAATAGCTTTAGGAGAATATCTTTTATCCTTTATAAGGCTGTATATGTGCTTATTTAACTTTTGATCTCGTTCTAATTTTGCTCTTCTTCCTTTTTTCTTTAGGTTAGCTTCATATTTATATTGTGCAAAATCAGCTTTATATTCCATTACTTTGGTTAAATCTGATTTCAGCTGCTCACAAGTACCTCTCTTTATCTCAAGATAAATTGTACTAAGTGCAACATCAAGACAGCTTGATATTTCGTAAGGTGTATATTTTTTCTTTAGCATACGCTCAATCTGCTGTCTTTTTGAATAGTCAAGGTGCTTAAATTTTTTCATATGATATCTGCAATATTTACCCCATTATCGTTATACAAAAAAGAAATTACCTTGTCTATAACATACAGTTATTGTTTAAAGCCTTCAATTTAAAGCTTAAGCCGCTTTAAACATGTTAGTATAGAGTTACTTGCTTTTATTAGATATCCCCCTAAAAAACGAAAAAAGGTGGCACATGAGATTAATCTCACATGCCACCTTTTCTAAAATTCAAATTCCTCATCATCTTTTGAAAGGAAAAATGCTTCACTTTTATCCTTTTCTTGACTTTTAAGGTCTTGACTTTTTATGTCATCACCTGTATTATTATATATATCTAATGGCGGTTGCTCCCGTCTTGAAGCTCCCTGTGGTGGAGTTTGGGAGAACTCGCCATTTTCTTTATGGATGAAATCCATATCTTTTTCTTCTAATCTGATTTTATGAACAAATGTACCTCTGTTAAAATCTTCTCTAACATCAATCACCATATTATACAATTCGCTATCTATAAACATGGGTTTATTGAAATAATGCCACATTGCTGTTTTCTTATGAATATAATTTTGTCCTGGTTTAACTTCATCTTTTGTTCTGATATATAAAGATGTTTCAATCAGACTGATTAAATCCTTTTCCACACCCAAATTTAATTTGTTTTTATAGGATTTGCTGCTTTCTATTTTATCCATATGTTTAAAATGGTGGTTGGTAGTTCTATTAATGTTAGCAACTCTGTCTTTTTCGGCAAAAGTATTTGTTCCTGGATATGTAAGTTTCACCTGCATGCCTTGATATTTTTCAGTGAAGAGTTTATTAATGTAATTTATCTTTTCTTTCTTTGTCATCTCTTTTGTCGAAGCATCGAACACCATTACATCAATCCGTCTTCTTTTGTAAGTATAACCATTTAACAAGTCCTCATTAAAATCCTTTCCTTTTGGGATTTCCCTTGTTATATAGTAGTCCTTACCAAACTGCTCAGAAAAGACAGAGCAAAATTTATGTCCTGCCGTGTCATTATCTGTGCAAATATTAATATGCTCTATCTGCTTGTTATTTTCTAAAAAGCATATGGCAGCCCTTTCACTGACACCGCCAAGAGATATATAGTTTTCATTTCTTGCAAGCTCCGGCTGCATGCTTATATATGAAAGTAAGTCGATTTCACTTTCAAAAATATTTACAGTTTTATTTGTAGGATTTTCTATACGAAATCTATACTCTTTGTGGCTTCCTGAAGCATCACCCTTTGTCCAAGCTGAAGCAGATACATTTGTTCTTGTGCTTCTCTTAAACGCACTTACAATATTGCCCTCAAAATCCTTACCAATAAATACCACATTGTTATATTTCCCATCCTGATATATAAGTCCTTTGTCTAAAAGATTATTTACAAGCTGCTTATCTAGCTTTCTTGTTTTTGTAAGATATGCATACACATTCTTATTATTCTCTGCCTTCTTAGGAAGAGAAAACTCACCATGTAAATAATTTGGGTTTGCAGCAAAACTATCTGATATTACTATATCTTTTCTTGTGAAATCATAGTTCATTACTTCCAGAACATGGTATGCTGCTGAAGCAAAAGACATTCCCTCAACTTTAACATAGTAGTCTATAGGATTTTTAGATCCATAGTCTTGTGAAAACCAATAAAATCCTTTTCCTGGTGATATAACCATGCTGTCATGTTCTCTATGTCTATAAACTCCTGATGTCAATTTCATAGGCACTCCATCTCTTGATAATATATCAAATACATCCTGCTCTGCAGCGATTTTAACCAGGTTAGGTTCAATATAAACTTTCTTATCCATCTCTATACCTTTCCATATAAAAACAAGGCTCTAAAATCGCTTTTAAGCGACTTTCACAAGCCTTGCTCTATATTACTCATTCTTTTTACTTTTATCCTCTAATGTTATTTTATTTTCTTTAGAATCCCATTTAGCTACTCCTGAAAAAGACTCTCCAGTCTTATCATCAATAAATCTTTCTATATATAAATTTTCGCCTTGATAGAGTCTTTTGCGTTCCTCTTTGCTCCAGATATGTCCAAGCGTTTCTTCAGGAATCCCTAATGTGTATGTGTAAATTTCTTTACCTTTGTAATTAATTTTCTCCAGCTTACCGATGATTTTTTTATTATCACTTGTTACAACTTCTATTTCTTTATCTAATATTAACTTATCTTTTCCCTTTTTAGTCATCTTATACTTTTCCCTTATTTTTCATTATAATAGTAGTTTTTCCTAAGCCTTAAATATCCTGCCCTGTGTATAACAATAAGATCATCGCCAAGTTCCTTCCACTCTTCTGGCTGAATTACATAATCCCTTTGCGTACTTATACTTGTACTTGTTCCGCCCTTTCCTTTTGATATACTTTTTTTGTCTACATCTTTCTTTCCAATCAGATTTGAAAAATATTCTCTTGTGCTGTTATCTGTCGAATCAAGAACAACAATATATTTTGAGTTATCAAGGATCACCTTTCTCTCTTTTTCACTGTAAACAAGATCTATATCCACAAGTGACTGTGTTAGTATACATAAGTTACATCCATTTTTTCTAAACTTTCTAAACGGAGCAAGCACATCAAAATGTCCTAAACTTGCAAACTCATCAAGCGCAAGAAGTATTCTTTTATCCTTGCCTGGAACAAATTTACGACTACCTATATATTCAAGCATCTGCGCTGTTACAATATGAATAAATGGTGCATAATATTCCTGCTTTTTATCTGATACCTTAAGAAAAATTTTCTTTTCTTCGATCATCCCAGGATTAAAGCTTCCTTTGCCTGGATAATCTCTACAAAGAATACTTTCCATATTTGCGTTATCAGAAAAGAGCTTTATCTTGTTATTAAGCGCTGATTTTGCTCCAGAGATATTTTTCTCGTTCTCTCCTGCAAGTGGTTTTATATAGCTTAAAGCAAGTTCATTTTGAGTTTCTGAAATAAGCTTAACAAGCTCGTTTATATTATTAAAAAATATAGTTTTACAGATATCTGTAAAATCTAGTCCAATATCATAAAAAGCAAGAAGTCCTGCTAAAAAAATTTTCCTTGCAGTTTCAAGAAAGTAAAGGTTAGCATCGTTTGCATTTGATGGTATGTCTACTATAAGCATAACAAGCTGCTCAAGCATTGTCCTTTTATCGTTTTCGTCAGTGGCTTTATCAATAAGATAAAAAACATTATAGGTAATGCTATTTGCTGGGTTTTCAGGCTCAATAATTATCTTTTCCTCAGGAGCAAGCTTTACATTCTTTGATATATCGCCTGAAATATCTATTGCAAAGAAAGGCGCATTCCAGGCTCTAAGTGTAGGAATAAGAAGAGCTGAAGTCTTTCCTATACCGCTGCCACCGAATATAGCAATGTGTCCTTCTTTCGTGTTCTCAAGATATACTTTGTTTTTCTTGAGAAAACCAAAAATAAAACCATGCGGAGAAAGTGCTTTTTTAAGACCACTTCCTAACATAGTATTTCTTGCACCAGCATCTTTGCCAGCTATTTTACTTATAGGTTTGCCACTAAGCTTAAGATAAATCAGCTTTAAGATAGCAGTAGTTACAAATAAAGCTACCGCTATAAAGCTGATTTTCCATAGCAATGGTGTTAAATAAGTGTTCATTTTAAAACTCCATTTCCTCATCATCTTTTGAGAAAAAGATTACTTCTTGTTCCTGGCTTTTATTAGTACACATATTATTGAATTCCTTTTCGCTGCTTCCAATATTAATAATATTATCTTTCTTGTATTGGTATAGCTGTGCATTTTCTATCATATAATCCGCTGCTCTTTCAGCTTCCTTTATTGCTTTAAAAAGGAAGTTTTTATTGTTTTTAATTTCTTTTGCCCAGCTCTGAATATATGCTTTATGCTTGTCTAAAATCTCATCTGTTAAAGGTTCTTCTATATATTCACCCATAAAACTTGATGATATTTCGGCAATTAATTCTTCGAAAGCATATTTCTTGCTTCCAAATTTATTACTTTGATCTCTATTTAGTCTATCCTTATGTCCTGTTGAGTGCGATAGTTCATGCAGCGCTGTTCTACAGTAATCTTCTTGTGACTTAAATTGCTCTTTTTCAGGAATTAATATGTAATCCTCTCCAGGATCATAAAAAGCACTTTGAGAATTTTTTCTTTCAACAATTTTAACTCCTATACCATCGGATATTTTCTCTATTACCTCTTCTTCATTTATATTATTCGCTGTATAGGAAGGTATAAACTGCTCTATTCCATCAATCAAGCTTGCATTAAATACGGTATATATTCTTTGCTTTAAACTAAATCTTTCACCATCAAAATCAGGATCACGATAATATTTACTATATTCATCAAAGCTTATCCACTTCTTCTCCTTATTGTCATATGGAATATAATATTCAACCTTGGCACCTTTAGCACCTTTTTGTAGATGATATCCCTTGTCCTGGATTTGTTTAAATGTAAGCCATCTATTATCGCCATATCCTTTTTTCGTCTCAATTATTTTAAGATAAAGTTTGTTAATTCCACTATATTCTTTATCTGTAAAAGAGTTAATTGGACTTCCTGTGTACGAAAAATTCCATCCTTTGATAAATTTAATTGGATCTTCATCTAGCGACTTTATGAAGAAATCTGCTATTTCTTCTCTATAATTCTTCTTCATCATCAGAATCATCCTCTCTTTCATAAATGTCACCCTGAAGCATTTCTTCTTCAGATAAAGTTTCCATATCTACAAATATTACTTCCTCATTTTGCTTCTTATCCATAACTCTTCCTTCCCACATAAAAACAAGGCTCAAAAATCGATTTTTGTTTTCAGAAGCCTTGTTTATAACTTAATCATAGAAAATATTTCTTTTAAAGTATTATTTAAAACATAAAATAATGCTTCCCTTGTATCTTTGTAAATTAAAGTAATTATAGCAATAGCAATTAGTACAACAGACAGTGCAGCAAATATAAATTTTAAAACACTTACAACTACATCTATAATAACCTCAAGCCTTCCTTTTTTATTTATGATTATAGTATGTTCTTTTTCTTCCTCTCGCTGCTTTGCATCGTAAAGCTCACATACAAACTCATTAAGGGTCTTATTGTCGTTATTAATTTCTTCTTCCGCTGCACTTACATCATCTCTTCCATGCACTTCGTAAAATCCGTTTATTATCTTTTCAAGCTGATCTTTCTGCTGTCCAAGGCTAAGGCTTTCATTTACAAAGCTTTTGATTTGTGCTGCAACCGCTGCCTTTATAATCTCACTCTTTGGATTATCTGTAGCTACATAGAGGATTGGCTTTGCCTTGTTCACTCTTTGTATTCTTTTAATGATGTTTATTATCTCAACAGTTTCATCAAAATATTGATCAATATCATATATTATGTACTTCGCTTCGCCAAGTGCCAGGATATCATTTTCTTGATTTTTTATACTGATATTTTCCTGGATATATCCAACATTTTCATCTAATCTTTTTGTTGCAACTTCAGCCATAGCAGAAAGTCTATATTCGCTTCCCACAATTATTATCATTAAAACTCTATCTCCTCATCTTCTGTTACTTTATTCTCTAAAAGCTCTTCTTTATTAAAACTATTCGTTATAGGAACAGTTAAAGAGTATAAATATTTGCATCCTAAAGCAGTATCTTCTTCAAAATATATATCTTCATCTTTATTAAAGTACGCTTTTACTTCTTTTATCTTTTCAGAATTTACATCTTCATATGGATTAAAGTAAATCATATGAAGATTAAAGTAGTCATTATCTACTATCTCCGCTGGGCTACTAACAAGACCTGATGCTACTACATTTTCATAAAGTTCGATGTTTTTTTCATAATGATTGATAAGGCAATTAACCTTTTCCTCATCAGTCCATTTCATAGCCTGTGTGCTTAAGCTTTCTAATACATAATTTTGAAAGTTTGTCATTTGTCTTACCTTCCTAAATAAAAACAAGGCTCTAAAATCGCTTTTAAGCGACTTTTATAAGCCTTGCTATATGCTTTATATTTTATTCCTTCACAAGTTTGTCAACAATTTGCGCTTCTTTTAAGTATTTTTCCTTATGTTCATTATATGTTGCCATCTTAACATCTAGTTCTCCTTTTAGACGCTCCATTTCATTTGCAATTTGTGACTTACTTGCTTTTGTTTTTTCTTTTTCAGCTTCAGTTTGATTTTCCATTTCTTCATCAAGCTTTACAAGCTTATCATAGGCATAATTTATTTTAGAATCTAGTTTTTTAATTTCCCTTTCTTCATTTTGAATTTTTACTTTTAGTCCTGCCATAAGAGCTTTTCTTGCTTTAATCTCATAGTCTTTATCTGATAAATTCTCAAGCTTATCCGCTTTAGTTACCTCTTTATCATTCATCCCTATATGGCTATTAAAGCGTCCAGCTGAAATAGAGAGCGTAACCTCAGTCCATCTTCTTGGCACATTATATGCTCTTAAAATTATCCGTTCATCTTTGATAATTCTGTAGATCTGAGTTTCCATTACATCATTATCCGCTTTCAGGGTAAACTCATATTTTGGATGCTTATTAAGGGTTAAATTTTGCACTGATAGTATTATTTCAAAAGCCTTCTCTTTTTCTACATATTCCCAGGATTCAAGGGTAAATATATAGCTTTCCATATCTATCACATCTCCTGGAATAGCTACATCTATTCCTCGATATACTTTTGGGAAAATTAATCTGCTTGAAAAGAAAAAAGCAAAACCAATAATGAAAATCACTAGAAAAATCTTAAGGCTCTTATTACCTCGTCTATAATGTAACTGCTTTATTTTCTCTCTTACGCTTTTTATTTTATCATTCATCGTAAAGCTCACCCTCATTTCCAATCTCTAAATAAAATGGCTTATATACATAGTTATCTGTAAAAAGCATGATGTATATGCTTTCAAAGTTATTTCTTCCCTTATTTAAGTTCGAAGGCATTAGTAAGTATATACACATTGATAAACTAAATAGCATATATGGTATATACAAAATTGAAAGTACATTACCACTAAATATATGGCTTACCAGCATCCAAATTACAAAGAAAAATAGACTTTTAAGCGAAAAGAATTTATTTACTTTAGTTTTACTTTCGATATTTGTAATTACATTACTTTGTGCCATCGTTTTTTCCTCCGCCCTTACTGTGATAAGCCTTTTCTAAAACCTGTGCTTTTCTATAGTTAGTTTCTTTGTAATCTGCTCTTGATTTTTCATCAGGTTTAATAGCTTTATGATCTCCCTTAACAATGTTATTTACCTGCCTATTAAAATCTCTTCGCTCGCCTACACTTGCATCTTTTCCTGGAGCAAGTTCCTTAACCTTTTTTGAAAACTCAGGATTTGAGAATCTAGCTTTACCATTTTGAATTCCTGCATTTCCGCTATTATTTTCTTTAGATGAACTATCCATAAAATCACTTTGACCTATTTGGGAAGTCTTACCCTCATTCATAAAAGTAGATGAAGCATATCCACTTCCAGCCTTAGAAGATGCCGAAAGTGTGTCGCCATTAGCTTTTTCTCTACTGCTGAAAGCCTTACCATCATTCATAAAATCCGCAGGTTTATATGATGATTTTTCTGAACTTCCTTTTCCATCAGAATTAGTTTTTTTGTCTTTGTCACCGAATTTACTATGAATCTTTTTACCTATACTTTCACCTACGCTTGCATATCCAGATGCCTGTCTTCTTTCATGTGCAGTCTCTCCTGTCTTGGCTGTCCTACCTGTATTAATAGCACCCTTGATACCACCACTTACTCCTCTTCTTCCAACATTTGCAGCGGTTCTAGCCATACCGAAGATTGCCATTGTTCTTGCAAAGGATGAGCTTAATCCAGCATCGATACCAAGTAGTCTTTCGGATAGGTTCGGTCCATCGATTACCACAAAAGCAATGAATAAAGATACTATACCTTTTGTAAGTCCTGTAATTCCAAGTGATGGCATAGCTTCTGTCATTATCAAAAATATTTTTATCGACATTATTGATATGCAAAGCGCTATATATGTATCTCTGATGAAATATAGAATCTGCTTAAGTCGCTCTCCGCTTGATATATCTGCTGCATAGAAAAAAGCCATGAATCTTGATACAATAAGTTCATATGCTATTCTAACATTTTTATAAGCCATCGCAAAATATAAAAGAATTATTGTTGCAAGCTCAAGAAAAGCTGTCCAAAAGTCAAAGCTATATCTATAGTAAAATTCATTTCCAATGGTTGTTGTTAATACACCGTCATATATTTCATTAGGTACAAATTTCCCATTAATATTTACTGCTCTCCATTTCATATATTCATTGAAGGTATCACTCCACTTATATAAGTCTTGTCCTGCTTTTTTATCGCTATAATTAATAACTTCCGTGATATCAATAGAGTTCATAGTGTTTTTATCTTTAATACCACTATTATGTATTATCCCTCTTCCACTACTATAGTCTAAAGTTGAAATATTTCCAGCTCTATCTACTCCGACAAGATCGATCATATTATTATTAACAATCTCATAAACAGAGCTATTTCCCCTATCATCTAAGACTGCACTTTTAAATCCGTTAATAAGACCATTGGCTGTTGTAAACATATAAACACTTGAGCTTAATGTAAGTCCTACTAATAGAATATTTCTCACAAGTGGCTTTCTTTCCTGAAGGACTATATATGATATTCCAAGTCCAATTATACACAGCACCATTAATGCTACAAGCACAGGATAAAATCGCTTAATAAGTGCTTCGATTGCAGGATAGCGTGTAATATCTATCATTCCAAAGGTTTTATTATATATAGATTCAGCTATAGATCCAAGACTTGCAAAAAGTTTAGTTAAACCCCATCCTACATATCTAAGTCCATCGCCTGAAACAGAGTTATTTGATAAAATTGCAGCATTTCTGACCTGCCAAGATACATCCGCTGCATACGCAGCGCTTACAAGCAGCATATTAACTATAAGTCCAATAATAATAGCTGCTATTCTTTTTAATTTCTTCATAAACTCCCCCTTAATATGTACTCCATCCGCCATATCCACACATTTCGATCCACGCATCTACACTCATAGCATATGGAATTTGGCTTCCAACTATTATGCCATTTCCAACATATATACCTATGTGACCTGCCCATGAATTAGATACTGTACAATAAGTACCTGGAGCGTGGTTATTCTCATAAAAACTACCATCCGGCTTTCTACCAGAAAACACTAATGCACCTTTAGGAATTTTCCCTGACTTTTGAGCAATGGTAGAGTGCTTAAAAGCACAACATGTACCTTGATAAGGCACTCCTGCTTGTCTATACATATCCCCACAGAATTTCTGACAGAGATTTGTATATCCGTGATAGTAAGGATTATAGCTATTGCTATACTTACTTGTCTGCGCAAGTATTTTTCTCGAAAACTCTGTATCAGTATCATCTACTCCTACATAGGTTGCCTTCCCTTTTCCAAGATTTTCATTTTGTGCATTAGTTTCTTTATCATTATCTAATGCACTTAATGCACTTACCTGCTTTGAAATCTGTGAGTTTAAACCCCCTACAATTACTATAAAGCAAATCATCCCAATAATAATTGGAAGACCTATGTAGCCAATTATCTTAGCTAATATTTTCCGTCCTGCTTTTAGACCCTTACTACCTGCTTTTTTTGCTGCTTTCTTTCCTAAGTTTGACATATTATCTGCCCCCTGCGAACAGCTTTTCCTCGTAATCTTTTGATAGCCACTCTTTAAATTCTATGCTGCAATCACCTGCGATTGAGAGTATAGTTTCGCCTACTTCAAGAATAGGTATTCTATCTACTTGCGACATTGTAAGCTCAAATGAAAACTTACTTTTTATATGCTCCTTAACACTGCTATCTTGCTTAAACATAAATTTATACTGCGAAAGCTCAAAGAGCTGCTTTATTTTCTCAATATTTTCGCCTGTGCTTTCAGGCATAAAGTCACGCACAGATTGAGAAGCAAGTACAATTCCAGCAAAGAATTTTCTAGCTTCACGCATGTATCTTAGAATCATGTCAAGAATTTGTGGCATAGATGTATTAATCCATCTATGACTTTCATCAATAAGTACCAGGAATTTTGTTATATCGGTACTTTCAACACCATCTTCAGTTTCCCATCTTTCTTTCATTTTTGTACCATTGCTTACCGCATTATCCCAGCATAGCGATACTAATATTTGCATTTGTGCAGCAAATATATCTCCAAGATCCTTTATTGATGAGATATCAAAGCAAACTATCTGCTCACTTGTTATGTTGTTGATTGCACTATGTCCATTAAAGATACTGCCATAGTTATTTATTAGATTTTCTACAGCACCAAGAAGGCTTGATAAATTCCTTGCTTTCTCGATATTAAGATTGGTTTCAACATCCGTAAGTGCAAGTTCATCAGCATTTTTAATCTTGTTGATCATTTGAATAAGGTAATTCTTAAAATCTGTTAGTATTGGGTAATCCACAGCTGCCCTTCCTGTTACCTGGTTATCATTTTCAGGAGTTAAGTTATATGCAGCATAAAAGGATCTTAATTGGTTAGCAAGTTCTTGCCTCAAGATATCATCCATAGAAGGAATTATGCACTTAAAGAAAGTCTGTAATTTACTAATATGATTTGCATAACTTACTTCGTCGTTTTCTCCAGCTCTTAATATTTCTAGAGGATTAAGCATACCTTCTCTTCCGCTGCAGCGTATGATTTTACCGCCAAATTCATTAGTTAAAGATGCAAATTCTCCTGATACATCAAACACCCTAATGTAATTACCTATACTTGCACTATGCTTAAATAGCTTTTTAAGATGTGTTGATTTACCGCTTCCCATATCTCCACATACAATGGAATTATAGTGTTTTCTCTTAGCTGTTTTTGCAAAAGGATCATAAAGTATCACACCGCCAGATTTAGAAAATCCAAGAAGCACTCCTTCTTCATCCAGTAGCTCACTATAGTTAAAAGGAAATCCCATTGCAAGCTGCTCACTCGTTAGTGTTAAGCCTTTTAGTGTAGCGGCTTTGCTATGTGTAATTTGATACGGTTCGAAGAGACTTTGCCATTCTTTTCTTTGCTCATTAAGCATTGTAGTTGCAAGGTATCCATCTCCGTCAAGATTTTCTAAAACTTCAGCTGATTTTTCATCAAGCTCTTTAAGAGTTCTTGCCTTAACAAAAATTCTAAAATCAACAAGCTTTATAACCTCACCAAGCCTGCTTATATTATCAAAGAGCTGCTCAAGCTCAGCCTTTCTTTTGCTTGCTTCGTAAAACTCTTCATAGTCTGTTGCTCCACCAATCCTACTTTTTTCTTCAGATATACTTTTTGTTATATTCTTTTTTACAGCATTTCTATTTTTGCTTGTTATATCAAAAGTACATATGCACCCAGGAATATTAAATAAGTTTATAAGCCAAAACTCACTTATATATGACGGTAGAGCATATACATGAAGACATCTTGCATATCCGTCACCAAACCTTACATACGAAGGTTCTTTAAAAGATACTCCGCCCCTAGGCTGAATCTTTTCAAATAAGGCTGTATCAAGTTCTTCCTTATCCTTTCCCCTTTCAATTATATTTTCTATATGATCATCACCTTGCGATCTGCTTAGCGTTGTATTCATGTTTGATAATTTGTTTAATATCTGTATTTTCTCAGGCAAAGTAAGGCTTTCTGTAAGTTTTAGATAGCCGCTTCCCATATACTTTGATAAAAGCTCCTTATTCTTTTCATAAGCACTTTTGTTTTTCCCAAAATAAAATATATAAAATTCCCTTGTTAGAACTCCGCTTTCAGCTCTATCAAGCTCATCTATCTGACGGTTAATCCATCTTAGTTTTACACTATCTTTAGTCTTTTCCTTGTGTTTTAAAAGTACATCCTTTTGCTTTTGTGTATTAAGAGGAAAATTCATTGATACAAATTTTATGTCAAAAAGAGCTGTCTTGTAGATTTTAATAAGGTTTAAAAGCTCCATATCAAGCTCATCATCGCTCATGTTCTCAATATCTCTTGCTATGATTTTTTCTATTCCCATATACCTTCCATCAGTTAATACAAAAGCATCTAAAACATAATCGTATTTTCTAACTGGAATAAGTGATAAAACTCCGCCTTTATTAACCCTTGTTATAGATTTTTTCCTAGACTTTTTCATATCATGTTCCTTTCAAAAGTTAAGGGGATAGCAAAGCTACCCCCATTAATTTACATAAACCAAGCTGCTATTTCTTTTCCTAATGCCATAGCTCCAAAAGCAATCGCAGAACCAAGAATGATGTATTTAAATTTTTCTTTGATAAATCCTCTTGCTTCTTCACCACCTATAATTGTTGATAATCCTGCAATCGCAAGCATAAGAACAAGTACCGCCATCGTAACTGGCGTAAGTGCATTACAAAGCTTATATATTCCATTTACTAATCCGTTCATTTTTTTATCCTTTCTTTCCTAAGCTTTTTTCTTCTTTCTCTTTGCTAAAACTATAACTATAGCAGCAGCAACTGCTAAAACTAATATTCCAGCTGAAAAAACTATGATTTTTTGCTTTAAGCTCATACCTTCTTTTTCATAATAGGCTGTAGCTTTGACTTTATATCCATCTGTTGAAGTATAGATAACAGAAGCTTTATAGCTTACATTTTCAAGATCATCGCCGCTATATGTATAATTCGCAAGATAATACGGTATTTGTCTTGTTCCGCTATATATAGCAGTTCTTTCATAATGTCCATCAGCGCTACCTGAAGGTAGATTTTCACCTGTAAACCTTCCACCTGTGATTAGGTAATTTGCTCCATTTACACCTAAATACTCATTTATATCCTTTGTATAGCCTTCCCATATCGGAACGCTACCAATAGATACTCTTTTGCCATTAAAATAGTATTCTGTCGCATCTTTTGAATATGAAATAAAAAGAGCAGGTGCGGTAAAATTCTCCGATCTGCTCCTTCCTTCAACGGTATTTAATTTTAATGTATAGTCGCCTTCCTGAATCTCTTTTGGAATATCAGCTCTATTTAAATATTCTACATCCTTTGTAATCTCCTTTCTTTCTGCTTCCTTTATCCACTTAATATCTGCTGAGCTGACAAACGAAAATTCTTTACCCTCAACCTCAGCTTTGATATTTTTATCAAATTTCTTATCAGCTCCTGTTTTAATATCACGCTTTAGTCTTAATGGCTCAACTTCGTACTTAACATCTTTTAATTTATAAGTTTTTCCACCATCTGTGATATGCTTTGCAATATCCTTATCTTTTCCATATTTATCTTTTGATATATATGTGTAAGTCTTTGTTATATCGCCCTTATTATTTTCCGCTGCATAAATTGGCAAGGCTTGAAGCATCACCAGCATTAATATAAATGTAAAGCATGCGAACCTTTTTACATTCTTCATTTTTCTTCCTTTCTTTCCTTTCAAATGATTAAAACTCTATCTCCTCATCATTATTACATAATGAAAAGTTATCCCTATTTACCTCTTCTTTAAAATTCAAAGCATCTTCTATATACTCATCTAGCTGCTCAAGAAGGTACTGATCTAATATAGATGTGTATTTATCACTATTCATATACCTTTCATAAACAGCTTCTTTTTGTTCTTCAGTCAATTCGCACCATCTATCATTTTCGATATTTGCAACTCCATAAAAAAGCTCTTGGTAAGATATTCTTGCTAAAATATTCTCCACAAAAGTTTTGTCTGTTTCTAATGCAAAATCGAAAGATGCTATAGCTAAATCCTTCTCAGTATTTCCATAATACTTTCCCTGATCCCATTCGTTATTCACAGGGTTAATTGATTTGGCTATGAGATACGCATTTGTACTTTGATTTTGTAGCAGAGCATCATTATTATTTCTTGCGATAACGGTATATGTAGTACCATTATTTCTAAAATTATTTTTTCTATAATCTATGGTATTATCATTCATCCCTAACATTAGCTTAGCTTCCTTAAATGTTTTTCCTAAAAGATTATTTTCTGCAAAACTAAAGATTTTATTTTCTGCTACTATAATATGATCTAACATCTCTATTCCTATAAGTTTTCCAGCTTCATATAGTCGCTGCGTTGTTAATAAATCCTCTGGACTAGGACTTGGAAAACCACTAGGATGATTATGTATAGCAATAAAAGATGCTGAATTTGATAAAATAGCTGTTTTAAGTGTTTCTCTTGGATGAGCAGCAGAACTATTTAATGTTCCAACACTTACAATATTGAAATTCAATACCTTACCTTTTGTATCAAGATTAATTATTCCAAATACCTCTCGGTCATATGTGCTTAATTCTTTCTTTAAAATGTCTACTGCATCATCAGCACATCCTACTGTTTCATCACTATAAAGTGGAATATCCTCAACTAGTTTAACTCTTACAACATTCAATTTATTTTTTTCTTTCATCGCTGTCACCATTGCTTAGCTCAACACTTATCACTTCGTTCTCCTTCATATTTTCCACTATGGTTTTTAGTTCCTTAATGTCTTTTATAACTATTTCCATATTTCTTCCTCTCTTTCAAATAGTATTCACTATTTATTCTTCCGCTTCCGTATTATTTTCCCAGGATAAATATTCAACTTTATCCGCTATGAAATCCGTTGTGTACACTTTCTCACCATCTTTATTTGTAAACTGTCCTGTACGCACGCTGGCTTCCACGCAAACAAGCTGCCCTTTTTTAAGATATTTTTCAGCGTTTTCAGCTTGCTTTCCAAACACTGTTATTCTTGGAAAATCTGTCTGTTTTTCTTCGCTTTTAGAATATCTATCTATTGCAAGCGAAAAATTAGCTATCTTTACACTTTCCCCATCTCTTACAACAGGATCTTTAGTTAGTCTTCCAATAAATATTGCTTTATTCATGATTCTTCCTTTCGTGATAAAAAAGGGAGTGTCGGCACTCCCTTTTTTGCTGTATTATTTATTTTTCTTCCTTTTTCCTATCATCATGCAAACTGATAAACCTGCAGCGAATAAGAAGCTCATAGTAAACATGTACAGATTACTGTGATCTCCTGTATTAACTCTTAACTTAAATTTATCGTCTATTATAATCTTACCAATCTTAACATTATCTGCCATAGTATAGCTTTGCACATCTGCGGTATCTTTTACCTCAAAAGATATATCAGGTGCAAGATCATATCTTAAAGGAGCTTTTGCTTCGTGAAGTGTGTACTTGCCTACAGGAAGCTTCTCAAATTTTGTAGGTACTTCTTCAGATAGCCACTCTTTTACTACCTTTCCCTTTTCATCAAGTATCTGCATTGTTGCTCCTTTAAGCAGCTTCCTTGTTTTAGCATCTGTTTTTGTAAATTCTGTTTTTGTTATTTCGTCAACCATTTCAACCTTCTGTACTTCGCTAACGGCAAACACTTCAAATTCAATATCCTTTGCAGTTACATAGCCATCAGGTGCTTTCTTTTCATGTAAGATATATTTACCTGCTTCCAATCCTTTAAATACCTTAGTCTTGTCTTTTTCAGTCGTCCATGTTTCAACAACAGTACCATCAGCCTTTTTTAGCTGCATTACAGCTCCACCAATTTTAGTTTTCACTCCAGTGTTTTCTTCGCTAACTTTGTCAACTTCAACAGTTATTAGCTTTTCATTATCCACAACATCTTTAAGTACATTTACGGCTTGTCCGTGATGATCACTATCTATGATTTGCGTGGAAATTATACCGTCTGTTTTTACATACCCTGCAGGTGCTTTTGTTTCTTCAAATGTATATGTACCATGTAAGCCTACAACTGTTCCATCATCATCTTTAAAAAGTTCATCTCCGGAAACTTTCCATTTATCACCTAAGCTAATATATCCATTTTTATCAGTTCTAAATACCCATGTTCTGAATGGAGTTAATCCAGAAGTATCTTCTGTTTTTTCTTTATAATATTTTACAGTGTATTCTGCTCCTTCTAGTGATAATTCTTTGTTTGGAGTCTCTGCTGCTTTTTTCTGTAATCTAAATGAGAGAGGGTCAAAAATTGGCTCATCCTTAACTCTAAGAGTTGCAGTTTCCGCAGAGCTTACTGTTACTGTATAAACATTAGTATCTAAATTGTATCCCTTAGGTGCAGTAATCTCTTTTACATAATATGTACCTGCTGGTAAGGATATTGTGTTAGAGGTTCCGTCAGCATTTACTATAAGCTCACCTGCATTTTGATCCATAGCAGGGCTTCCTGAAACTCTGTATGTTGCTCCAGCCAAAGAATAATTTTCTGGGCAAAGATTTACAAGCTCTCTATTTGATGCAGTCTCCTTAGTAAGTGTTAGGTAACCACCATAAGAAACGCTAAATGATGCAACATCCTGTGTTCCATCTCCTGATACATAAACGATACCGCTACCCTGTGCTGAATTTCTTACAGAATTTGCATAAACGCTTGCCTTTGATATCGCATCAGAATACAGATTTGCTCCTGTTCCTGACATATTAAAGTCACTTAAATTATATCCTGCCTTTCCTGATAAAGCATTCCATACAAAAGCTTGTGCTAGTGCTTCTCTTTCCATACTACTACCTAAAGGATATTTGTTAAGTATGTAGTCTACTCCTGCTGCTACATAATTAATATCTGATTGGGTCATTGCTGGATATGCATTTTGTATTGGCATAACAGTCTTTTCTCCAGCTGAAAAAGTCACAAACGGATTCGTGCAATAAAGATTTCCGCCATACCCAGCCGTTCTATGAAGATTTATATTACCTATGAAATTTCTCCATCCACCATCAGGATATCTTTCTATTGTAGTAAAACTTCCTCCCGTACTACCTCCACTTGTTACTGTAGCTGCATTCGCTATCATTGGAACTAAAAATAGTATTGCAACAATAGTGCTTATAAAAATTTGTCTTATTTTTTTCTTTTTAAACATATTAAACTCTGTCCTTTTTATTCTTAGCAATAACTTATTTCATATAATTTAATCTAGGGTGGTACTATCGGCTTCATTTTTAATCTCCTCCCAATTGAATTTAAGTATAAAAAAAGAGCATATTTAATGCTCTTTCCATGTGTATTATTATGTTTAATCTACTCCCAATGTCCTACTTCATCGTGGTGTATATATCCAACTACTTCAGTCGCTCCGCTAGGATCTGGAACTCTTTCTCCATTTCCCCAAGAATGTGGAATACCATTATCATCGTAGTAGTTATGTGCATTAATCCATTCATTTTTATTGTAATAAGTCTTAATGGTTCCGTCAATTAATTTTATCCACCATGTATTCACATAAACAGGTTGTCTGACTTCCTCATCCCATGCAGCCTGATCCACCACCCAGCGTTTAGGCTTTGGTGCTGGAGCTGTTCCTGAACTTGATGAGCTGCTATGTGATGGGGTGTTTGCAGAAGATGAACTTGACTTTGCACTTGATGATGCTTTAGATCCTTCAAATTCGCTTTTAACAGCTTTTTCTGTGTCATTATCCTTTTTCTCGTCTTCAGACTTAACATCGCTCTTAGCGTTAGTTTTTTCGTCTTCAGCCTTGCTTGCTTTATCTCTTGCTGTCTTTACTTTCTTTTTATCTTCTTTCTTCGCTGCCTTTTCGATTTTCTTTGGCTCATCAGTCTTACTACCTGCCTTACTTAGTGAGTATGCTATGCCAATAGCAGCTATTAATACTATGGCAACGATATATACTATAAACTCTTTCTTCTTCATCTTCATAACATCACCTTCCCATTTACTTTTTTTATATTATACCATTATCAAGCTCATTTAGTATATTATCTATAGTTTTAACTATCTCATCTACATTTCCACCATGCTCTATTAGATGTTTTCTTTGCATTTTGAGCTGCTGAACCGTCATATTACCACCTTGTGCTTTTGTAATTCCTGTATATACTCTTGCTGGAATTCTTATCTTGTCAAGGTATCTTTGCAAATCTTGATGAAAGCTTTGAAGATCAGATTTATTAATTACATCTTTAGCTGAAAGCCTTTCATACTTTATGTCATTATCCGTGCAATTCCTATATCTTCTTACAGTCTTTCTGCTTATTCCAAGCTCATTAGCTGCTTTTGTGTTATTTGCATCTGGATTTTCTTTAAGATAATTAATTACTTTTACCATATTTTCATTAGGTATGTTTTGCGCCACTGGCACAAAACAAAAATGTAAATGTGGTTCTCCTGATTCATCCTTATGTACATCAGCACTTATAATATTTTTATCTCCGCCATATCTGTTGGAAAGAAAATCATAGCAAGCTTTAAAAAACTTTTCTTCGTATTCATCTGGTAATTCTTTAGGTTTAGTTATAACCCATCCGCTCATATAATTGATATCTTGCCTATTGCTATGTATATGTATTTCTTCAAGCCTTTTCTTTAGATATTCAAACTCCGTCATATTTCTCTGTGGAGCTAAAGAATAATTTAAGTGACTTCTATTTTTATCTATATCAATATTTTTAGGGTATTTAAGTTCTCTTGATACATGCTTGAGCTGATTATATACAGCCTGCTTATTAAACTTTTGATTGGATGCCATGCTTACCTCAATCTATATATTTTTTCAAAAGATATTTGATTTTTATTAATAGTAATATTTTCCCCGTTGAGATTAACAACATAATTTAAAGGATTCTTCTGTATATTGCAATAGTACCTTAGAAAAGATTCACGGTTATGTTTATCATAATCAGAAGAGCCTTGCAGCCTTAATATATCGCCATTTGATAAACCTATTTCATATTGATAAAGATACTTATATATATCTCGTGATGATATGCTGCGATGTTTATTTATTCTTTTACTGCGTACAACCAATCCTATAACTAAAAGCAAAATAGCAGGTATCATTAATTTATCTAAATAATATTCAAACACTTTTATTCTCCTTCTCAAAAGATATTAATTAATTTTCACGAAGTGAAAATTTTCATTGAAAAGCCGTAAGGCTTTTCCCTTAGCATTACAGGCTTAAGGAGCTATGCTGCTTTGGCCAGTAATGCGCTGGGGGTAATCCAAAGGGGGCAGCGCCCCTGCTGGCAACTCGAACTGTCTTCGAGCGACCGATAGGTCGGATATATCCTATCTGACTACCGTAGGTGGGCAGATATGGTATATCTTGTATACGCAAATTGCACGCCCCCTCTATTTAACTGTCTTAAATAGAGCTTATGCAATTTGCAAAGCTGTATAAACATTGGAATATCAATGTTTATACAAAAATACCGAAAGCATTAGCTTTCGGCACACTGACTTAAACTGTCTTTAAGTCTTGTTTATACTTCTGACACTAACACTATACCACAAGTTTTATGTATTTTTTTATCCTTTTTTGCTTATGTAAAAAATAACAAAAAGCTTTATTTTTTCCTATGTTCATTTTTTCAAAAATGTATTTTTAAGCAATGTATATATTTATCTTTCGTTTTCTATTGATGTATCAAATACATCAATCTTTTGACTTGCTATGTATTTAAGTGCCAGCTCTACATATCTTTGTCGATCGGATAACTTCAAATCCTTTGGAAAAAGTTCATCTGATATATGATATGTTTTCTTTTCATTTTTTGCTTTCTTCTTTATAGCTCTAGGTTTTTTCTCTTGTTTTTCTATATTCTCCTGTCCTCGATTAATTACTTCTCTTAAAGCATTCCAGGGAAAGCTTGCTCTAAGCGGTGGATCTTTCTGCACTTCTTTATATTTATCAACAAGACCTTTTGCTATATCCTTAGTCATCTCTTTGTTTTCTTTAGTCATGATTTCAGATACTTGATCCTGGACTGCTCTTGGAAGTTTTGATATGTGCTGAATTTCTTCTTGTGTAACTTTGCTTCTGTTATATAGCCTTACTATGTCGTCAGAGCAATTTGCAAGCGCCATCTTCCTTCTTAAAGTATTCTTTGATATACCGTATTTTTTCGCAACTTCTTCATCAGTTCTCTCCGAAGTCCCACTTTGGGACTTCGAAAGAGATGTTGAATTTTCAACGATTTCATTTTTTGAATTTCCATGACTGAGATTTCTATTTTTATCCTGTACAAGTGCATCATATGTTGCCTTATATGCTCTTGCAAGTTCTATATCGCTTACTTTTTCTCTTTGGATATTTGACTGATTTATAAGCAGCGTTGCTTCGATATCATCACAACTTACTATGATGGCATTTACCTTACTGCTTCCTATCTCCTTTAAGCATTCCACCCTTGTATGTCCTACCAGGATTTCAAACTCATTTTCTATAAGCTCTTTGTAATGCTGCACGCATTCTTTTGGTCTAACTATAATAGGGTTAATCTGTCCGTAGCTTTTAAGAGAGCCTATCATCTCTTCCCTTTTTTCACCGCTGATTTTTGAGAAGTGATTTTTAGGTGATTCTGATAACTCATTTATATCAAGCTCAACTACTTTATCTTTAGCCTTATCAAGTATATTGTCGAAAGCTTTATCATTATTTTTATTAACGCTGCCTAAATCATCAGGTGTAACATCAATCATAAGTTCGCTATACTTACCTGTTATATCGCCCTGCTCAAGAAGCTTTTTGCGTTCTGCTACAAGCTGTTTTATTTCTTCTAAATTTTTCCCTGTTTTAAGAGCCATTCTTAGTAATCTCCTTTACCAAATTTTTAATAGTTCTTTAGATAACTCCTTGAATGCTATTGCAGCTTTACTTTTAGGTGAATAATCCCCTATAGAAAGTGATTCAAATTCACTTTCAGGTATTGCGATTGCCTTTGGAATAAGGGTATTAAAAATATATACATCTTCTCCCCAGGAGATTTTAATAACTTCCTTCATTAATTTATGAAAATTAGTCTTTTCTTGTACCTTATTTATTATTACTCCTGCTGCTTTTAAATCTTTGTTAAATTCATTTTTAATTTGCTCAATAACCTTATTTATTGTAAAGATTCCATCAGAGCTTGCTACTTCAGGTTCCGTTATAATTAGATATTCATCTGAAGCTACAAGTGCATTTTGAAAGTCAAGATTAACCGACGGAGCATTATCTATTAATACATAATCATAATTATGTTTTTCTCTTAAAGTTAATATGTATTTTTTTAGTAGCTTTTCTCTACCCATAGCAGACATTGCATTCATACTCCAATACTCTTTTCGTATATCGCAAGTAATTATATCAAGATTATCTTTTACTCTATGAATTGGATCATTTAGCAATTCCTGGTTTGCCATTATTGAGTTTAGTACATCGACAATATTTTCTTTTATAGCGGTCTCTTTTTCTATACCTGCAAATTTTGTTAGATTTCCCTGCCCATCAAAGTCTATTAGCAGCGTATTCTTCCCTGCTTTCGCAAGTTCAGCTCCCAAGTTAAAAGTTACTGTTGTTTTTCCAACTCCGCCTTTGTAATTGATTATAGAGATTACTTTCACTTTCTTTTCCTCCTAAAAATCCGTAGTTATGCCAAGCTCTTTCGCTATGCTCTCTATCCATTTATTTATTTCAGCATCAAGCTCCGCTTTTTCATATGCTTCTATTTTTACTTTCTTATAAAAATAGTTCCACACTCTTTTCTGCATATCTGGATTCACTGCATGACTAAAAGTTTCTTCTATCGTTTTTAAATGCCTTATTCTAAGCTCGTATTCCTTTTGTCTTTCTAAATCAACATCTCTATTCATACGCTGCCATCTATCATATGCATCAGTTGCTGATTTTATTTCGTAATAGGCAGCTGCAAAACCCCTTGCAGCTTTCTTAGCTTCCTTACATAATCTTACTTTCATAAGCTGCCCTTACCCTTTCGTTTTATTCTCTATGCAAAATTCCATATAAATTTTCCCCTAATAAATTAAAGGCGATACTTTTCACTAAATCAGTTTCAAGTTTTATCATTTCCTTTGACGATAGCTTGCAAGGTATGTACTTTTTCTTAACAATACTTTTAATCAGTGTATATTGGATATCCTCATCTACAATCTTTAATGCATCTGATACCGCCCAAAATTTTTCTTTGATGCTCTTTTCAAAAACAACACATTCGTTAATTTTGTTTTGATATCCTGCATTTCCTGAAAATCCTTTATTTATAGCTGCTTCACTAATATCAATACCTTTAAGACTATATGCATCAACTTTTATTTCATTTAATTTTGCGATTGCCAAGTAATATGCAGATATATTACACATTACAAGATTATAGATCTCTTTTCTCATAAATAGCTTCCTTAACAATATCCCAACTATCTTTTCCTACAGCTATTTCTATGTCAGCTATAATAGCTCTGATTAGATTATATTTTACATATTGTCTATTTTTATATTCCTCAGCTGTAAGTCCCCTCATAAGCTCCGTATAAAGTATGCTTCTTGTAACATCTAATTTCTTTTGAATTATTGTTAGCGAAAACCCATCTGATAGTAAAAACTGTAATTTTTTTCTGTTATCTAAATTAAAAAACTTATTCATCCTTATTCTCCTCACATTTTTTTAGTTCATCTTCTATTTCTGATAATCTTTTTAGTATTATTTCTTTTTCGTTTAATAAGCGTTCTTTTTTATCTTGTTTTTTAATAATTGTAAGCTTTGACTTCTCTTCCTCCGAAAGTTTTTCATATTCCTTTTTATATATTGTGCTTCGCAAAATCACATCACGTTCATCCCAACGGTCAAATACGGATGGATACTTTGCGCTGCCTCCTGTTTTATCAAATTCTCCTTGCATAATTGCAGTGTCATTTAATTTAACTCTTGAGTCACGACTTGGGCGATATACCGTAATAACGTTGCCAATCCTTATATCATCAGTGTCACGATTCTCAAAGTCTTTAGCATTGTACTCCACTATCATATACTCTTCTTTCCCAGTGAGATCAACTCTATATATTTCTAAGATTGCCTCATTCACTTTATCTTCAAATTCCTCGCTAACTTCCCATACATTTAGTTCACGATTCCACTTGCCTTGTAAATTTCTCATTTTACTTACAAAACTTCTGCTGTAAGGTGAAGTGATCAGAAGCAAATTATTTTCTCTCTTGATTTTTATATTCATTTTAACTCCCTTAAATTTATTCATCTTCATCTGAAAGCTTAAGAATTAAATCATAATCGCTAATATCATATTCTTTTCCCATAGCTTTCTCTAAATCTAATTTTTCTATAATACCTTCAAGATTAACAACTTCATTTTCTAAGTGATTATATTCATAGTTAGAAAGTTCAACTTTATTATATAGACCATATTTTTTAGTCCTTACATCTGTTTGTCCACTTGTTAAGAGCTGTTGTTTCATGTTGTTATATTTCAATCTTTTAGCATCAGCTTGTGTGCTGCCTTTTCCTGTATTGTTGATTACATAAGGCACAAGCAGATTAACAGAGTACTCATCTTCAACCTTTTCTATAAGACCCTTACTTAAAAAGTATGTGAAAGCTTGCCCTACAATCTCTACATCTTCTCCAATATCTTTAGCAAGTAATGCTATATATGGTATTTCACCAATTTTTGGCACTTTTAAAATTCCTTTCTCCTCTGTTGCAAGTGCGCATAGTTCCATATAGATTACAACAAAATGATAACCATATACTGGGATATGCTTCATATTTCTAATAACCTCTTGTCTAAAAAAGTTGTTTATTAACCGATAGTAAAAGTATTTCATATTGTCACCTTATATCTCTTATTACTTTATTATTTTCTCTTTTCAAAAAGTAAAAGTTAGAGTTATAGTTATAACTATGTGGAGAAATCTCCACTTGGGTTGAAAATCATAACTAAAACTCTAACTTGTTGTTTAGTGTTTGCTATATTAAATTGTATGTTTGACTGCTCAAACTAAGTAATTCCAACATGTCAGAATTTTAATAGATTTTCAATTCCTATTTAATTCTAACATTCAGCTCTCAAGTTCAAGTGCAAATTCCGAATCACCTATACTTACATACCAATCTCTATTAGTTCTATCGACATGTTTTTTTAGACAAATAGGTGATCGTATTTTAAAAATAACAAGTTCATCATTTATCTTTGGTTCACGAACCATTCTAATAGATTGAAGTTCCATATGATTCCCATTTTCTAAAGGGAAAGCCTTACCCTTCATTTCCAGTAAGCCAGAATAATAAATCAATGCAGTTTCAGGATCTGAAATTTTCAATGTTATTTCTAAATTACAATCAACAAGCTTTATAATATTATTGCTAAATTTTGCTTTGCCAAATCCTATAGACCAAACCAACGACTTTTTTACAGCTCCGGAGTTATATATTTCATCGTAATACATTCCTCCCTGATACTCAGAAATTGACTTCTTGAAGAAGCTGATAATTGTACGCCTATAGTCCAATTTAAATTCAGGCTCATCCAATCGTATCTTTAAAATATATTTCATTAAATTCCTCCTCGTATCCAATTTGGATATATTCAATCAATCATTCTAAAAAACATATTTTAGATTACAAACTGATAATATTCTTTTAATTCGATATATACTAAATATATAAATTTGTCAACCCCATATGTCTTTTATGTATTTTTAAAATACAACCCATTGCCATCTACCTCAAATAGTGTTAAATTTTATTTAGTAATGAGAGTACTGTAGGTAGTAGTCACCTACACCCTACATTGGGGTTCAGAAATTCAGTGTTCGCCAAGAACTATTACCGTAAGGGATGCGGTAAGCTTAGCGTGTAGCGATATACAGCGACATCCCAACAGAGCCAGGAAGTTCCTGGCTCTTTTTATACGATTAAGCGTACTTACGGTTGTAGGACAAAAAGGGGCTATAGGACAAAAAGTGTTGATAAAAACTTCCAAATACATTCAAATTTCAACGTTAAAATATGGTATATCTTCCTTAGAATTAGTTTTCATGGATGATTGTGTTATGAAGCAGGTTAATTGTCCAATTTGTGGATCTAAATGCGTTAGGTATGGCAAATTAAAATCAGGAAACCAAAGATGGCTATGTAAGTCATGCAAAAATGTATTTACACCAAAGATAGACAATGATACTAAACAGCTTCAGCAGTTCTTAAATTGGCTATTCAGTAAAGAAGTGCAGAGTAATATGTCAGGCAGCGGAAGAACTTTTAGAAGAAAAACCTCCAAGTTTTGGGATATATGGGTTATGTCACCAAAGATTGAGGAATCAAAAGATGTTCTGTATTTAGATGGCATATATTTATCACGTAAATCGTGTATTTTGATATGCTGTGACAAAGATTATGTGTTAGGTTGGTATCTATGCAGATATGAGCATTCAGGTGCCTGGGAGGCTCTAATGAGCCGTATAGCAGAACCTAAGGTGGTTGTATCAGATGGTGGAACAGAGTTTAGAAAAGCCCTTAAGAGAAAGTGGCCAAAGGCAAAGCACCAAAGATGTGTATTTCATGTGTTTTCACAGGTTAAAAGATATACAACAAGTAGACCAAATACTTTAGCAGGTCTAGAGCTTTATGCAATAGCTAGGGATTTGTTTGATGTTAAAAGTGTTGAAGATTCAAGGATATGGATAAATCGTTTTACAGATTGGATTGTAAAGCATAAGCGTTTTTTAAGCGAAGTAACATATGATGAAAATTGTAACTCAAGGCCCAAGCATGAAAGACTGATAAAGGCTGAAAAATCAATTCTAAGACTACTTAATGACAATACTCTATTTACGTATCTTGATGAAGAATTAAGGGCTGAGTTTAAAATACCATCGACAAACAATAGAGAGAGGGGGGTACAGGCAATCTCTTGGATTGGCTGTCTAAGCTATCCAAAAAACGTCCGCACCCCCCCCGCTCACTTTTATGCTTTTTCAGACTTAGCCTCTTCCCTGCGCAGCTTTTCAGCCTTCTCCTCATCGATAATCTTCTGAGTCTCAACGAATCTCTTTACCTTCTGGGTACTTGTCTTCTCCATAGGTTCATCAGTTGTGTATACTCTCTTGATTCTCTTGTACGGAGGAAGTTTGTCATTGATTTTCTCAACATCAGCCTTTACTATCGCGTTGATTTCTTCAGGCGTCTTGCCCTCAAATTCCTCTGGATTATAAACGAGCTTAAGTGTGACTACGAGGTCACGCTCATCCTCGGCATTCGGAATACCGACGATAATCGCTTCTTCTTTGTATGGAAGTACATTTAGCTCCTGCTCGATTTCCTCAGGGAATACGTTCTTTCCATTCATCAGTACGATTACGTTCTTCTTGCGGCCTGTGATATAAAAGTATCCGTCCTTATCCTTATATCCGAGGTCTCCTGTGTGGAACCAACCATCGTAAATGCACTCGTTCGTCGCCTCTTCATTACCATAGTAACCGAGCATGATGTTCTCTCCGCGTGCGATAATCTCTCCGATGCCGTTCTCATCAGGCTCGTAGATGTCCATTCCAACACCTTCGATTGGAATTCCTACGGACCCAGGTCTTCTATACGCAGGTCTCTCTGCAGAGAGCACCGGCGAGGTCTCTGTCAGACCATAACCCTGTAGACATATAACTCCGAAGTCATTCCAGCCCTTAATACACTCTGGATCAGCAGCTGCAGCTCCGAGGATTACCATGCGAAGCTTTCCACCGAACGCCTCGAGAACTCCCTTAAATACAGTTCTTCTGATGTCTATATGTGCCTT
>ERZ773037.282-NODE-282-length-27804-cov-7.752676_pt1 | contig 27804 bp, 47 predicted proteins | sample MGYA00511466_ERZ773037 | MGnify/ENA primary metagenome ERZ773037 (study PRJEB29015, sample SAMEA2738146) | human oral metagenome | biome: human oral; feature: human-associated habitat; material: saliva | place: China | collected 2202 ... | reverse complement strand
TAATATGTGTATATATTATATAAACATAACTTTGCGAAATGTTACAAAGCAAAATCATAAACTTGTATATAGAAATTCAAAAAAGACATATTTTCATATTATTCGGTGTTTGAGGTGACCTAACCCCTTGCGGGACAAGGAGTTTCGCATAATATGTCGACATATTATTTTTGGCGTTTTATTGACTGTAGAATATGCCCTAAACCCTTGATACTATTGACTTTATACCCCATAATATTAGATATTTGGCGTTTCATATTATTGCCTTATTTGTGACATATATCACTTCTTTGAGACGTTTACGTGGTGGTGATTGTCTAAGCTCTTAGACTTTAGTTTGGACGATAGCATTTAATACTAGGATGCCCCTCAGAAGTTCTTAGAGAGCCGTCACGCGATTTTAGGGTTGTTCTAGGGTAAATATACCAGACAGGGTTTAAAACGGCGTAGGGAGCTTCTCAGAGCCCTTAAAAACGATATGTTAATTTTACGGTGTTTTTAGAGACAGTAGCAAAGAATGAGCAATAGTATTTGACTTTAGAATAACTCTCAGACGCTCTCAGAAGTTTGTGACGCGATTTTAGGGTTAATCTAGGGTAAATATACCCGATAGGGTTTAAAACGGCGTAGAGAGCTTTTTAGACGGGTTTCTGACCTTTGTGAATTTCTTCGATTTTTGCGGCGATGTGACTGGCTTTGACGGAAATCTTGTTCCATACCAAATAAGGCACAAGGTCGAAGACACGGAAGTCCGACGGTTTGAGTTCGTCGTAGTTGCGGATAACGTAGTTATCAAGCGCATTGGCGTATTCGTGAGCGAAATGGTTGCGTTTGGTTTCTTGACGTTTGGCTTCGCTGGTAGCGTCTAAGTCTTCAAACAAGTGCAAGTCATGTGTGATACGGGCATAGGTATCGTTGTTAGCTGTTACGATAGCCATGAGGTTGTCAAAATGGGACATAAGTCTCTCCTTTTTCGTTTAATCTGTGAGCACGCAGAGCATTGTATCAGGGTTTTGATTTTCAAGCAAATCGATATAATCATCCCATTTGATACGGGTGTCTTTGTCAGTGCTTGTTTTAATGGCGTTTAGAAGCGTCGCTACGCTTAGTTCGTAGTAGTCATCATAATAACCGTCTGTGTCTGCGACGAATTGTTTGAATACAGGATTGGTTGTATCAAGCGCATTGGCGACAATGATGTCGGTAAAGCGATGGATTTTTCCTGAGAAATTGGTCTGAATGAGGCAATCTTCATCGATGGTTTCTAAAGGCTCCCCTTCGTTCCATTTGGCGATGATGGGTTGCAAGTCGTCGTTTGTAATAATAGTCATCCCTAGAGACATGGGCTTATTTCCTTTCTATCAGCGAACGCGAGGTTTGGGTTGGCGTTCAAAGTCTGTGAGTGTTTTTAGAGCGAGATTCTTGAAATCTTCGTCAAGCGCATAAGTTGTACGTGGTGTGACAGGTGGGTAGCGTTTAGGGTTAGTTTCATTGACGAGACGTCTGACTTGATTTTCAATGAGTTTAGGGTCAACGTCATAGTAACGTTCGTCTTGAAGGTTGTTTTGGATAAGGGTTACGATTTGGGATACGGCATAAGTGTTTGGCAATGGTGTGTTTTCCTTTCTGTAGTTTTTAGAAGTCGGAGCGGATGGATGCGACGTTATTTGGCGATAGTTCAATCGTGGTGGTATTCGCGAAGGTACTATCTGTGGTTGTCGTTAGAACGCTAATGCCACTTGTGTGGAGTGTGCGAGCAAGTAGGACAGCGTCGCTGGTATTGAGCTTGTCGATAAGGACCAAGTCAGGCGCAAACTGCTCAATGGCATTAACGAGGTCACCGTAGGGTTGAGGGTTGTCACTTAACTCTAGACGAATGACATTAGGATTGAGACATTCAGCGTAACGTTCCACACTAACAATGACACGTGGTTTCTCGGCGTAAGTTTCTTCCAATAGCGCAAGGGCTAGGTTTTTCTTATTGGCGTTTTCTTCACTAGACGTGATGATGAGCCATTGGTTGGGTTTTTTGAGTTGTTCTAAGATAGTTGTTTTGTCGGTCTCATTGATGAAGATAAAATTATCAAGGGTTGTAGGTGTTTGTTCAGAATGACGGTAGATGGTCAAGGACGCACTTAAGCCACTGATGTTTGGAATGACAACGAGCTTAGCGTGAGCGTTGATATCACCCTTGGCGTAAGCCACTTTGGTGATAAGAGGCTTGCTTGGGTTTACAGGCACGCGCCCTTCGAACAAGAGATGTTGGATGATAGCCTTGCCGTCTTCTTTTGACATATAGACGGGTAGCGCGGCTAAGGTATGATCTTTGGTTCGATAATTTAGGACATAGCCGTCAACGTGTGGTGTGATAGACGCTTGTGGGTAGTCATTCGAAATGGCAATGGCGAAGAGTTCGTCGTAAATTTGCTTTTGAAGTTCGGTAAGAGACATAAATTTCCTTTCTAAGTGCTAGCGTTTAAGATGTTTTGGACGTCCGTTTCGGCTGTTTTGAGGGTTACCTTCAAATCAGTTAGTAGATTTTTAGGCGTTGTTTGAAACTTGCGGTTGAGGTTCATTTCAGGAAAACCGTCAAAGCGATGCCCTTTGATAGTGAGACGGCAGTCAGGGTCGGGTGTATCAATAAAACGCATAGATTTCCCGCGTTGTCTATCAACAGCTATGGTTAAAAGACCTTCGACGGTATTGCCGTCGCTTGTCATGAGCGATAGTTTGGCAGTGGATTCTCCGATGGTGATGGTCCCTGCGACAATGGATGGGTCGGTATGCGATAGCATAGGCATTGGTGTAAGACCATAGTAGATATGCTTTTGCGTGAGGTCACTTACACTATTGAAAAAGGCTTGACGACTTTCTAGCATAAAGGCATAGGCATTTACAGCGTTTTCTTTAAAGGTTTTCAGGTCCAATTGGGCGATATGTTCAAGTGAGTCTTTGGCTTGAAGCGATAGACTCTGAGCATTTGGCGTGATAGTGTATTGTTTGGCGTCAGGCGCTTGCCCTTGACGTTGGTCAAGCGCATGCATGATGGCAAGGGCTCTGACATGTGACGATGGGTGTAACATAGGCTTCCTTTCTAATCCTTGGTGAAAATCTTGCCAAGCGCCTTAGACGGTTCTTTATCGACATAGAGAACCACGAGTTTAAGACGGTAGGTGTGTTCTTCTTTGTGGAGTCCTAGTTTCGTCAAATCTAGGGTCATGGGTTGATAAGACAAACTTGAGACGATGCGAGTGGTAGATTTATCCGTCGTACTATAGGGCTTGATTTCAGTGATGTCTTTTTTACTGATGTAAGCGTCAAAAGACTTACCTGTACGTGGGCGCGTGACGGTAACTTTAGTGAGTTTATTTGTTGCGCGAACTCGTTTGATGAAGTCACTTGGGATGTTTTCGGTAGACGCTTTGATAGTCTTGTCGTCGTTTTTGAGTTCAAGTGTCAGAAATTCATCAAGGTTTTGGGTCTTGTCGTAGAGGGTGACGTTTTTACCGAGCTCGGTGTCGGCAATGGTAGTCGGTTTGGCCGCAGTTCGGATGAAATAGATACCTAGAATGAGACACAAGGCGAAGCCCGCCAGATAGTGAAGGGGGAAGTGTTTCATGTGGGCGGGTCCTCGGTAAGCGGCGTAGCCGATAAATCCTAGGATAAGCAGACAGCCGATAATAAAAGGCAATAGATTTAACCAACTGGTTGTTTGGAGGGTCATGAGTATTCCTTTCAACGTTGTTTTATAAAGAAAAAGAAAACACAAGGATTTAGTCCTTGTGTTTGCTTTTAGAGGTCGGGTCTCAATCGCCAAAGCGTTGAGGGTTTCTTGTTATTTTGGACGGTTTCGTCCGTTTTGATGAGCATAGGCTCAAAGGCACGCATGAATTGCGTACGTGAAATCGTTCGCGAACGCCCTAAGAGCTGAAGGGCGTAAGGGATAGTGAAGGTGTCACCCAAGAGCTTTAATTGGACGGGACGTTCGTAAGACCAACGCTTGAATTGTTCGAGGGCGTCCAGTAACATGTCTTTGTGGTCAAAAGCTAGGGTGATGGGTTGACCATCGACACTTAAACTGTAGTCACGTTCAATAAGTGCCCATTTGAGATTAGCGTCTTTGTGGTTTGTTGTGGTATTTTTAAAGACGATATGAGCGTTAGTGATGGTCCAACCCCTAGGGTCACGGTTTGGGTTGTCGTAGAGTCCTAGGGTTTCAATATCGTGTAGGCGGACGTCCAAGCCCGTTTTCGCTTTGGTGATGCGTTTGATGGCTTGTTTAGACGTTTCATCGGGTTCTACGACACCGCCCGGCAAGCTATAGAGACCTGCAAAAGGTTTACTTACTCGCTTGGTGACGGCGATATAAAGCTTGTCGAGGAACTCATCGTAGGAGAAACAGAGGAGGTCTGTACTGTATACAGGTTTTTTCATAAAGTTGTAAGTCACCTTTCTATAGCCAGTCGGCTAAATCTTCGCGTTGGCTAGGCGAGAGTTGGTGTTTGTAAGTTTTGAGCCAGCTGCGTTGGGCTTCAGTCGGTTCTTCGATACCGACATTGGCGCAATCTGTCAGAGCGTGTGTGATTGGTGAGACCGCGCAAGCGAAATAAATAGCACTTTCGTCGTCTTCAATATCACGGTTGAAAGCAACAGCGTTGTGGGTGCCGTAGATACATTCGTAGAAACGACCTGAGCTGTCGAGCCAACCCGTGAATCCTTCGTCGTCTTTGAGCGGACGCTGTGGGTGTTCTTCGATAGCCTTGATTTCGTCTGTTGGGTCAGGGTAGTAACCACCGACTTTATTGACGTAGAGGACACTGTCTTTTAGGAGGGTTTCGGCGGGCGTTGGGTTTTGTGCTAACATAGACGTGGGAAGGTCGGGAGAGAAGGCAAGACGTTGTGTGAGGGTCGTGACGTGCCAATCCTCGAGGTCAGCCATGAAGGCAAGGTCTTCGGCTTTGACGTCTTCGTCGGTTTCGTCGTTAAAGACAACATTCTTGTCTAGAACGCGATGCCAACTGTCAATACGGTCGGTTTTGATGTGAGCGTAAGTGGGCATAAATTTCCTTTCTATGAGACAGGTAGGATGTTTGAAACAATAGCGCCGTCGTCAAGGGTTACGAACTCGTAGTGTTCGGTGACTTGGTTAATGAAACGGTCATAATAAGGCGCTAGTTTATTTTTGAGTGCGTGTAGTTCATCAGGGTCAATGACAGTCTCGTCGCCACGTTCGTTGATAAGGGCGATATGCTCTTGCTCAACTTTGGTGAATACGATTGGATTGTCACTAAAGAAGCTCTCGTTGAAGACCGCAAACATTGTGAGATAGGACATGAGCTGGCTTTTGTCAAAGACGCGGAGGGTTTCTGCGTAATCTTCGAAGCGAGCTGCGATACCTGCATAGGCGTCAATGCTAGGGTCTAATTCAGCATACCAGTAGCAATCAACAGGTTCATAGACAAGCTGTGTGGCGTTTTCGTAAGTCGTCATATCATGTCCTTTCTAGTCGTTGTAGAGGACGCAATCTGACGCATGAACGACGTATGTTCCTTTGCCGTCTTCTAGGGTTATTTGGAAGGTGTCGCTATGGCGGTACGTCCATTCTTTGACGTTACCTTTGATGATAGTGTCATCAGGAAGCTTGATAATAGCGTGTTTGAAGGTGCGGGCTACACTGTTAGCGTTTTTGTTGCCAGTGCTACAAGCCGTAAGAAGCGGTGTGGTGATAAGAGCGATGGCGAGTAGCTTTTTGAATTTCATGAGTGTTTCCTTTCTATTTGGTGAGTATGGTCAGTTGTTGTTCGATGAGGCAAGGCGTTACTTGGAATTGTTTGGCTAGTTTATGAACAAGTTGTTTCTTGTTTATGGATTTTTGTTTTGTCTGTTCGACCGCGACTGAGAATATTTTGTCAGGTAATAGCAAGTGTCTAGCGTCGTCGTTATCTCTTCGGTTTGCGCATTTTTCGATGACTGTTTGGTATTTGTCACGTTCGCCTTCGAAGGTTTTATTGTTCTCGATGTTTTTTAAGACGTCAGTGACAGTTTTCTTTCGGTTGGTGATGTGGTTAGCGATAGCTTTTGCAATAGCGAATCGTTTGTTTTCACCGCTCATCGCAAACGTTAAATGAATTGTACTATCGCCGTATTCATTAGCGGTGTAGCTGGGAATGAGGTTTGCGCGGTCTGCGATTTTTTCAATAGGGATGGCATCATTGTCAGGGTCAATTTTGATGTCTGAGATAATGATGCCAGCTTTTTCAAAGTTTTCTCGCAGGTCTTTTGGAAGCGCGTCAGCGTATGATAGTAGTGTCATTCGAGTCTCCTTAGTTGTGTCTGATGTGTCTGAGCGCATATTGGATACGGTGGTTCAAATCAGCGATAAAGTTGTCGTAAGTTTGGGCGACGTTAATTGAGTCATAATATTGGAGATACGGTTTGTGTGATATATCTGAATATTCGATAACACCGATACGGACGCATGATTTGTCTACAATTGGTTCGTCGTTACCCATTTGGCTGACGGATTTGTAGATAACGATGCAGACGCCAGGGTAGACGCTATTGAGATAATCAACCGCTTGGTTGAAGCGTTCTTCAAAGAGTGTCTGACGTGTTTCTAGGTAGTTTTTGAATGTATTGTCTATGGTCATAAGTTAATCCTCTTTGTCTTAAAAACCGAAGCATTCTTTGAAACACTTGATGATATCATTGTTGTCAAGGTGTCTGTCGTTTTTGTTGATGTAACAATCCACACCGCCTTTGTAGGCATATTCCATAGTGATTTTCACGTGTAGCATTTTGTCTTCGGGATAGTTGTCTGTGATGGTGAAGACAAATTGTTTGATAGTCGTCCCTGCTTGTTGACGGTTTTTGACTTGTAGGTTACAGAGGGCACCGATAGAGACAGTGGTTTCTGTGTTGACATAACAATTATTTTCGAGACCTTGCCTGAAGACGTCATAGTTTCGTTGGGATTGGAATAAGGCTTCGAGTTTTTCGCGAAGGTAGGCAGTGTTATAGTTGTTGTCATTTAGGCAGTTTAATTGTTGGCTGAGATTCATATGTGTTTCCTTTCTAGTTTTCTAGACTTGTGTCATTGTTACGGCTTTTACAAAAGCGTCAACTGTTTGTTTAACGGCTTCAGTGAGGTATTCGATTTCTTTATCAGACAGACGTTCAAGTTCAGCGTTATTGTACTGGTTAATAGGTAGCGGCGTGTCTTGTGCATAGTCTTTGTAGATGTAGCTACGAAGGTCTATCTTGTGATGGTCATTGTTGCTTTTTGATAGGATATCAACACTAATGGCGAAGCTAACGTTGTGGCTACCTAGTGATTTATATAGAGGTACGTTAAAGCCGTTGCTAACCTTAATGATAGTAATGGTGTCAGGTTTTTCGATGGTCTGCTGGTATGGAAAGTTTTTACGGACGGCTTTGTGTAGGTCGTTATAAGATTTAGGTGGTTTAACTGTTGTGAAACCGATATATAAGTCGTTGCAATAGTCTAAGACTTTAGGGTCGTTGAGCGCTTTGGTTAGACCTTTTAATGGGTAATTTGACATGAGCAGTCTTCTTTCTATGATTGAATGAGATTAAGTTGGCGTCCGAAGGTTTTAGCGACGGATAAGGGAATGTTGAAGTGCTGAGCGACTTTTTCCATATCAACGTAATCATTTTCGTCGATGCAATCTGAAACGGTTTCTCGGAAGTCATCTTCAGGACAAAGGATGGCTGCGCCTAAGGTGTTGGCTTCAAACATGATTTCGTTGGCTTCTTTACGATAGAGGTCATAGGTGTTTGTGACGTGACCGAGTAGGATATGGCCAAGGTCGACAGCCATGTGAAAACGCTCTTTAGGCGTTGGGTTGTCGATAACGGTGAACGTGTAAGTATTGTTGTCGTAAGTGACTAGGGGTTTGTCAGGTAACGTATCAACCGTTACGGTTATAATGTCTGAGAATGAACGAATAAGGGCTACGATATCAATGGGGACAGTTGGTTTGAGCTCTTGATGAAGTTTTGTAGCGATTGGACGGTAGATATTAGGGTCGATATACATAGCGTATTGCCTTTCTATACAATGGTTGTTTTATCTTGCCAATTATTGATGTTGCGGATCATGTCTTTGAGTAAAGGGTAAAGTTGGTTGAAGTCAGTTATAGTGCGCGTGTCACAAATGGTTTGACTGACGTCGTCATCAAAACCGTAAGTTCTGAGTGTTGTTGTATCATCAAGAGTGGTGATAAAACCGTCTTTATATGTATGTGTTGTTTTTTCGACTTTGACAATGATATGATTATCGGCTTGTTTATCGAAAGAAACGATAACATTTTTGTCAGTGAGTTCAATAGGGTTTAGCAAGCGTTTGGCGTTATAGACTTGTTTGTAGTCTAGTTTTTCTTCTAGTTGGTCAGCAATAGCAATAGCCATTGTGAGTTCTTCTTTGAAGTCAACTAGGGTGCGTTTTGGAAAATCGTATTGATAAAAATAACTGTATGTAAATACTTCTTCGTTATTTTTCATATAGGTTACTTCGACGACGGGCATCTTGTCGGCGTCAGTGCTGGATGTGAGTGATAGACCGTCGATGGTTTTGGCAAAAATTGATAGTTCTTTGAAAAAATTGATGAATTGTTGGTGCTGTTCTTTTGATTTTAAGGCGATTTCTCGTTCAAGATAGTATTTTTCTTGTTGAAGCTGTTCAACTTGTTTGTTAATGATTTCAAGTTTTTCCTTAGGTGTGTGGTCGTCGAGGAATTTACCAAGTTTTACGAACTGGTCTTCCATTTCAGCGATAGTTGCGTTGACGTCTTCGTCTGTAATGTTGTAATCGTTTGTCATAATGTATTTTTCTTTCTAGTCGATAGCTTTGCTTTGATAACTATCAATATTGCGGATGACGTCTTCAAGAATGGGATGGAGTTGGCTGAAGTCAGTCATAACACGGGTATCACAAATGATTTGACTAACGCAGTCGTTTTCAACGTCGTTTACTGTTTTAAGCGTCGTTGTGTCATTGAGAGTGACGATAAAGCCGTTGTCGTAAGTGTGTTTGACTTTTTCGGTTTTGACGATAGTTGTGCCGTCTGTTTGTTTGTCGAATGACACAATGATACCCGTACCTGCGAGTCGGATAGGATTTAAGAGTGCTTTGGGCTCATAGGTTCTTTGAAGTGGGATTTTCCCATGTAGCTGGTCAACGATGGCGATGGCTGTCATAAGCTCTTCTTTGACGTCGTCCGTCGTCTTTTTAGGAAAATCGTGTTTGTAGAGGTAATACTGAACGAAAACTTCTTTGTTATCTTTGGTGTATGAGATAACGATATCATCCTGCTCGTCAAGTTTGACACTCAAACCTTTGATGGTCTTCGCAAAGTCCACAAGCTCTTGATAGACTTCCATGTAGCGTTGACGTGTTTCATTTGATTGGTGAGTGATTTGATCTTCGAGTTCTTTTGCTTGTTGTTGATAGATAGCAATCTGCTGTTGAATAGCTTCGAGTTTATCTTCAGGTGTTTCTTGCTCGTTATCGTTTGGGTAGAGCTTCTTAATTGCTATCTTGTTGGTTTCTTCATTTGTCATAATGGTGGTTTTCCTTTCTAACGGCTGATGATTCCGAGACTTTGTAAACGGTATTCGAGTTGGTTGAAGGTGACTTGTAGGAGTTCGGCAACTTCGACTTGAATATTATGGTGGTTTGGTTCATATTCTAGAACCTTGGCTTCTTCGACGCCTGTTTTGGGGTTGGTGTGGTGAATAATAGTGTATTGGGGTACCAGTTTTTCCCTGATAAGGCGTTTGAGTAGTTTTTCAGGCATGAGCAATTTGTCAGCTACTTGTGATGCTGCTCTGTCATACATATTGATACGAATTTGCCAGTTGTTGCCGCGAATATCTTTATAGTTTGTGGGTGTTTTTAGCAAGATATAGGCGATAGAGCGCGTATCCTTTCGACGATTTGTTATAAAGTCGTCTTGAGTATGCGGTACGATTTGACGTGCGTCCGTGTCAAATTCGGTGTCTAAGTCTTTATTGTAGGTAATCCCTAAGATATCAGCAATTTGTTGAGGCTTAATCATCGGGCTTTTGAGTTCAGTGTTGTTAAAATCTTCGTTATCAATAAGGTCTAGAATATCTTGTGGATAAATGTCTTTGAATGTAGTCATAACGGTAGTATTTTCCTTTCGTTTAAAGTAAAAAAGAAAACCTAAGGTTTTAGACCTTAGGCTTTCGTGCATTAGATGTCAAAACCTAAGTGTTGGTTAATGGCTTTGATGGTGCGTTGGTAGTTATCTGCGAAGAAGGTATTAGCGTTGGAGTCAAGGACAAGGAGTTTGTCTTCGAAGCCTGCTTCTTCCAGATAGGTTGTGAGCGTCTCTGTAAAAGCATCACGGGTTTCTTGGTCGCTCATGGTTATATCGCGGAAACCGTCAACAACGTAAGCTGACTTCGGTGGAATGAAGATGATGAGGTCCCATTGTTCACGTGCAACCGTTGCTTTATAAAGGTCATAAGGCATTTGGTATTTATGCTGCGGGATAGACTCTTTGAGATAATGGTTAATATAGGTCATGGTGACGCTTGAGTTAGCATCTGCAAAGATAAGCTCTGAATGTGAGCCTTCGTCAATGACGTTAGCAGTTTGTTGATACTGGTCAGCCAGTAGATGGACGTAGTCATTGATGTCTAGTTCGTCGTCTCTGACGTTGTAATGGTCTTGGTAGGTGCGAACATATTCGAGACTAACAGGAGCATTAAAGACGCGTCCGAGGTAGTTCTTCTTGGACGTCCAAGTCGTTGCCGTGGAAATGGTTGCGGTTGAAGTCATAAACAACTTTTGGTGTGTAGTCGAGCCATTGACGTCCTTCTTGAATAGCGACGCGATGGATTGGCGTTTGGTCATCAATAAAGATGTCTTTCTCAAGGGTGACACCCATAAGAGAACCACCACCGTTGTTGCTATCAAAAAGCCCAAAGGTTGTTGATTTGCGGATGATGGCACCTTCTTTTTGACAAAGCGCAACAATGGCGTTCCAATCATTACTATCAGGAATAGCAACGAGTTGATAGTCACTCAAGTCAGACATGTCGTAAAGTTCATCATAGAGACTTGTCAAGAAAGTGGAGTTTTGACGTTTAGCTTTATTGTGAAGGTCGTCTTCGGTATAGCCTTGCGTTTCAAGAAGCCATTCGACAGGGGTTGAGACGGTTTTATTGTCTTGATTGTAGCGTTCTTCGATATTGCCGTAGTCGTCATCCCAATAGCCACCGAAAAAGATGGTTAAGTCTTCAGGGGTTGAGTTTTTGAGTAAGTCTTTAGCGCCGTAGTCGAGGTCAACATATTCAGCAAAAAGCTCACGGTAATAGTCACAAAGGTCTGTCGGTCCGCAATCGAAAAAGTCTTCTTCTTTTTGATTGGTTGCTTCGATAAAGGCTCGGATGGTGTCAAATTCAGGACACCAGTCAGTATTTTCAAGAATGTAATCGTTGACAAGGGTTTCAATTGGCATCTTGCATTCAACGGCGTCTTTGACGAATTTAGCCATACGGTTAGCTGAAAATTCGTCGTTGTAATCGATATAAAGGGCTTCTTCTAATTTACCGTTATAGTGGTTATCGAGAAAGGCAACGAAACGGCTCTCACGTTGGTTATCTGCGATAGTGAAATCAATTGGTTGATAGCCCTTGTCGATTAACAAAGCATTGAGTTTTTCGGGTTCGCCGATGAGGGTTTTTGGTTGGTTGTGTTCGGCAAGGAAACCAACTAAATCTTTGTCTTTGGCGATTTTACGGTATAAGAGTGGCATTAGCGCTCCTTTCTAAAAGGGTTTTGGAGGTTCAGGTAGTTCAGCCCAATAAATGGTGTCAACGTCATAGTTGGTATCAAACGCAGGGCAGCCGATGCCGTCACTGACCCATTGGTCAATTTCAACAATATTCCTGTTTTCGACATATACGAGGACAAATTGCTCATCGAAGGGTGTTGGTCCGTCCCACATAAATGAAATAACACCTTTGCCGTATAAGTCGTCGTATTCTTCTTGTTCTTCAGCTGTTAATGGGCGCGTGGTGAGTTTGTTCCATGTGATTGCTGTTGGGAGAGTTAGTGTGTTTGACATGCGTTTTCCTTTCTAAGTGATTTAAGGACGTGCAAAACGTCGTCAAGGTCAATGTAGTCCTTGACGGTAGGATTTTTCGTCTGTAAAATTTCTTCGTATTGTTTACGAAGGTAATCACCCATTTCGTTGAAGAAGTTTTGTTTACTTTTAGACAAACGAGCAAAAGCTGTGCCGTAATCTTCAGGTAGGAAGTAGGCGACGCAAGGCTTGGTTGGATCGTTGGTCAGAATAAGACGTGAGGTGATTTCAGGTTGCGTTGGATAGTAAATATCCCAATCGACATACCCATAATCCTTACAGAGCGTTGTCTTCCCCATGCCTGGAAAGGCATAGATGTAAATAAGTTCAGTCATAGAGGTCTTCCTTTCGGTTAGACGGGGTAAATGACGAGGTCGATAGCCCAATCAGGTAACTGCTCAGGGTCGACTGTGTCTAATTCGACGATGCGTTCGGTAAGGGCTTTCTGACGCGGGTCGATGTCGTCGTCTTCATCGAAGTTCTCGTAAGCTTCCTCGAATTTTTCCCAAAGTTCATCCTTGGCGTTTTCCTCAAGTGTTTCCGTACCAAACTCTGAGTAAAATTCACACTCTAAGGACGTCACGTAACCGCTACTATGGGTGGCCGTTAGTTTGGCGTTCCATAGGACGTCAGGGTCATTTTCTTCGAAATAACGGTTGATGATGTCATTCGCGTCATTTTCATAAGGAATGGTGTCCGCGGATTCAAGGTTACCATTACCGTCAAGGGTAACGAACTTGCTACTAGTGCGATAATCGTTAGATTTAGCGGCTTGGACGGCTTTGTAAGGGTCGTTTCTGAAGTAAAGGTCGAAAAACTCTTGGTCATTGGGGTAATAGTTAGCCGCGTTTAGCTCGTCGATGTTGTTTAGGTCGATATAGACGCTTTCGAGACTTGCGAAGGTGTCAACAATGTAGAGATACTTGTAGAAGGTTTCTGTTCGGTCTTCGGTGGATAGGTCGTCGAACCATAGACGGACGGCGTTGTATTTGTCGTAATACAAATCTAAGAACTCAGCTTTGTCTAAGTCGAAGTCAATAGCGTCAAGGTTTTTGGCGTCGTTTAAGTCTTCGAAGATTAGATGATTGCCGTCATGTAGTTTTAGAGTGATACGCATGGGTTTTCCTTTCATTAGATAAGAGCGTCGTTAGCAAAGAGCAGGAGCGCTAGTTGCGCACGCGCTGTGAGGTTAGTCGCCGTTGTGGCGATGGTTTTGGCTTCGTCTTTAGACACCCATTGGTATTTGATGACTTCACCTGAGCCGAGGTCTTGTTCGGTATGTTTGGTTTCATCGATGACAAGAATGACGGGTTGGACTTTTTCGTCACTCATACCAACGGATGAATAGGTTGCAGGTAATGTTTTGGCGTCAAGAACAGTAGTGTAGCCTGTTTCTTCTTGAAGCTCACGTTTGGCAGTTTCGACGGGTTTTTCGCCTGGGTCGATAAGCCCTGCGGGTGTTGAGATAGTCCAACCGTTGACCGGATAGCGAAACTCATGGGTGATGAGCATTTGACTGTGGTCTTTGTTGAGTACAAAGATGGTTACAGCGTCAGGGTGTTTACGCGAACGATTAGGGTTGTGATTAGGGTCACGTGAGACGATGTCATAAGACTTAATACTACCGTCATCGGTTCGGTATTTAGACCTTAAGAAGAAGAGGTGAGACCCTTTAGCACGCATGATGGTGCGAATGTGTTTAGGCATAAGTGCTTCCCTTTCTATTTTTCTTCGATTTTGTCAGCGACGTAACGGAGATAGTTGGCAAGAGCGTTCATTTTGTCTTTATCTGTTCCGATAGGTTGTTCTTCATCATCGTCTGTGATTTCGTAGATTTCGGTCTTAGTGTAAGCGTCAATGGCTTGGTCTAAGATAGAGACGATACTGTCGTATTCAGACGCCGTGATGTTTTCGTAAGCGCGGCCTGTGAGGTCTTCGGCGTTGTCGCGGAGCATTTGTTCGATAGTTTCTTGAGCAGTCATAGTGGGTTTCCTTTCTAAAGTAAGCCTTTTTCTTTGAGTTGGTTGGCGAATTTTTGACAATCAATAAGGTCCTGATTGGTTGGTTCGGTGACACCGAAATCGACGGTTAACTTAAGTGGTTGATTTTGCGTTTCTGTTAATAAACTTAAGTGATTAACGAAACGGTCATAAACGTCTTCAAGGTTACCTGTTGAAGCTATATTTACAAGTTTTTGATAAAATGGTAGATTTTCAAAACCTTTATAAGCACTTAGTGGGTAATCTTGGTCGGTGCTGTTTTGAAAGTAGAAGCTTGCATCGTAGTAATCATTGAGTTGGTTTTGAACAGGCGTTGTAAAGCCATGAGGGACGCCTAGTAGCTGGTAAGTAGGCCAGTAGTATAATTCTAGGCTGTGGTGTTTGATGGCTTCCAGGATGCGAATAAGGGGCGGATTTGAGGGGTCCGCTTGACGAATACGGTCAATGAGATAATCGTTTGTTAAGGACAGTTGATAGTTGTGATTCGTTTCAGTTAAGTGGTTGACGACTTTTGTGAGGTCTTCAATGGTTTTGACGTTTGTTTTAAAGTCGAGATAGAGACGATAGGACATGAGTTAGTCTTCTTTCGTTTTATTTGTGAACCAACGGTCAGCATAGTTGATGAGTTTTTGATAAGTATCAAAGGTCTTTGTTTCTTCTTTATAGCAGTCGAACATTGTTAAGCGGTAAGTATTATTGTCAAACGCAATAATGATGGCGTAATCGGGCGCCATACCTGTATAGAAGCCAATGTTGTTGTCAATGTCGGTATCGCGAACGAGTTTCCACTTATCCATAAGTTTCATAAGACTGTTGAGTTCACGTTTGGTTGGCGCTGTGGCGTAGTAGGACGTTCCGTATTCGTCGGCATGTTTGTTGAAAGCAACATATTGATGATCTTCGTGAGCGAGTACAGTGAGGTTTTGTTCGTTGTCGTCCAAGATATCATATTCCTTGAGAAGTAAGGCGGCTGTATAGACAATAGGGTCTGAAATGACGTAGTCACTTTCGGGGATAAAGAGCGATTCGATGTCATCGCTTTTAATCCAACTGTAACCGTTGCAATTGGTATCCGTATCATTGAAGTAGAGAACGACGATTTTGTTGGTATGATTTTCAGAAACAAGGGGATTGAGTTCAAAGCAGGCTCTGATATTAGTAATACCAGTCTCTTTAACGGCATGTGTGACGGCTGTTTCAATAGGGTCTTGATTGTCTTCGATGGTCGTTGTCATAAGTGATTCATGACCATCGTCTGCTTCTTTTAGCATGACGTAGCGGTAATATGGGGTGACGGCTACAGGGATGATAGTAAGGGTTGTTGACATAGGTTTGGGTTTCCTTTCGGTGTTTTTTTATATACAAAAAAATACGCTTAGCTGGGGTCCAACCAGAAATTCAGCGCATGTGCTGACTAAGCGTTTATAGGTGTTATTGGTTACCTTTTGACCATTGATAATAACCGTAGGCGTTGTTAATGAGAAAGGCAACGTAAAGAGCAGCCATGCTCATGTTGTGGAGGGTAATCCATTGGTAGAGGCTGACGACGTTGAGAATAAACCAGAATGTCCATTGTTCACGGTAGCGCGCTAACATGATGATTTGAGCGACGAAGGCTGTCACAAGGGTAAAAGCGTCGATATAAGGTTGGGCCCCCGCAAGGTTTTTAGCCTGCCAACCCCATGTAGGGTTGATGCTTTTAACGAGTGACCCTAGGAAATTGACAATTTCAGTCATGTGTTGTGAGATAAAGGCAAATCCGACGGTTCCGAGTGCGATGACAAGGACGCTGTAGAGCCAATGTTGCCATTTGAAACGACGGGTTTCGACTTGTTCGGTGTCTTCTTCAGTGTCGCCTGCAATCATGTGTTTACGCCATGCGGCAAAACCAATGAATTGGCTAATCAGGTAGAAAAGGTTTTCAGCGCTTTCACCCCAAAGGTGGACTTGTAAGCCAAGGCAAAGCCCAACGGCTGTTTGGATAAAACCAAAGGCGTAGTTGGAGATTTTACGTTTGGCAACTAAGAGAACGCAGATGGTTCCTGAAAACCCTGTGATAAAACCTGTGAGACTATCGGGGTTGAGAATAAAGACAATGATTTGAAGGGCGATAAGGCTGAGCGCGTAAGTCGCTTCGCCTTTTGACCAACCGCAAAAAATGTCTTTAAGAAAAGCAGTGAAAAGTGATTGTTGTTTGACCATAGTTTGGTCCTCCTTTGTTTTTTAAGAGCCGTAGGGATAACGCTCTTTATAAGTTACATTTTGATACTTCTAGTATAGCATATGGGACAAAGGTTGTCGATTAGAAAGTTTCAATTTGAAACTTCTTCACGGATGATATTGAGATATAGAATTAACTGTAATCGTTAATCAAAAGGGTTAAAGTTTTCACGTGCTTCTTCCGTAAAGTCTTTGATAAAGGCTTGAGCTAGTTCATCGATAACCTTTTGATTATCAATTTGACTGATTGTCATGTTGGCAATCAAGTTGTTTAATCTATTGAAGATATCTTGCAATGGTTCCGAAGCATTAGTATCTTTAACGTTTTGGAAGGCGTCATTGATATATGACATTTGAGCTAAATCCTTATAGTCTTCAACGCCATTAGATGTACTTGTTGAATTTTTAACAATAGCGTCAATGATGGCAAGTCCTTGACGGTTGTAGAGGTTGTATGTAGAGTCGTCAGCGTCGCTTCTGTAGTTAATGTTGTAAGGATAGCAAGCCTTCAATTTAGCCATGTTTTCTAAGAATTGGATGATTGTCAGTTGGTTTTCAGGCCACATGCCTTGATAATGGTTAATGACATAAGAGTCATCAGTGAATTTGAAATCGTATTTATCAAAATTGACCGGGGTGTCTGTTGTTGTAACGATGTCTACGGTTTTGGTAATCGGGCCAATGTCGTGTTCGTATTTCATACGAGCAATAGCGTCGTCAATGCTAGGGGTGTCTGTTCGGAACTTCATGTAAAACGGACACCATGGCGCGTCTAGTAACGTATCAGCGGTGTAGGTATGTCCTTTGTAGTGGTAGTTAACAACAACAACTGTTTTGGAACCTGTTGCGATTTCTTGTTCGACGCGTTGGAGGTCCTTGAGTTGGTTTTTGAGATTGCTAAGTACCGTTTCAGTGGATGGCAGCTCATCAAGATTATAGCTGAATAGCATGAGGCGTTCACGATTGTGGTATTCCCATACTTCGTCGGTGTCGATACCGAAAATGAGCGTAAATTGACCTGATTCCCACTTGAGGCTGGCTGCTATATACTCGGCTTTGTTGTCTTTGAGTTGTTTAGTGAGTTGCGCCCAAATGTCATCAAAGTGGTTGATAGCATATGTCAGGGCTGCGGTTTGTAGTGACATAAGTCGTTTCCTTTCTAGAAGTTGAGGTCGTGTCCGACGATAACAAGTAATGCAATGATAATGTTAGCGTAGCAGATAAGACTAATGGCGCGTAGTGGTGTCAATTCAAATGAGTCTTTTGGTTTAAAATAGTTGACAGCAGGGACGGCGAGAAATTGTGAAAACGTTGCTAAGATAGCCATAATGGCATATTGCCAATTTAAAAATAGATGTGCGTATTGTTGTTTGATTAAGAAGAAACCTCCGATGGCCAGGGTGAGTAGGAATAGCGTTTGAATGAGTTGTCCGGTTTTAGTTTTAGCGTCTTTGAGGATGCCGACACCAGCAGGTAGGCTCATGAAATAGATTGTTTTTAAAATAAGGTCCATGAGTAGTTTTCCTTTCTTGGTTTTAGAACAAAAGAAAATACGACAGCGTTTAGGGCTGTCGTAGGTTTCGCTATGGATTAAGTTCACGTTCGAGGAACTTGAGTTCAATGTCGCTGAGTTCGATACCGTCTTCGACGTGGTCAGCAAGAGCATTGTAGTAATCAATAGCGTCTTGCTCCAACGTTGCTTCTTCTAATGGTTTAGCTTCGGCGGCTTGGGCAATCGCTTGGATAACGTCGTAGGTATTACGAACGCAACGGAGGTCTGTTTCATCAACAGTAATGTATTCATAGTTATCACCATTTAAAATCGTGACAAGCAAGCCGTCGTTATCGAAGCCACCTTCTTCATCGGTTGACGTAAGGTGACAGCTGTAAACAAATCGAAGGTATTTGTTAGTGTCCTTGACATACGGTGAGTTTAAAAAGGCGTCGGCTAGATACTTAGAAAGCCATTCTTGGAGGTCGGAGATACCAGGTGGGTAGTATTGACCTTTGATGGAATAATCACCGTCCATGACTTCTTCACCTGATAGCTCGCAAAAGAATTGATAGGTTTTAGGGTATTTACTTGCGAGATTCAAATCTCGGACAATAGACCCCATGTTGTCAAAATACTCATAGTTATGGAAAGCGTTTACGATAGCTTCCATGTCCTTAGGGTGATCTTTAAGTTCTTCAGCGACTGGAATGAGGTTCGTTCGCGTGGCGACCTCGTCAAAGATAGCACGAGGGGTGTTGAGGCGTTCGAATAAAACGTCAATGGTATCATTAAGATTGGTCATTAGAGTTACCTTTCTGTTGGTGTTCGTCGAGATAAGCGTCCATGTCATTTTCAATGAAGTCAGCAACGTCGTTGATGCTGTTAATTTGTTTAATAAAATCATTGGTTGGTGTGTGGCGAATATAATGACCTTCTGACTTTATAATGTTGCCAGACTCTATATTCCAAATAGCCTCAATGAGGAATGTTTCGGGGTCGTTTTGATACTCTTTGAAGTCATCAAAGCTAATTTCAGCATTTGCTTCGATACGCGCGTGTGCGACGTCTGTGACTGTAAAGTGCTGTTTAAAGGTTTGGAACTGTTCTTTAGTGAGTGTCATTAGGATTTCCTTTCTTAAGTTCACGTTCGAGAAATTCGAGTTCGATAGGCATTAGACTTTCTCCGTTATTAACGTGGTACGTGAGCGCATAGTAATAACGACGAGCTTCATCGGTCATCGTGTCTAAAGCGATAGGTTCAGCGTTATATGTGTCGTCAATTTCTTTAAAAATATCGTAAATATCGCGGATGCGATAACGGTCTGTATCGTCTATGTCTTGTCGACTGTAGTGCGTGCCGTTTAGAATGGTAATGGTTGCAGAGTCGAATGTTTCATTACATTCTAAGAAGGACGCAAGTGGTGTATAGACGTCGAATTTCGTATAGAAGGGTGATGTCGAACGGACGCTTGTTAGCTTGTCTGCGATAACGTCACAAAGGTCGGTTAATTCGGTAGACCTGTATTCCTTCTTGACGTTTTCGATGATATTTTCGAGGAAGCGGCGTGTTTTAGGATAAGCCTTGCCTATTTTTGTTAAAATCCAGGACATGTCGTTAAAATAGTCTGCTTCTGAGATTTCGTACAAAAGCCAGTCTAAGTATTCGTCATCGTTATTGTCCTCATCGTTTTTGAACTCCTCGAGAATAGGGATGAGATTTGCTTTTGTAATCTTCTCATCGAAGATGGTACGTGGTGTGTTGAGACGCTCGAAAGCGGTATCAATAGTGATTGCCATTGGTATTTCCTTTCTATTCAAAACCAAAGACCGTCTTGACAGCGTCTAAGACCATTTTAGGTGAGAGGTCGGGTGACAAGTCGCGACCGTTTTGATAGGTGTGTTCGATATCCGTCGAGCAGAGAACGTCTCGGTGTTCTAAGCGTTCGATAAAGGCGGTGGCTTTTTCAACGCCTAGGTTGCTAATGGTGACCAAATAACTGTTGTCAAGTTTAATGGGTTCTCCGCTGGATTTAAAACCAACTGTTTTATTAGGTTCGGCGGCGACTTGTAAGATTCGACCTGCTGGCGTTTCGTATTCACCGCGTGCTTCTAACTCGAAGTCTAACGCCTTTGAAAAGATTTTGAAGTTCTCAGGACGTTCGACAATGTCTTTGATAGCGTATTTGAGGTTATCTTCGGTTGGCTGTTCATTGTGAATAGCGTCTAGTTGGTCTTTAATTGAGTTCATGAGAGTTGTCTTTCTATTCAATGGTGATAGTGACGAGCGTGTCGTCAGGAAGGTCATGGTCTTCAAGGTTTTCGAACAATTCTAGCAAGTCGTCGTCATCCATTACACCGCCATAGAAACCGCCATAGATGCTTCGATAGATGTTCTCAAACTGTTTAAGTTGTTTGATAGTTGTTGTGTGCTCACTGCGAAGGGCGTTTTCACTGAAGAGGTCGAAGACGTCATCGTCGGCAATACAGATGCGACCGAGTTCAATGTTTTCAAGGTCGTTCTTGTCAAACAAACCGTCTAACATAGAGAGGTTTGAGGGGTTTTGAAGAGACGCTGCGAGCGTTTTGACTGAAAAAGGGTGCGCAATGAGGACAAGGTTTTCGTTTAATGATAAGGTCATAAGTTTTTTCTCTTTCTAATGTGCTTTAATGGTGGTTATTACCACCAAAAGAAGTATTGAACGTCAGCCCATGTTTCCCAAAGGTCGTTCGATTGGGATTGGGTCATTTCGAGTAAACGTTCAAGCCAAAAAGCTTGTGTTTTACCCTTGTGGGTGTGGAAGGTCATATCGACAGGCGCATAACGTTTGTACCACAAGAGCGTTAAATGTAAGAATTTCTTGAGGTCATTCCGACGTTCTTTTGGTAGGAAGGACGGGATTTGACGGATGATATTCTCCCTGTCGCTAGTAATGTCAAGCCCTAGGTCAGAGAATGAGTTTTCATGAGCGATAACGCTTTTGAGCGTCGCAAGGATGTTATCACCGTTTTCATCAACAGCTGTAGGATTGTCAATAGATACGGCAGCTGTGATGTAGAGGATGACCGCCCAATCCAAATCCCAACAAACGCTTGACCAGAAGCCGTGCTTACGGAATTTCTTACGGTTGTATTTGTAAGCTTTCCACTTAGGATTTGGTCTGAGATAAGGGTAGTGGTCGCGCATGGTACCGATAGCGTGTTTAATGTCTTCAGGAAGTTTGTAGGTCATGAGCTACTCCTTGCTAACGTCTTGATATTTAATGGTGAACTCGAAATTGTAGTTTTTGCTGATTTGCGAATAACCTTCCATATCCAAATGACCGTTTTCGTCAATAGATATACTGATGGACCAAGGGCGGTCGTCTTCGTTGTCTTCTCGTTCGATATTTGAGCCTTTTTCGGCTTTCAAGAGAAAGTTTTCGATTTCGTCGAGTTTAATGTTGTCAAGTCCGTATTCGATACATTGTTGTTCGATGATGGTGACTTGATTGAGGGCTTCTTGAAAAGCGCCAGGTGTTGTCAGTAGAATTTCAGCGTAAGGCCATTGACCTTCTTTGTAGCGTGCTAGAACGTGCATATTAAATTCCTTTCGTTTATAGAACTATGGTTTTACCTAAAAAGAAAATACAACTGTTTTTAGAACAGTTGTATTTGTGCGCGTGCTTAATAACACGTCAGCTTAGGCTTTTGTGATGTGATGCCAGAGCCAGCTGAAGGTAGGGTTAAGTACAAAAGCCCATAGAATGTTGAAGAAGATTAGCCAGCCGATAGCCGTTGATGTTTCTTTAAGGCTTTTCTTGGTATCTTTAGTATAGCTGTAGTAGATAAGATAGACGATTAGCGCAACAAGTGCGAGTGATAGCAGGTAGTTGAGAATAGTAAGTAGCATGTTAATTTCCTTTGATAATGTCTAGTAAGAAGTTTTGACCACCGTGTAAGACGGGAACGGCGATTAGGGTGAGTGCGACCATGGCAACGAGTGTAATGAGTGACCATTTGAGGCTTTTCTTGGCGTCTTCGGTTTTCCAGTAGATAGTGAAGTGGACAAAGAGAACGATAGCTGCGATGAGCATGGCTTGATATTTAACAACCATTAGTCAATCTTACTTTCTTTTTGCTCTAGCGGTAGTGTGTTATAACAGAAGTTAGACGGTGTTTCAGGGTTAGGTGTTGTTATTCGTAATTGGTTATTGTTGACTGTTGCGTCGAAGAGTAACGAGGCGGTGCCGTATGTTTCACCTTTGTCGACAGAAAAGAGGAGGTTTTTGCGGGTTGGGTCTATTTCGACAAAGAGTTTTTCGGTTGACCCTGGAATGGCAACCGTGCGACATTGGTAGTTGTCTTCAGGTTTGGCAAAGGCGAAGAAGTCGTAACCGCCGATTTCAATACGGGCGTCATTGTATTTGTTGAGTTTAGGACGCAGGTCGACGTTGATAATGGTATTGTCATTACCGTTGTTGTCGTAGTAGAAGTCGCTGTCACGTTTGAGGCGACCTTCAATGATTTCTTGGATGCGGGCAAGGGCAGCCTTGTGATCTTTAGTCGAAATAGCATAAAGACTACAAAATTGTTTAATATCTCGGTCTTCTAAGTGCGATAGGCACTCTTTAAGTGCTTCTTGGAAAGTAAGGTTGATTTTGATATCGACAGGTCCGTAGCCACCGTCAGTGACCGCGACTGAATAAGTTTTTACCATAAGGGTTTCTTTTGCGGTACGAGCGCAGTGTTCTTCTAGAAATTCGAGATAACCTTTATAGTCGGCTTCAATGAAAATGTCCTTGTCTTTTTCCGTTCTGATAGCTTCAAGTGTTGTTTGTTTGACGCGGTTAGCGAAGATGTCGCGGTAGGTGTCAGTCTTTCCAAACATATGATTAAGTTTTTCGATTTTAGCAAGTCGTCCACGGTAGTTGGTATCGCTTGTCGTCAAAATGTGATTAGCCATAGCGTTGACAACGTCGTCTGCATAGGCGATAAGTTCGTCACTAGCGCTGTCGTCTGACGGAAGAGCTTTCTTGAGGCTTTCCATGTTATCGAGGAAGGTCAAGACGGTTCGTTGGTCTTCAGGTGATAGGTTATTAAAGTGTCCGATAATGTAGTGGTCGTCACATAGACCTAGGGAATAGTTGTCAATAGAGAATGTCATAGTTGGTTTTCTTTCTATTCTACGATGTAATCTACGATTTGCTCGATAGTATCTCGTGTTGTTGAGGCCGCTTTGGTGTGGTTAACGTTATATCGACAGGTAAAGGTATTGTCTTCGTTTTTAGTAACGGTGTAATCAATGATAAGGGCTACGTTGTCAGTAGCAATAATGGCTTGATTTTCTCTTACAATAAGGTAATTGGCAGACCAATCAAAGCCTCGGCTATCGAGCTCGTCGATGAGTTCTTGAATATGGTGTCGCATAGATGTCTCCTTTCTATATAGGGTAGGTTTGAACAAGGTGATAGTCGACATTGTCGATGTAAAAGTGTTGTTCGTAAAGCGGATTAGCAATAATCTCTGACGGATTGATTTGAAATTGGGCAACTCGTCCAAGGCCATCAGTAAGCGTGATAGTATTATCGTCAATAGTCGCCTTTGCTGACGGACTGCATAGCAGTTCGTTCTTAAGTTCCTGAATGAGCTTGTCCATAGACTGACTGTCTTCGTAGAGCGGTTTATCGTTCTTAGTCCAAACGGCAAGTTCACTAAGAAGTTCGTGACCGTATTTGTCGTAAACGTCATACTGTTCGAAGGTTTCGGTATCAGGGTCTTGGAGGAAGGCGTCAAACTGTTGTTTGGCATTTTGTGGTGCATTTACCCACTCTAAAACGATGTGGTCAGTATCGAAGTTGTACTCACGTGGTGAATAGAGCTCATGGACGACCCATTGACTGTTTGGAAAAACACTACTTAGAACATTGCAGTAGGCTTCTGCGATTTTTGTCAAGTAGGTTTTGGTATCGACTGTCCAATCAAGCGTATCGTTTTCGGTGGCGTCGCCTGATTGAATGATGTCTTCGATTTCGGCGTCCAGGGCGTCGTTGTTGAGCCAAACGGTCTCGTAAAGACCTGAGAAAAGACCTTTGTTGGTTAAATCAATAGTAAAAGTCATGGTTGTCACTCTTTCAGTTGAACGCGCGTGAGCCAGCTATTGATAAAAGGCAAGTCGTAAGACGCTAGAAGGACGGCTAACGGTCTATTTAGGAAGTCGTTGAGAAGTGTGTAAGCGTGACCAAGGGTAAAGCCTTTCTTAGCTTCGTCGTTGAGTTGGTCGAACGTTGTGACACCATTGAATTTTTGATAGATATGCTGATTTTCTTCTAGCGTGTCTTTGACTTCTTCGTCGATAAAGGCTTTGGCAAAAGCGTCAAGGTCGTCGTACCTTTTGAGAAACGTTTGTAAGTTGGTATTGCGTTCGGATTCATCGAGTTTGATGTATGGGCGTAGCGTAATTGGCTTATTTCGTTCTGAGGTATCAACAAAGGCGATGTCTTTTCTATCAAAATACTGTATGGTTTCGTGGAAGGTACCGTAGCCTTGGTTTTCAAGATAAGCCATGGCTTCTTCTACAGTTTCGATAATGTCGTCATCCTCTTGATTGACGGCAATATCTTGAGCGTTTTCGATGAGTTCGCTTTCTGTGAAGAAGGGCTCACCGCCTGCTGGGTGACTGTCTGTGTAATAAAGTATAATTCCAAATGGAGACATGAGGTTTTCCTTTCGATTGGTTTTAGGTGGAGTGGTTAAAATAAGCGGCGAGAGCCCACAATACGATGACAATAGCGAGAATGACTCGGTTAATTGTTTTACCATGATTATCTACTAAATACGTAATGAGGTTTACTTCGTTATCAGCTTGGGGTAGTTTTGCGATGATAAATAGCGACACCCAAATGACGGTGATAACGACCATTATGGCTATGCACGCAAATGCGGGTTCGTTCAAGTCGGTTATTGCGCTTGTATTGTTGTTGGCTTGTGAAATATCCATGGTTTTTTTTCCTTTCTTAGTCTTCGCTAGGGTAGAGTCTGCTTATGAAATAACCGAGAACACCACTAGCGACGAAAATTATGATTGAAACAACACCGATGGCGATAAAGGTGGGGTCATGAATAATGAAGTCTAATACATTGTCTGTTGCGAGCATGGCACCTACGGTATCGACTTTCATATTGTTAGGCAAAATGGCTATAAGGTAATAACCTATGGCGATTACTGGAAAAGTCATGAGAACCGTTATGACGCGTATAAGGGCGTCTCTTTTGTTCCTAGCTGAAAGAAAGGCGAGAACCACAACCCCGATAGCAAGAATTGAGCCACCACCACCAATTATAACGCTTGAGTCTGTAACGTTGTAATTCGACAGATAATCGTTGCCTTGCAAAGTTTTAGCTTGGTTTTCTTGTTCTTCAAAGGCCGCAATAGTCGAGTAATTGTCGGTGGTTGTATCGGCTAGGAGTGTTTGGTCATATAAAGACATGGGTTTTCCTTTCTAGCATGGATAGGTCGATGTTTCAATAGACGCGATGCGGTCGTCAGTACCAAACGTGATGTCAAGCTTAATGACGTAATAATCGTCGGTGTTGATTTCATAAGCCCATTCGCTTGATGAACGGTAAGACGGTGTTGGGTAGTCCATTGATTTAAGGTCGCCGATAGCCAACTCGTGAATACCGTTATCGAGCAAACTGCTGAGGTATCGGATGGTTTCAAAAGTATCAACTTCAAACGCTAAGTCGAAGAAGCTCGCAACTTCGTCATTGGCAAAGTCTAGGTTTTTGACATAGGCTTTAAAGTCGTTTGCGATGATCGCTTGCTCCGCGTAGACGCCATGAATACGTTTGGCGAAAGGTTGCGGGTTGAAGGTCTTGTCGTACAATTTCCATAACTCAGAGATATCCTCACCACTATTGACTAGAGTAGCCATGTTCTTGTAGATGGGTTCCGCATAGGTATCGTTCGGTGGCAGCTTTGTGAAATCAACAGGTTCGGCTGCGATGGCTTCTTCGATATCATGCAGAATATCATATAAACGGTAAGCGTAATCTAGGGCGTTGTTCGTAATAACGAATTTCTTATAGACTTTGCCGTTTAAGATAAGCAAACGAATGTAGTCTTGAACCAAAGGGTCGTCGTCCTTGATGTAGTCTAAATTCCATGCAATGTACGATTGGCTCTTTGGTGGGTCGTAAAGATTAAGACGGTTCTTTCTCATAATGAGTCCTAGAGCGTTTCGACTTAAGATGTCGTGAATATAGCCGAGGTCGTGGCTATGGTAGGCTTTGCGGTCCTCAAGATAGTCGCTGATGTTTTTGAAGATGGTATCTACGGCGGCAAGTTTGACTGCGTCGTAACCAGCGTCGGTCATAAGGTTATCAAAGTCGATACTCGGACTCTCTTGGATGCGGTCAATGAGTGTTGTAAACGCTTTGATATCGGCGTGTAAGTTATTGATAAACGGTGTGAAAGCCGCCTTGAGTTTGTCTACGTCAAAAATAGGACGTTTGTTGATGGCTGATGTGAGTTGTTCTAAAGGTGTCATAAGATTATCTTTCTAGTCAATGTTGGTTTTGCTGTGCATGTTGTAGAAACGTGTGAGTTCAGACAAAGGAATAGGTCCGATGCTGTTAATAGCATTGATAAGTGCTTCACGTAGTTCACACGCAGCTGGGTAGACGGTGTCGACTTGTTCGTCGAACCATTCTTTTACGTTATAGTCGGTTCCATATTGGTAAGGAAGAGCAGCGTGTCCTGGGAGAGCGATAATTTGACCTTTGCTATCAGGCAAGAACGTGCGCTGTTGTGTTGTTTGGATAACAACGTAAGTGGCGTCAGGTTCCATATGATAGCAGTAGACTAAAATGATGCGTGCGTTTTCTTCAGGCATGACGGTAAAGGTCTTACGTTTGGTAGGAACGTCTGTATCCACCAGTTTAAAGCCACTTTCACGCAAGATGTTGTAGACGCGGTTTAGATGCGTTTCTCGGATGTATTGATCGTCTAGTTTTCTACCGAAACGGTCACGTAGTCGGATTTCATAGGCGACTTCGGCTGTAACGTTGTCCCCGAAAGACTTGAGCATGTCTTCAGTTGTAATACCTTTGATGGTAGTATCGGCGTTTGGTTCATAGACGAAGTCAAGACAGGCGTGCAAGTCATCCATGTAAAAACGTCGTGGGTTTTGGATGCTGAAAACGTCTGCAGGGTTAGCCAATCTACGTTTGAAGGGACAGTTGAATAGTTGGCTATATTTCGCTTTAGACGCCTTTACGGTCGCCTGTTCAAGGATGGGCGAATAAGACACTTCGATGTCGATATGGTCAAGCATTTGCTGACTAGGCGTGATAGTGACAGGAGCAAGGACAGACCGACTGTAATAGTCTTTACTGAGTTTGGCACGTTCGGTATCGACCAACCGATAAATAGCTTGCTTTAGAAAGTCGGCATTATCGGCTATGATTTCAATGTTCATGCAGGTTTTTCCTTTCGATTGTTTTAAAAACGTAAAGAAAATACAGCAGTTTAGCTGCTGTTGTTTGACTAATATTTGGACCATAGTAACTTTTCCAAAATTGGACCAAATTTTGCTGATTTGTCTTACACATTAGTAAGATGTGTTAGATTTGTAATCCGTTTGTAAAACTTCAGATTTCTTAATAAAAGGGTATAATACTTTGAACCTTCAAACTACTTTTTAGGTCAAAAAGTCGATTTTAGCCTTTCGTATCAAGGGTTTTCAGCTTTATTAGAGAAATTTAACTTGACAAATCATTAGATGTATGCATCCATTACGAAAATGTTACAGGAATGTTACAAAGTGTTCAAAAAACGCCGAGAAAGCGCGTCATTGTAGGCTTTTTAAGGAAAAACGGCGTGAAAGGGCGTGGTTATGCGGTTTATGGGATGTAACGACGATAGTTACAACCTATTGGTCAGGAAAGGTCAGAGTCCTAACATTGTCAGAAA
>ERZ773037.276-NODE-276-length-28054-cov-5.163006_pt1 | contig 28054 bp, 25 predicted proteins | sample MGYA00511466_ERZ773037 | MGnify/ENA primary metagenome ERZ773037 (study PRJEB29015, sample SAMEA2738146) | human oral metagenome | biome: human oral; feature: human-associated habitat; material: saliva | place: China | collected 2202 ... | reverse complement strand
TTGATTGGAATCAATGTCTCGCTCATTGGTTGTTAAGCCATACTTAGCTGCCTCAGCCATATAGATAGATTTTTCCTTATACCAAAAATCAACGGCTCCTTTCGGAGTAAAACTAATCGCTACATTTTCATTTCTCAAATATTTGCCCATATGCCAATCTGCTCTTTCAAAATAAAGAGTTTGGACTTGGCTGGCTGGATTTTTGTAAGGATCAATCAATAATTCTTTTAATCCAGCTTGTCTACGATAAGCATTGATAGCTCTAACCAATTCAATCGCTTTTAAGTTATTTGCTAAAGTTGCTGGACTTGTTGCGTCAGAACCAACTGTAATACCGTCTTCACGTTTAGCTCTTTCATAAGTTGTTAGAGCTTCAGCAGCTGCATTACGAATCGCTTGGTTGGCTCCATTTGTTTTAGCGTGTTGTAAAAATTCACCATAGGTTGCCTTGTTTAAATCAACATTTCTTCTATTGGTAGCTGACTGTTCAGCACGGGCTACTTCACCGGCTTTTTGATCAATAGCCGCTTGATTTTCTGCAACTTTTTGCTCACTTTGCTTGACTTGCTCAGTCGCTGAATTGATTTCTTTAGGAAGATTAGCGATTTCTTCTTTCACTTTAGCAAGATTTTTTTGCCTTTCTGCCAAATTCTTTTCCGCTTGTTTTTCTTCTTCTTTTGCGCGGTTAAGATCGTGTTCCTCATTGGCAACTGGAGCTTTAGCTGTGTCTAATTCACGTTGTGCAACATCAACAAGTGATTGCTGCCCCGCTACAATATTTTCCTGATTTTTAACAGCTTCTTTTGCCTTTTCTTCCGAACACTTTGCTTCTTGAACCTTCTTCTCCTCTGTTACAACGGTGTCCTCTGCTGTTTTTACTTTTTCTTTTGCAGTTTCAATCACTTCTGAAGTTGCTGCATTTTTTTCTGTTTCTGCATCTGCTACGGCTTTCTGTCTATTTATGACCGCTTCCTTTGAAGTATTTACATCCTCTTTTACTTGATCTACAACTTTCTGTTGCGTATCTTTCTGAACTTTCGCAGCATTTGCTTCCAATTTTGCTGATTGAACGTCAGATTCTGTAACTGGTTTGGTAATTTTTTCAGATGTTTTTGGTTCAGTAGATTGTGGTTTTACTTCTTCGGCGCTTACTTGATGTGATAAACTACCCGAAATAATTGTCGTTGCAGCTAAACCGGTCGCAACGACTGACTTTTTTAGTTTTCTCTCCATTAGAGGACCTCCTAATTACTTGCTATTTTTTATTATAAACCATTTCAACCCAAATTACAATTCCACTAATGTATTACGCAGATAACTATTTCATTAAATTTCTTTTACATCAAACAATGTTCACATAAGCTTTGTGGCTTTAATACTACGTTTGATGTTACTTAAATCTCGAGAGTACAAAAACGACGCTCTTTCATCTGATATTCACTATTCAGTTAGACAGTTACTTAAATCTCGAGAGTACAAAAACAATTTTATTTGCAATCAGGCGTTGAAGTTTGTTAGACAGTTACTTAAATCTCGAGAGTACAAAAACAACGTGCTTAAACTAGCACTAAACATTGCCGTTAGACAGTTACTTAAATCTCGAGAGTACAAAAACCAACTCACTAAATGCCTCCATAGAAACCTTGTTAGACAGTTACTTAAATCTCGAGAGTACAAAAACCTCAAATTTAACAATTTTTGTTTTTTATACTCACATATTGATTATAAAGACTATTCCAATCCTTGTCAATCGTTTCCCTTCAAAAAATTAATCAATAATGGACTAAGCTGTTGAATTTTAAAATTTACTTTTTTATCATACTGATATAAATAGTTGAGAATTTTTAATGTAACCATATCAGAAATAGCAAGACTCATATGAACAATATCTGAACTAAAAAGGTAGGGAGAGATTTTTTGTAAGGAACTTAAGAATTGTTCCTCGTCTGGAACTTCATTAGAAGGATACAGGCTTATAAACCTTTCATACATAAACGTGAATTCATAAAAAATGTTCAATAAGATCTGATAAAATATTAACATTTTCAATATTTTCCCTATTAATGGAAAGATAGCCTTCATTTGATGGAAAAATCACAACTTGAAAATTAGAATAACGATCAACCATTATGTGTAAATACTCACAGCATTTAACAAATGAGTTATAAGCTAAATAATCATCCATATTTCTAAGAACAAGCATTAATTTATCTGTATTTCCATTCACTATTTCCTCTAACATTTTTAAAAATATAAAAAATTTAGTTTCGTTGTCAATAAATTCAAATGAAATGTTTTTTTCATTCATCCCAAAATAAGGTTGAAAATTTTTCAAAATTAGTTGTTCTGTATTAAAATACTGACTTTCTGTATGATAAACCACTTCTTGAATTTTTAAATCTAATTCTTTATTAACTATGCTTGAAATTTGATCCAATCTATCATTGATAGCGTCAATTTGTTCCATAATTTCAAGATTATTAAGTTTTGACTTTATAAAATCAAAAGCAATCGTTCCTTTTTTATAATTCATTTGCTCAATTAAATCCTGGATGTTAGATATTGAAACAATTTTATACTCTGTTCTTTTCACGACTACACCGTCAGCAATAATCTCCGGCTCCTCTTGCTCAAAAAGACTTAAATCTTCTGTATTATATTTTTTCCCATCAAAATACCAAATCAGTAGCTGCCAAATATAATATTTTAATTGTTGATTTTCTCCCACAATCTGAGTAAATTTACCAAAATGAATAGATAAGTCCTCTTTGTAAGGATGTATAAATTTGAATTTCATATAATCACCAACTTATTATCACTTACTACTTCTTCTTGTTTGGTTTTTCCGCCAATGATTAAAACCATTTCTGAAAATTGTTTTTCTGTCACAGCTAGCAAGCGTACATTGCCACTCGGTAAATTGCTTTGTTTTAATTTTTTGTAAAATTTACTAGCAAAGCTGCGGTTAGGACAGGTACGGTAATAAACCGAAAATTGCAGCATCTCAAACCCATTAGTAATCAACTCTTTGCGAAAATTCCGGTAGGTTCGTTTTTCCTGGTTGGTTTCCATCGGAAGATCAAAAAAAACAGATTAATCTCATCGCTTCATACCTCATATTACTTACTCCATTCCAAACTCGAAACAATTGGACAGTAAAACTTTGTTGTGTCTTTATCTGCAATACATTTGATAAATCCTTTTACATATTTATCCATCGCTCCAGTTACAGTGCAATTTTCCTTACCATAACGAATCTTTGCATTTAATAAATCCGTTAAAGCTAATCGGAATTCATATTTCAAATAGTCTTCTTCCCTTAAATGACGATAAACCCATACATCAATAATCTGCCTGAAAGGTTCCATCAGATCGTCTACCAGATTAAATTGATTGTATTCATTTTTATGAAAGATTCCAATCAAGGGATTTAATCCATAACCAGCCACAATCCTTGCCATTTGAGCTCTCATAATCGCATAACCATAATTTAAACCTGCATTGATAACATCAGCTTCCTGCTGGGTTACGCGCACAAATTTTTTACCAAATAGCTCATTGAAATAAACTTTGGCTGCGTGGCCTTCACGATTAGTTTTATCCCCCGGCTCAATATGATCTTTATAGTCAGCTAATAATTGAATGCAATCTAAATCCTTTTCAAACATGGCCAACACATCCTGTTGGTTGTTGATTTTAAAATAGGTAACAATCTGCCATAGCTTATCCTTTTGTTCCTGAGTCCAAAGCAGCTGTTCCTGCAGTCTCTTGTAGGCCCTGAAATGCCCGTTTTGAGAATGATAGATACCGGTCGGCAAATGCTCATTATCGCAGACAATGAGAGCGATATTGTACTTACTAAGAGCACTTAGTAAACGTAGAGTGACAACTGTATCTCCTCCCTCCGCTACTATGATAGAAATATCGCTCAAAGGAATGGTGTACTCTTCTCCCATTTTCTTAATCAGCAGATTATTAATTTGATTGTGTAAGGCTTTGATGCTTCGGTGTACTCTTCTCCCATTTTCTTAATCAGCAGATTATCCAACTTTAATCTCATTTTTTCACTTTGACATATATGTACGATTCTCCAAGTCATAAAACTCCCCTTTAACACGAAAACACCCTGCCAAGATGACAGGGTGTTGATTTCGGCATGAAGCCTTATCTTTGTAGCTTCTGCAAGATTTAAGTAACTGTGTAAGGCGTCCCTTACGCTTACTATTATAATACATTGCAAAAGCGTTTGCAACTCTTTTTTAAATTTTTTTCTTAAAATCGAGTTTTGGCTGTTCACCCTCTTTTTTAATGAAATGCTTGTTACCTAAAACATCTGTTTTAACTTTGTAGATGGAAAGGTTAGCTATCTGCATATTCTTTTGTAATTGAGTCGAAGAAGCTGGCAATTCCCCTAATACCTCAAGATTCTCCCCTTTCTCAAATTTTGATTTTTCATAAGGTTTCAATTCCAATTTATGTTTTTCGAAACTTTTTGGATTATCTTTCCCAGTACGAGACCAAAATCTAAAAATCTGTTGACGATTAGTTTCTGTATCTTTTATCAAAATTAAGTCATTCTTATGCAGAGTAAACTTAAATTCTGAATTATCACCAATTCCTTCTTTTTTTCTCAACTTATTATACTTCTCCTCAGAAATACCATAAGAACCGCCATTTTCAAAACATAAATCTGAATACTTTAATCCCAAGAATTCATATTCTTTAGTTTCCATATTATAGTATACATCTGTTCTCCAAGGGTTCAAAGATAGCAAGGCTACAGAATTTTTACTCTCTGAAGGAGTTATATCAACAAATTTCCCTAAGAGATTATCATAATATTTCAGACTTCTAATCTCAGGTCCATTTCCTTTTTGACTGTATTTGCGAATAGGTCCATTTTCAATCCGATATTTTTCAAAAGGATTGAAATCAACCTCTTTTCCGTTTTTGTCGTATTCTTTAAATGGTCTATACTGATCTAGAATCTTTTCTATTACTTCGTCCCAAGTTTTTCTATCTTTCTGATACATTAAAAATCGTGATTTATCCTTATTGTATATATCCAAAAACTTATAAAATCCAGATTTGGAAGGAGTTTTTGATCCTAAAGTATAAATATCTTTTATTTTCCCTAAAGTATAGGTGTATTCTTTTTTATCTTTATCTAACTTCACCTTCCTAGTCGCATAAATGGTCGCATCAGAAATTTTACGGTTATATTTTGAATCGACCTGATAGGAGAATAGAATACTATCCTCAAACTTCTTACTGGTTATTGTATCCACGAAATTGTCATAAGGCGCCCTAAATACTAATTCCTTGTATTCCTCATCAGTCAGGGAAATAATTTCTCCTGTTTCAGGATCAATAAATTGCTCCTCCTTATAAGAAATCAAAGGATTATTTTGTCTCTTCCAAAGTCTTAACTGGCTGGAAGCAGCGATAATCAGAGCATCTACTGCATGATGGTGGTAGGTTTCACGCGATTTTTCAATCCTCCATTTTCTTCTAAGCTGAGAGGTGAACTGACCTCGTACAACTGAAACCTTGGTATCAAAATCCCTTGTTTTATAAAAATCTTGCAGCACATTCAGTACAACCCGAGAAGAATAACGAGTATCAACTAGATTACGTTCAATAAATTTCTGCTTGACTTCAATTTTGCTGATATCCTCTTCGTTCAACAAATAGTCTTTTTTCTTATTATTCAGTGACTTAGATGCTTGGACATACGCCTTAAACTCTTTATATGACCATGCGTCATCCATGCTGTCCAGTGCCTGAAACGGAGTTCGCTGTCCTTTCTCCTGATTGGCTGTGGCTAGAACAAGAACCTTATTGGCCAGGCTGTCATCAAACGACAAAGACAGAGGCAAAATGTGATCGATCTCATATTTATATTGATTTTCAATCAAGTCATTGATTAGGATATGTTTCCCTGTGTATAAACATCTTTCCCCTTGTTGATGCCACAGACGGATTTTAGTTGCCAATTCTTTGTGACCATGAAATACACTATCAGGCAGCTCCTCTTTCCCATTGTATTGGTGAGCTGCTTTCATCATGGCTACATTTTTTTCATCCTTATTGGCTTTCTGGGCTTTTTTAATAGCGTCTTTCTCATCTTTTTCGTTGTTTTCACGTGCCATTTCAATCACGATATTATCAAAGACACCATATTTCTTTGTCGCCAGATTGATGATTTTAATGGCTTGTCTGACTGACTTAGCAACAACGGGATTGTAAATCTCATCAGTCAATTCTTTTTCATTAATATATTTAGTTCGACTAGAAATTTCCTTTGATCTCTGTTTACCTAAACGAGTCAGAATTGTCATCTGCTCCTCAGATGTTTCATAGAGTTCTGGAATCAGTTCCAACATCAACTTGATTGAAAAATTATGCCAGCCTTTACCGAATAAAGAACTTTTGGATTTTCTGAACTCTACTAATTCTGCAATCTGTTCTTGACTGAACATATCTTTAATAGATGATGCTTTAATAGCTTCTTCGATCCCTTCACGCTCCGTATTAAGGGTGAGGATATGGATCAGTTCATCGAAGGACTCTCTAGAAAGCTCAGAAATATCTATAAGCTCCAAATCCCGCATTTTACGATAAGGCTCAAAAAAGTGTATTTCCGGCTTCTCACTCTTATCAATCCGGTAACCTTTTATCTCATCAACTGTGCCTCCGACTAATTTGGCTATATATTTTAATAAGCTTGCAGATCCCAATGCTTTTGCAGTCTTAGCATACTCGATAATTTCTCGTTTTTGCTCTTTACTGAGTTTCCCAGTCTCTGTTGGAACAGTCAGATTATTTAAGTCATTAAGAAGATTAAATTCCTGAGCTGTGTAGGAAGCTTTCGCAGCTCTATATTCATCAGGGTAGAAAGTACATTTCCCAATCAAGATACCAAAAATATTATCTAGAGTTGTCCCATCGGTACGAAATCTTCCATAATCCGTACGAGATTTTTCATTGCCTGGTCCATGATAATACTTACGTTTTCCAGTCAAGATTGTCAAATAATCTTGAATAAAATCATCTGTAATATCTGGATTATAGACTTGCTGTTGCTTCAAGATTCGTTCTGCTTCTTTTTTATAAGCAGAGGTTGAGAATACATTAATCAGACGGTGTTTTTCACCATCTTCTTCAATAGTAAAGTCGCCTCGGACTTGTCCATACTTCTCAAAACGTTCTAATTGTATTTGACCAGGAGTTTGATTTTCTAATAGTTTTCTATTTTCTCCAACGGCTTTGCCATAGTCGGAAGAAGGTGATTCGCCATCATCACTTGCATCATCCAAGTAGCTAATCCCCCTGCGTTTGACAATATTTTTCAAGGCAATGAATAGCTCTTCATTACTTAACCTCTCAGTTAAACCTTTAACTCTCAATTCATAAGGATTTAAATTGATAGAGACCTTTGAAAAATCTGTTATAAGGTTCGTCTCCATAAATAAATCTGTCAGACGAACTTTTCTATGTTTTTTTCTACGTCCTAACCTTCGTCCCTGCCGAAATCTTCGTCTTTCAACATTGCTATCCGCAGTAGCCGCGGGGAAAATTCGAGAACTTGCATGAACAATTTCTCCAGTTTCCTTATCCAGAATGCCAACACCAACCGAGGCAATACCAATATCCAATCCTAAAACTAAACCATTCATAATGCCCTCCTTTTTATAAAACTATTAATACAAATCACATTTGAAGCGCTATCATACACATTATAACATAATAATAAGTAAAATGTTTTAATATTTAAAAATATTTCAATTGTTACTGTTAATAATAAATACCATACACAATACAAGTCATCCCTTTTCAATTGTAAAAGATTTCAAAATACGCTACAATAAAGAAAATTTCTTCTGTACGGGGACAGTTAAGATGCCAAAATCTAAATATCAATGTATCGTAGATCGGATTCGTCAAGATATTCAAAATGGGAAATTGCTCAAGGGGCAGAAGATTCCTTCTATTCGTAAGTTAGCAGATAAGTATCATTGCAGCAAAGATACAGCCCAGAAGGCACTAATGGAATTAAAATATCAAAAATACATCTATGCTGTTCCCAAGAGTGGCTACTATGTCTTAGAAAATAGTCTGGAAGATCAGCAGGATATGGAATTATCTGTCAGGGATGACCGCCACCAAATTTATGAAGATTTTCGAATTTGTCTCAATGAAACACTGATTGGACGAGAAAATTATCTTTTTAACTACTATTCACAGCAGGAAGGGTTGGAGGACTTGCGTCAGTCGGTTCAGCAACTGCTTCTCGATTCAGCTGTTTACACATCTGCCGACAAACTGGTTCTAACCTCTGGTACCCAGCAAGCTCTTTATATTCTGTCGCAAATTGTCTTTCCAAACGAAAAACATGAAATTTTAGTTGAGCAGCCGACTTATCATCGAATAAACGATTTGCTAACTGCCCAAAAACTTCCTTATCAAACGATTGAACGGACTCCAGAAGGAATTGATTTAGAAGAATTGGAATGGATTTTCCGAACGGGTCATATCAAGTTTTTCTATACCATTCCACGCTTTCACTACCCCTTAGGACATTCTTACAACCGAAAAGAAAAAGAGGAAATCATTCGTCTTGCTCAGCTTTATGATGTTTATATCGTAGAAGATGATTATTTAGCTGACTTTGACAGCAAACATGAGTTGACCTTTCATTACTTGGACGACAGCCAACATGTTATTTATATCAAATCTTTTTCTGCCAGTCTTTTTCCCGCCTTACGAATAACAGCTCTACTACTGCCATCGGATATTCAATCGGCTTTCATTGCTTATAAGAAAGCAGTAGACTACGATAGCAATCTCATCATGCAAAAAGCCCTATCTCTTTACATTGATAATCTTATGTTTGAGAAAAATCGTCTTTTTCTTCTCAATAAACAAGAAAAAGAAGTAATGAGAGCTAAAAAACTTTTAAGTGAAAATCAACTCAAACTTTCCTACTTTCTCAATAGGGATGGTATCTTGCTGGATCTACGTGGACTTAAATCTGTCAGCTCTTTCAAACATAGCAATCTACCATTGGATTTTTTTGAATCAAGTTACATACATGATTGTCCTTATCAATACGCAAAAATTAGATATGAAAATCTAGAAAAAACCTTACAACATTTAAATAAATATTTATAAAAGGAGCCGAAGCTCCTTTTTTCTAAGAAATCACTCCTCTCCCATCATACCTGCTTGAAGTTGGTACATTTTATAATAAGTACCGTTGAGAGTTAAGAGTTCCTCGTGAGTGCCTGATTCGATAATTCGTCCTTGCTCCATCACATAAATACAATTGGCATCTTGAATGGTAGATAGCCGGTGAGCGATGGCAATGGTCGTTCGTCCTTGACGCATTTTTCTCAAAGAAGATTGAATCAGTTCTTCGGTTTCTGAATCAATATTGGCGGTTGCTTCATCCAAAATTAAGATTTTAGGTTTGCTTGCAATTGTTCTAGCGAAAGCTAGCAATTGTCTTTGACCACTCGAAAAAGTCGTCCCTCTCTCTGTCACCGGGCTATCGTAGTTTGCAGGTAGCCGACTGATAAAGTCGTGCGCGTCAACAAATTTAGCAGCTTCTATAATCTCTTCTCGTCCTAGATTTTCTTGATACATTTTGATATTAGAAGCAATGGTACCATGATAAAGGAATGGGTCTTGAAGAACTAATCCAACATTGCGACGCAGTTCAGCTTGGCCGTAATCCTTAATGTTTTGATTATCAATTAAAATTTCTCCTCTTTCAAATTCATAAAAACGCAGAAAGAGATTGATGATAGAAGACTTGCCTGAGCCCGTTGCACCGACAAAAGCAATTGTCTCCCCTTGTTTGACTGAAAATGAGATATCCTTAAGAATATCATGCTTGCCATCATATGAAAAGGAAACATGCCGAAATTCAATCTTTCCATCTGTAATCTCTAGCGGTAAATTGGTTTGCTTCGGTTCATAATCTTTACAGTCCATGATTTCAAAAACGCGGCCTGCAGCTACTATAGATGTTTGCAAAACAGAATAATTCTGCATTAAATCAATCAAAGGATTAAAAAGCTGATTGACATATTGGACAAAGGCATACATAACTCCGGCTGTTACTCCTGCAATTTGCCAAGTAAAACCAAAATAAGCTAAAATGACCGCATAAGCTAAAATTTTCAACAAAGACATGGCTGGCCGCAGAAAAAGGCTATTAATATTAAGATAGCGAACTGTATAATCCAAATGCTCACCGTTAATAGTTTCAAATTCCTTTATTAAGCGATTTTCCTGACCAAATGCCTGAATAATACGCATTCCCTCAATACTTTCAGAAAGTTTAACATTCAAATCGCTTAGTTTACTTCTGACAAGCTTGAGGAGATGATTAGATAAGCGTTGATAAAGCAAAATGGAACTTAACATGACTGGTAAAAAGAGTACAATAAGACCTGTCAATCGCCAATTCAAGCTAAACATCGTCACCAATGTTACAACAAGAATAAAAACAGAGCTTAAAAAACTTGAAAAGATACTACTAAACATATCCGCTACCGCTTGTGTATCATTTGTCAAACGGGAGACAATCGCTCCTGCTGGGATCTGATCAAAATAGACCATCCCTAAATGCTCAATATTTTCAAAACTTTCTTGACGCAAATCGCAAACAATGCTATGTGCCACACGCGCAAAAGAATATTGTCCCAAGAAAGTAAATAACACTCGCAAAAGAAAAAGAGCATAGTACATAATCAAAACATAAAAACCTGTCATAATCTGATAACGACTAATAAAATGGTCAATGAAATAGCGAGCTAAAAGTGGCAAAGTTGTCGTTACCAAGGTTGTCGCAAAGATGAAAACGAGCGCCAAAATGCTAATCCATTTATAACGCCACATATAAGTTAGAAGGCGATAAAAGGTTACTTGTTTTCTCATTATCGATCCTCCTTTAGATTTTCTGCCAATTGTTGTTTATGATAAGTTTGTGCATACCAACCATTTTGAGTTAATAATTCTTGGTGAGTACCCCGTTCTTTAATTCGTCCATTTTCCATCACTAAAATCAAATCAGCATGAACAACTGCTGACAGTCTGTGGGCGGTAATAATAGTTGTTTTGTCGTCTCTTTCTGTTTTGAGGTTTTTCAAAATCAAGTGTTCTGTTTTAGCATCAACAGCAGATAATGAATCGTCCAATATTAAAATATCTGGTTTAAGAACAAGTGCTCGACTCATTGCTAAACGTTGCTTTTGTCCCCCTGAAAGAGACACACCTCTCTCACCAACAATCGTATGAAAACCTTCTGGCATGGCAACAATATCCTCATAAAGACCACACAGCTTACTACTTTGAATCACTTCATCATCTGATAGACTTGGATTTGCAAATCGAATATTATCTATAATTGACATTGCAAAAAGAATCTGCTCCTGTGGTACATAACCAATCAAACTCCGCAAATCCTTTAATCTATACTCTCGAATATCATGATTATTCAGATAAATAGCACCATCTTGAATATCTTGCTCTCTCATCAGTAAGCGCAAAAGTGTCGTCTTACCAGAACCTGTTTGTCCGACGATTCCTAACGTTTGCCCTTTTTCTAACGAAAAGTGAATATTGGACAAAGTTGCTGTTTCCTTATAAGAAAAACATTTAATGTTATAGACCAAACGACCGTTTTGGATAGGGGAAACTGGTTTTTTTGTCTCTTTGACATCAGATTTTTCTGCTAACAGTCGCTCAATCCGCTCATAAGAAACTGCCCCCCTCTGGCTAATATTAAAAAGATAACCCATTGCCTGCAAAGGCCACACTAACATATCCAGATAAGTGATAAATGTTACTAATTCTCCAACTGTAAATTGTCCTCTAGAGATGAACAGTCCACCAAAAATCAAGGTTAAAGCATAAGATAAGCCAATGAAAATCAACACCATAGGATCAAAGAAAGAATTGTATTTTGCAGCTAGAATATTTTTTTCATAGACATCCTGATTTATTTTTGCAAAAGATTGACTTTCTGCTGTTTGATAGCCAAATGATTTAGTCACTTTAATTCCCGAAACACTTTCCTGCACCTTATTGTTCAAATCAGAAAAAGCTTCTTGGGCTGCCTTAAAACTCTCATGATTTTTTCGCCCAATTAGACTCGTTCCCCAAGAAAGAAATGGCAATGGTAAGGTGGCAATCAAAGTCAGGCGCCAGTCTAAAACAAAAAACATAGTCAACAGCGTTACCAGAGCTGTGATAGTGGCATCTACTGCTGACATAACACCTCCACCTGCCACGCTCACAACTGCATTAATATCATTTGTTGCATGCGCCATCAAATCTCCTGTTCGATATTTTTGATAAAAAGACGGAGACATTTTAGTAAAATGCTCAAAAAGCCGAGAACGCAACAGTCTTCCCAAATGATTTGCTGTACCAAAAATATATAGCCGCCAAAGATAACGCAGTCCATACATGATAAAAGCTGAAGCAAGCAAAACCGAAAGATTTAAAACTAATTGGTTTGATGTTAGATTTCGACTAGCAATACGGTCAATTACCACACCAATTACTCTGGGGGGGATTAAATTAAAAACACTAACCAAAGACAAGGCTAGAATTCCAATTATATACCGCTTTCTCTCTAGCTTGAAAAACCAACCTAATTTTCTGATAAGATTCATATTCTCTCCTCAATTATTGCTGATTACCATTATACACTATTTTGTACAATCACTCGTAAAAATAAAACACAGTCAGTGCAAGCTAACTGTGTTTCTCATTTCTTTTTGGTTAATGTAAAACTTTCGTCCAAAAGAGCAAAAAGTTCTATATCTGTTAAAGTATCATCCAAGGGCAGGCTAAGCCAATATTTTTTGTTCATGTGAAAGGCTGGGTAGATCCCCTTTCTCTGAATTAGCTCTACCACATGTTCATTTTTAATATTAAGTATCTCAATAATACCACTTCGATCTGCTTCAAACTTAGACCAATCTGTAGTCAGAAAGGCCCCATACCATTTTTTACTGTCCTGATGACGGAAAACTCCAGCTTTGGTAGAACTCTTCCTGGAAGACTTTTCCCAGAGGTATTCTAGCTTTCCATCATAGGTTTTTGCAACATAATCTTGCAAACGGCTACTCTGTTTATAAAGAAAGCCAACTTCGTCAAAACAGTTAGCTCGAATCATCAGGAAAATCTCTTGACAAGCTTCACGAACCTGTCCGACAAATTCACCCATCATCTGCTCCATTTTGACCTGCACGTATTCATCGCCTGTTTCTTGATCAAGCACTTGGTAGTCCAGCTTCTCACCCTGTAATTTTAGTTGTAATAAAAAGTCGCCCTTCATTATTTCCTGAGAATAAACAAACTCTACTCCTCTTTTTTCAAAACCAAAGGCTTGTAATTTTTCTGGATTTGCTTGGTATTTCTCAAATAAGTCTAACATGATTTTTACTTTCTAAAATACGATTTTGGTGCCATGAAGTTGGTTCACGCCAAGATTTGCGATAATTTCATCACGATTATTAACCGTAATACCACCTCCTGGTAAAATTTCAATTCGACCAGCTGCATGCTTTATCAAAGTATTTAACCAGAGAAAATGATTTTGAATCGGCTCTGTAGCTACTCCTCCATGAGTTAAGATTCTACTCACACCATGTTCAATTAACCAGTCTATTGTACTAAATTGCTGTTTCCTTGGAATAGCGTCAAAAGCCATGTGAAAGACGATTTCTAATCCTTGAGCAGCTTCTACCAACTTTTCCATTTTTAGATAATCAATTTCATTAGCAACTGTCAATGCACCAAACACTACACCATGTGTACCAGCTTTGCGAGCCATTTGAATATCCTCTAACATGATTTTCATTTCTAAATCATTGTATACAAAATCTCCTCCACGTGGACGAATCATCGTTATAACAGTTGTATGATAAGGACTCACTAACTCTACAGCTGCTTTTATGACACCATAGCTAGGCGTCGTTCCACCCACCGCCAGATTATCACAAAGCTCAACCCTCCGAGCACCTGTTTGCATGGCTTTTTCCAAATCAGTCACGTTTTCTGCACAAAATTCATAAATCATTTTTGACCTCTTCTATATGAAACAGTTTTCTTGACCATTATAACACAATCTTTATTTATTCCTCAAACTTCTTTGCGACTCGTTGACACCAATCTAACCAATTTTTCTTGTAATCCGACACAGACAAAATCCGATTTTCTAAATCTTTTATTGTAGCAATACCTATTTTGTCACAAACTTGAAGACAATAGGAATAGAACTCCCAATTCAAATCGTCTTTTTCTGCATAAACTGGAATCTCTTCAAAACCAGCTTGATAAGCTATAAATGCTCTACTGTGTCCATCAGTAAAAAAGATTTTGTCTTGGAAGCGCTTAATTGGCAAGGGTTTTAAACTACTTATGTTCTTTGTATCAAACCATGTCTGAACCTGCTTTAGTTTCTCTTCTGAAAGATAAAATTGACTTGGTTGAATAGCTGATAAAGGAAGCAGTAAATCCAAAGCATAGCGATGTCCTTTTTCAGTCTTTTCTATGGGATAAAATCCTACCGATTCAAACATCTTTTTAGAAGCAGTATTGTAATCATAAATTTCTCGAACATACAAACGTTCATAGCCCAGCTGACGTCCACGTTCAATTAATGCTTGAACAACGGTCTTCCCGATTCCATGACCACGATAATCTGAGTTACCAATAACAATAGGCATATCCTCTTGCCAAAAACTTACATCACCAATTGGCATCCAATTTTCATTTATCAGAATCTCAATAAAATACACTTCTCCATGCTGAGTAAGATAGTCATACATTTTCTTGATTCGCTGAAGTGTATAAGGCTCTCTACTACCATCAATCAAACGGATTACATCAGGATTCTGATACCAAGAAAAAGCTAGATGAGCTTGTCCATCATACTTTCGCAAACGTAAGGAAGAATGAATAGCAATATACTCTGGCTGTTCCAACATATCTATCATAGTTTTCTCCTCTTATTAATATTCTAACAAACATAGTACCTACTATTTAAGAATTTTGTTTACTTTATCGAAATTTTCTCTTGACATTATCTGTAAAAACAGTAAAATATACTTATGTGTATACAGTAAATGGAGGGGATTATGAAACCAAAAACAAAAAACCAATTTATAACTCTCACAGCTCTTTTGACAGCGCTAGCTATTGTCATTCCTATGATTATGCCTGTAAAAATTATTATTCCACCCGCTTCTTATACGTTAGCAAGCCATGTCCCTATCTTTTTAGCCATGTTTATCTCTCCTTTGATGACTTTAGTCGTTATTCTAGGTTCCACCTTTGGATTCTTAGCAGCTGGTTATCCTATTGTTATTGTTCTTCGTGCCTTATCTCATCTCTTCTTCGGATTGTTAGGTGCTCTTTACCTTAGAAAATATCCTAAAACTTTAGATAAACCAATTCAAACTTGGATACTAAATATTATTCTTGCTTTCGTTCACGCGATTGCTGAAGTTCTTGCTTGTCTCATCTTTTACGCCTCTACTTCTTTTCCAGAAAATATGTTTTACCTTCTCTTCATTCTCGTAGGTGTTGGAACAATTATTCATAGCATCGTTGACTTTATCATTGCACAATTTATTTATAAGACTCTACAAAAAATCCGTTAAACCTTGAATATTTAACGGATTTATTCTACAATGAATTTATGATAAAAAAAAGAAGAACTGATTTATTACAACTTTTAAAAAATGCGGAAACTCCTTTAAATGGTCAAATTCTAGCAGAAAAATTCAATGTTACGCGCCAAATTATTGTTCAAGATATTGCCGTTCTTCGAGCTGATGGTGCTCCTATTATTAGCACAAATCGGGGTTATATTTACAAAATGAACGATACTGTTAAATATTACCACCAGCTTTTTAAAGTCAAGCACACAATTGAAGATATCGAAACAGAATTGTTAGCAATCGTAGACAATGGCGGACGAGTCAAAAATATTATGGTGGAGCATCCCGTTTATGGGGAAATCCAAACGTATCTGAAATTAACTTGTCGCAGAGATGTCCAACATTTTATCCAACAAATTCATGAAAGTAATTTTCGAGGTTTATCTGAATTGACAGATGGCATTCATTATCATTTGGTTGAAGCTGATTCGCAGCAAGATTTAGATTATATCGAAAAAGCATTAGAAAACTTAGGTTTTCTAATGTAAAACATACACAAGTCATTTTAAGTATAGATTTCCAAAAATAGAGCCTAAGTGGCTCTATTTTATTTTTCATCAATAACAATTCTAACTTTTTTATCTTCGGTTGGAACAGAGTAAACAATCGTTCTTATCGCAGAAATTGTGCGACCTTTACGACCAATTACACGTCCAACATCGCTAGGATCAAGATCCAAATGATATTCCAAAAATTCTGGTGTATCTTCAATCTTGATAGTTAAAGCATCTGGTTGTGAAATCAAAGGTTTCACTATTGCAATAATAAGATTTTCAATCGTGTCCATAGTCAACCTGCAATTCTGTTATTTAGAGTATTTTGAATCGTGAAATTTCTTCATCACACCAGCTTTTGAAAGGATGTTGCGAACTGTATCAGAAGGTTGAGCACCTTTCGACAACCAGTCAAGAACACGATCTTCTTTCAAGGTCACTTGGTTTTCAGCAACAAGTGGATTATAAGTTCCGATTGTTTCAATGAAACGTCCATCACGTGGTGAACGTGAATCTGCTACGTTAATACGATAGTAAGGTTTTTTCTTAGAACCCATACGAGTTAAACGAATTTTAACTGCCATTTTTAAAATTTCTCTTTTCTCTTTTTATTTTTAGGTATAGCAGAGCTATTACCAACGTACTCTATCATATCACAAGTAAGAATAGGTGTCAAGAAAAAAACTTGACATCTTTAAATTTACCACTCTACAACTTCAAAGACTGTCGCTGTCAAATCTTCAACAAAAGAATCACTAACTTGACGACTATTTCCAGCTACAAGTCTCAAATTGCCAATATCTTCAATGTTGTAACTTTGACCGCTTGCATTGAAAATAATGAGATAATATTTCTCATCTTTCACTTCAAACATGACAACTCCACTTCCTGTATGAGCTGAGTGCACAAAGACGTGCTGGTAAATATCTTCGTAATGTTGATAAGAAAATTCTTTTGTCATAGTTTTTAAATGGATAATCTTTTTGATGTAGTCAATACTTTCTTGGTGATCAGCTATCAAATCCCAATCCACCTGATTGACAGTGTCAGGAGCATTATAACTATTCATAGCACGCTCATGATCTTCCTGAATAGTTTGACCATTTTCTCCAGTTGCTATTAGCTTGCTACGTGAAAATTCCTGTCCTAGTTCCATAAAACTCATACCTTGCAACAGCAGATTCATCGCAGTCGCTAATTCAATCCGTTTAGTACGAGTCAAGTCATCATCATCTGGGTGTAGTTCCACTAACAAGTCATGCAAATTATAATTATCATGCGCTTCTACATAGTTCACAACTTGGTTTGGCGTCAGATAAGTCCCTAACTCATTGCTTCCTAATATTGCTTTCGCAATAATAGCCTCTGTTGCCTCTCCACTGACAAAACCAGCTTTTAAGCCACCGTAGACCTCTGCTCCTTTAATCGCATCACGTTCAGTATCATTGAAAAATCCGATATTTGATAATTCAAAAGCATTATCTTTCTTAGCTTTATCAAGAGGAAGTAATCCTGTTCCCATGTCCCAGCCTTCTCCATAAGTCAGGATTCTCGGGTCAATCTCATCCAAAGCTTCTCGAATCTGACGCATGGTTTCAATGTCATGAATTCCCATCAAATCAAAACGAAAACCGTCAATATTATACTCTTTTACCCAATAAAGGAGCGAATCAATCATATATTTCCGGAACATCTCGTGCTCACTAGCTGTCTCGCTCCCTACACCTGTTCCGTTTTGGAAAGAGCCATCTGGATTCATTCGATAATAATAATCGGGCATTGTGGCTTGAAAAGGAGAATCATAGGTAGAATAAATATGGTTGTAGACAACGTCTATCACCACGGAAATACCTGCATCGTGATAGGCTTGAATCATTGTTTTCAAGTCCCGCATGCCTTGAGATGGCTTTGTTGGATTTGTTGAAAAACTCGTTTCTGGAGCATTGTAATTTTGTGGATCATACCCCCAATTGTAGGTCACATTTCCATGCCAATCATACTCTTTGTGTCGATCAGAGATTGGCTGCAATTGTACAACATTGATACCTAAAGATTGGATATAATCAAATCCCGTCGCTTGACCAGATCGATTTTTAGTTCCTTTTTGACAAGCACCTAAAAAGGTACCTCGGTATTTTTTAGATACACCAGAACTACTAGACTTTGTCAAATCTCGCACATGCATTTCATAAATAACTGCCTGACAAGGATTATCCAAACGCCAAGTCGCTTGTTGGCCTTGTTTCACTTGAAAATGTTTTGGATTTCGCTCTGTAGGTGACAAAATGACAGAGCGTTTCCCGTCTTCAGTTGTTGCTTCGGCGTATGGGTCACGCGTCAATGTTTTGTGATGTTCAAACTCTAATTGATACTGATAAGCTCTATCTGCTAGATCATCTGAAATCACTCGAGACCAAATTCCGATTGTATTTTCAGAATGATCTTTTGAAAAATTTTTCCCTCTTTGTAAGTCATAAACTTTCCAGATTTTCGAGTGGTTGCTACCATTCTTATACACCACTAATTGAACTTTTTTTGCAGTTGGTGCCCAAAGTTTAAATTCAGCTTTTTTACCATCATACCGACAACCTAGCCAACCTTGATAGCCCCAATGCTGATCAAAACGTTTGCTATCTAATGCCATATCAAAAGCATGAGGATCTTGCTTTGCATAATACGGACTAGTCATAGCAGCTTGTCGGGAATAATAAACTTGACTGTCTCCTTCAATAATCCAAATTTCCGTCACCAGATGAGGAGGTAATAACTGAATGGAATAATCAACCGACTGGTGAGACCAATCGATTGTTTTTACAATGACATGTACATATCCCAAAGCCTGATTACTCTTATACGATAAATTCCCTTGAATGCCAAAGTCATCTCTCTGAAAAAAAGAAGCCTCCTCTCCCCATTGATTCATTTGCCACTTCCACATATTGTAAGCAGCATAATTGTCTAACTGATTGTGGTAATGAATTAAGACACGATAGTCTAACATCTAATTCTCCTGATTATTTTTATTTTCTAATGACAAAGCGCTATCGCTAATCTCATCGATATTTGCAAAAAATTCTAAATGGTTATGAAGAACTTCTAACTCAACAGGAGTGTCTCCACCATATTCACCATCCAAATTCAACATAAATGGTGCTTTTTTATCTAAAACTTCTAATTTTAATTTACTTGTTTTTAAATATTCTACATTCGCATCAGTCACATGCTGTCCGCCATTGATGGCTTGAATCATTAAGCCCAGCATATCAAATAAGCGAGCAGTTTTCACTAAAATCAGGGTGAAATTTCCGTCATCTAACACCGTATCTGGCGCTAATTTTTCAAAACCACCGATTGAATTGGTTAAGGCAACAAAGATTAAAGAGACCTTGCCTTCAAACACACCGTGGTCGTGCTCAATATGTACTTTACGTAATTTAGATTTTGGCAGCATTTCCGCTCCCTTGGCTACATAAGCAAGATAACCAAGGCGCGATTTTACTTCACTTGGAACACTATATGTTAATTCTGTCAAAGTCCCTGCCGCAGCGATATTGATGAAATATTTTTTCCCATAAGCCTGACCAATATCCATTTTTATGGTTTGATCTTTTTCAATAATCCGAGCAGCTGCTACTGGATCTCCCATTGGAATTTTGAGAGCACGCGCATAATCATTGGTTGTACCAGTAGGAATAAACGCCAACTTAGGACGGTTTTCCAACGGTGCCACGCCATTAACCACTTCGTTAATTGTTCCATCGCCACCAGCTGCCACAATTAAATCAAATCCTGCTTTAGCCGCTCTCTCTGCTTCGTTTTGAGCTGATAAAGGAGCGGGCGTTGTCTGATAAGCACTTGTTTCATAACCCACATCTTCTAAAACGTCTAAAACTTCTGCGATATTTTTTTTAATAATTTCCTGACCAGAGGTCGGATTATAAATCAATCGTGCTCTTTTTCTAGCTGTTTCCATACAAACCTCTACAAGCTCTCAAGCCAAGATTCATCACGAATGTCAATGCCTAACTCTTGAGCTTTTATTAATTTACTTCCTGCATCTGCTCCAGCAACGACTAAACTCGTTTTTTTAGAAACAGAGCTCGTCACCTTTGCACCTAAACTTTCTAATTTTACTTTTGCTTCTGAACGATTCAATCGTTCTAATTTTCCTGTTAAGACAACGGTCAATCCAGAAAGAACTGCGTTTGCTGCAACTTTTTCACCTAAGTAAGCTAGATTAAGCCCTGCTTCTTTCAATTCTCTCAGTAGAATCTGCGATCCTTCCTGAGCAAAATAACTAGTCAAACTTTCTGCAATCACCATTCCTAGACTATCCAGTGCAACAATTTCTTCTCTTTCTGCTTTTGCTAATTGTTCCAAATCATGAAAATGCTCTAACAAAATCTGACTCGCTTTGCTTCCAACATGGCGAATGCCCAACCCAAATAGTAATTTCTCTGCTGAATTTTCTTTAGAAGCTTGAATAGCAGAGTACAACTTGTTAGCTGATTTTTCCTTAACATTCTCCAATTGTAACAAATCTTCGACAGTCAAGTGGTAAATGCCAGCCACATCTTTCACCAATTCCTGAGCAAATAATTTCTCCACCACTGCTGGTCCAAGCCCTGTGATATTCATGGCATCACGGCTCGCGAAATGAATCAACCCCTCCTTAATTTGTGCAGGACAGCGCGGATTGATACAGCGCAAAGCCACCTCATCTTCAAAGTGAATCAGCTCGCTGTTGCAACTTGGACAGTTCGTTGGAATCTCTAGTTGCTCTTCTGATTGGCGCCTGTTTTCAACCACTCGCAAAACAGCTGGAATGATATCACCCGCCTTATAAACGATAACTGTATCGTCTTTACGAATATCTTTTTCAGCAATGTAATCGACATTGTGCAGAGTTGCTCGACTGACGGTTGTCCCTGCTAATTTCACAGGTGTAAGATTAGCGGTCGGTGTAACCACTCCAGTTCGCCCAACCGTCCAATCAACCGATAAAAGCTGTGCTTCTTTTTCTTCCGCCGGAAATTTATAAGCAATCGCCCATTTAGGAGCTTTCACGGTAAAACCGAGCTCTTCTTGAACAGATAAATCATTTACCTTGATGACAACACCGTCAATATCATAAGGCAATTGCGCACGTTCGTGATTGATTTGCTCTATAAATCGCCATACTTCATCCATCGAATATGCCAAAATATGCCGTTCATTTACGCTAAAGCCATTTTTAGATAACTTATTTAAAACAGCTTCTTGAGTTGACACATCTGTTGGACTGGCTTCTTGATAAAGAAAAGTTGCTAGATTTCGCTTGGCAACAATTGCAGTATCCAACTGACGCAGCGTTCCTGCCGCTGCATTTCTCGGATTTGCAAATTCTGGCTCTCCATTTTCTTGACGCAGTTGATTCACTGCGTCAAAAGAACTACGTGGCATATAACATTCACCACGAACTGTCAAATTTACAGCAGTTGGCAAAATTAGCGGAATATCTTTCACCCTTTTTAAATTTTCTGTGATATTTTCTCCGACGGAGCCATCTCCCCGAGTGGCTCCTGCAACCAAAATACCATTTTCATACATAAGAGAAATGGAGAGACCATCAATTTTTAACTCACACAGATAACTCACCTTTGGAAAATCTTTGCGAATCCGTACATCAAATGCCTCTAACTCTTCACGTGAAAAAGCATCCTGCAAACTATATAGCGGATACTGATGTTGGTATTTTTCAAACCCTTCTAAAACCTTACCACCCACACGATGAGTTGGGCTATCAGCCTGAACGAGCTCTGGGTATTGCTGTTCTAAATCTAACAATTCATGATATAACCTATCATATTCACTATCCGATACGCTTGGATTATCAGTTGTATAATATTCATGCGCATATTGATTTAGTAGATTCACCAGTTCTAACATTCTGTCTTTCATATTTCTATTTTATCATAAAACATACGATTCTACAGGATTATTACTGTTAATATCATAAAAAATTTAGACCTATCAAATAAAACAGCGTAAAAACAATGATGTCTAAATATTATAAGTATTTACTAGCTAAAATCTGCTGTATTTTTACAAATAATTTAATGAATTTTTTTGGTTAAAAAGCTAGAGCCAGCCTACAACTTCAAAAATTATAAATTCAAAATTTAATTGATAAAAAAAGATAAAAGAAGTAAAATATATATAGTTCATTTTCTTTTAATAAAGAAATAATCCAAACAATATAGAGGAGGAATCTTATTGTGAATATTACAATTGCAGGTGCAGGTGCAATGGGCAGCCGGTTTGGTCTCATGTTGCATCAAGCGGGTCATAAGGTCATTTTAGTAGATGGTTGGGCAGACCATGTAAAAGCTATCCAAAAAAATGGCTTGCAGGCTAATTTTAATGGCGAGGAGCTTGTTGCGAAATTGCCAATTTATCTTCAAAACGAAGTAGAACCAACTTTGTCCAGTGATTTAATCATTTTATTTACTAAAGCAATGCAGTTAGAAACAATGCTAACAGACATTCAGCCATTGATAAAAGAGCACACAAATGTTCTTTGTTTATTGAATGGAATTGGACATGAAGAAATCATTGAAAAATATGTTCCAAAAGAGCATATCATGATCGGAAATACTATGTGGACAGCAGGTATGGAAGGACCAGGTCGGGTGAAGTTATTCGGAAACGGAACTGTTGCACTGAAGAATCTCGTTTCAGATTCAAAAGCTAAACAAGCAGCTGATCACATTGTAGAAATCTTAAATTCTGCTGGATTGAACGCACAGTATTCTGAAAATATCTTGCACGCCATTTATAAAAAAGCCTGTGTAAACGGGACAATGAATGGTTTATGCACTATTTTGCTTTCTAATATGGCAGATTTCGGTGACACCACTCCCGCCCATACGATTGTTGAGCGCATTGTCAGCGAATTTGCGGCGGTTGCAAAATATGAAAATGTCGATTTGAATGTTGAGGAAACTGTAGATTACATCGAAAAAAATTGCTACAATCGAGATACAATCGGATTACATCACCCATCAATGTATCAAGATTTGAACGAGCATAATCGTCTGACAGAAATTGATTATATCAACGGAGCTGTCGTTCGAAAAGGGCAAAAGTATGGTGTACAAACCCCATATTGCTCCTTCTTAACAGAATTGGTTCATTGCAAAGAACAAATATTAGGCGCTAAATAGTTTGGAACCAGAAAGGGAAATTAGATGGAAACACAAGTACAAGAAAAGATGACAGCAAAAATTTTTGTCAATAAAGTATTGTCGGGAACGGCATTAGGAGTTATTATTGGTTTAATTCCAAACGCTGTTTTATCAGCTATTTTAAAATATTTCAGCACCGTGCCAATTGCACAGACCATTATTCATATCGCTGTTATCTTCCAATTAGCTACACCATTGATTATCGGTGGGTTAATCGCTTTGCAATTTGGATTTAAACCCATGCAGATGATGGTCACTGCAGGAGCTGCTTTTGTAGCTTCAGGTGTCGTCACTTTCAATACTGAGCTTGGAAAATATGTCGGAACTGGCACAGGAGACCTAATTAACACCATGTTAACAGCAGCTATCGCAGTTGGCATGCTTATGTTAATCAAAGATCGATTTGGTTCAACAGCTGTGGTAGCTATGCCAATTGTCGTCGGGGTAGGTGCAGCCTTGATTGGCTTACTGCTCTTGCCATTTGTTAAACAAATTACAACTGGCATTGGAGTGGTTATCAATGAATTTACACACTTACAACCGCTATTGATGTCTATTTTAATTTGTTGTTCATTTGCCTTTATTATCATTTCTCCAATCTCAACCGTTGCCATTGGTTTAGCCATTCAATTAAATGGAATTTCAGCCGGAGCTTCAGCAATGGGCGTGGCAGCTACAGCCGTTGCTTTAGTTGTTCACTCTTGGAAAGTGAATAATTCAGGGGTAACTTTAGCTATTGCTTTGGGAGCTATGAAATTGATGATGCCAAACGTCTTTAAATATCCAATTATTTTAGTTCCGTGTTTGACAACAGCCGTTATATCCGCTATCCCGGTAGCTCTTTTCTCAGTCAGTGGAACAGCTCAATCAGCAGGTTTTGGTCTCGTAGGTTTGGTGGGACCATTAGCCTCTATTGATGCAGGATTAAATATAGCTTTAGCAGTTGTTGTATGGCTCATTGTTCCAATCCTTGCAGCTCTTGCAAGTAAAATTGTTTTTGAAAAAATCTTGAAACTATATGACTCTTCTGTTGTATTTAAATTCCAAGACTAATAAAAAATCTGTCGAAGATTCGACAGATTTTTTATTAAGTCTGCTATTCAAAGCATTTATTTCCCCAAGTCAATCCGCTTATTTAGCTTGTCCATTAAAATTCCACCAATAATGAGTGAAACAAACTCTCCAATTGCCGTTGTAAACCATGTAAAAAGAAACGGGGCTTTCGCAACAAAATATAACTCTGCGGCAATTGTAATCATTGAAAATGAAAAGAAAATCGCAAAATAAAAGAAAGCTTTATTGATCAATCCGTTAAACAAATATTCGTTCATGTATTTTCTAAAGAAATACACACCCAAGCTCAAAAAGACCAAGGTTGATCCGCCACCAACAAAGACATCAATGATTCCAAAACTAAACAAATTAGCAATCATACAGCCCAGTGTGACCCCAATGATGTACTTGGGTTTATAAAAAGCCATAAAGTTCATCATCTCAGAAATCCGAAATTGGTAGGCACCATAGCTAATAGCATTCAGGGGCGGTGTCATTGTTAGAGCGACATAAATCGCAGCAACGAGAGCAATCTGAGCCATATCGCGAATAGTAAATTTTTCCATGTTTTCTCCTTTGGCGGCTATAACCGCGTATAATATGCTTGGCGAAAGGAAACTAAGCGCCAAGGGCTGCATTGAAAACATTAATACAGCTTTTCAAGTATAGCACAATTTTAGAAATTATGATAGACTGAACGTATGAAAAAATGTATAAAATCTTTCTTTGACAATGAAATTTTATCTTACCTGTTTTTTGGATTGGCTACCACGATTGTTGCTATCATCACACGCATACTCTATTATGCATTGAGTAACAACGAACTATTGGCGACCGCCTTAGGAAATATCGCTGGTATCCTCTTTGCTTTTGTAACAAACGATACGATTGTTTTTAAACAAGAAAGAAAGGGTTGGTTCTCTCGTTTTATCAAGTTTGTTGTTGCGCGACTCTCTACCTTTTTATTGGATATGGGACTCACACTCGTTTTCGTTACTACTTTTCCTGCTATTATTGGTCAATTTGTCCACAATGACATTAAAACGGTCAACACTATTGAAACTTTGCTTGCTCAAATTATTATTATTGTGCTCAATTATGTTTTCAGTAAAATCTTTGTATTTAAAAATAAATCAAAGAAATAAAAAACAAACCTACTCAAAATGGTGGCTTGTTTTTAATCCCAAAGAGCTTTGAAGCTCTTTTTTATTCTTAAATTTCTACACTTGGATGCTCCATTGTCAAGTGAGTGATTTCTCCTTTTACACCAAAATAATCTTCTACCAAATATTGCAATTCTTGCATAGCAGCTTGTGCACGTTTTGCTTGTTCTTCATTGACAGCTTCAATAACTAGCACTGCATCTCTGGTTTCTTCTGTCAGCATAGTTCGCTTAGCTTCGCGCCAGTTGAGACAACGACAAACCGCTCCTTCATCATCATGGTAGATGATTTCTTCTGGAAGAGCTGGTGCATCCGTCTCCGCTCCAAGCGGAAAGAAAGATTCTCCACCTTTCGCTTTAGCTAAATGTAGTCCTCCCTCAATTTTGTCAATATCTTCACCACCACAAGGCACAGCATAAGAAAGTGAAACACTATTATAAATATCCACCAATGGATTGATTGGATTGAACTCACGACCTTGACTCACTCTTTTTAAAAGTGCTTCAATGGAAGAACGGGCTCCTTTTTTAGTTTTAAATTTGGTAAAAGCCTGCCGCCATTCCTGAATAACCTCATTTTGCGTAAATGGTTCATCAGAAATAAAATCTTCTGCTCGTTTGCTTCCCTTGTCTAACAAGGATTTAAAATAAAGGTCCTTACTTTCATCAACACTATTATCCAATCCTTTAGCTACCATAATACTAATTTGTGCTTGAGGAAATAACTCCCAAAATTCATTTTCAACTGTAACTTTCATCATCTACCTCTTTCATAATTTCTTTTTTGTCCTTTTTTTACTGAATCCCAATCACCCGTGATATTTTCGCGAACTCGAATCAACATTTCCTCCAACTGCTTTGCTTCTGCTATCGAAAATCCCTGCAATGAAGTTTGCTCAGAATATTGATTTTCAGCTAAAATAAATGGATAGAGAGCCGCGCCTTTTTTTGTAACAAACCATTCTTTGTTTTTTCGGTTATCAGGTGCTGACTTCTGTTCTAAAAATCCTTTTTTCTCCAATTTCTTCACAGAACGGGCAACCGTTGAACGATCTACTTTTAAAAGTTCAGACAACTCTTCCTGAATAATCCCTGGATTTTCAGCAATTCGGACTAAATACAAATACTGTCCACGTGCCAAATCAATATCACGAAATTCAATATTCGCAATCGAATCCAAGGCTCGGGCGATGATACCAATCTCTCGCAAAATCGTCATATTGCCTCCTTTGACAATTATTATAAACTATTTTTATTGCAAATGCAATAAAATAACCACAAAAAAAAGAAGTTTTATTTGAACTTCTCTTTATTTTTTATAAGTCTCGTTGTCAGTTGTTTGTGCCTCGTTTCAAATTCTTTTTCGTGACAACATTGATAACTTGCATTTAGAATCGCGCCAATAATAAGTATTTGAGCAATGAGAGTAAACCAAATCATCACGACCACAACAAAAATGGAACTGAAAAATCGAACATCCATTAAGTGATTTACATAAGTGTCCAAATAAACGGAAAACAAATTTAGCAATACACCAATTGTAAGAACTACAAAAACCGTTCCTGGTAGTACATAGCGAATTTTCTTGATTTTGACATTAGGTAAAAAGTAATACAACATCAATAAAGAAAGAAAAAGTAAAGTGTAAATGGTTGGCTGCGTCATCTTTTGTAGACTAGTATAAAGCTGGTTATCAAATCCCCAAAAACTATGGAGCAGACGAAGAGACATTCGCCCAAACATTGTCAGCAAAAGAGAAAGAGCAAAGAGCAACTGTAATCCTAAACTCATCACTATACTAAACAATCTGTGCGAAATGAGTCCTCTATCTTTGGCGACACCATAAGCTTTATTAAAAGCTTTTTGCAAGAAAGACATTGATTGTGAAAAAGCCCATAAAGCCGAAAGAATGGAGAAGCTCAACAAGCCAGAAGACGGTTGGGTTAATACATTACGAATGACCTTTGCAATCACTTCATAAAGTGACTCTGGCAGAACATCTTCTATCGCTTCTAAAAATTCTGCTATTGGAATTTGAAAATAAGGCAATATATTCACAACAATTAACAGCAATGGAAAAATTGAAATCAACAAATAATAAGCCACTGCAATGCTGGTCAAATCAATCTCAGATGCCTGATAAAATTTAAAAAAAGCTTGTAAAAATGGATTATGTCCGATCCTAGAAACCAACTTCTTCATCTCATCCCCTATAGAAGAAGGAGCAAAAAGCCCCCTCATTCTACTTCTAGTTTTAATACGTTCCTTCTTCCCCTTGACTGGTCAAGATAACAGGACCATCTTTGGTAATCACAAACTGATGTTCATATTGACAAGAAAGTCCACCGTCCAGCGTTTTGTGAGCCCAACCCG
>ERZ773037.273-NODE-273-length-28171-cov-4.404752_pt1 | contig 28171 bp, 37 predicted proteins | sample MGYA00511466_ERZ773037 | MGnify/ENA primary metagenome ERZ773037 (study PRJEB29015, sample SAMEA2738146) | human oral metagenome | biome: human oral; feature: human-associated habitat; material: saliva | place: China | collected 2202 ... | reverse complement strand
AATAGCCGTTTTCGTCGAATCTAAAAGTTTCGCCGTTTACAACAATTTCCGTATTGTAAGGGTATGAACCGTTGCTATATTGGTACCACCAACCCGTCGAGTTTTTAATCCAACCCTCGACGCGTTCGATTTCCGCGTTTAACATTTCTTGAACTGTATCGCCTAAACTCATGTAATACTTAATGCGTTTAATAATGTACTCTCTTACGCTTTTATTCGATTGTCCGTGTAATTCTAAAGTTCTTGCGGGGCAACTCGTTGAAGAAAATTCGTGATGTAATCTGATAGTTTCCATACTAGGCTCTACCTCATAATATTTCATATCTTCCGCCATTTGACGTAAACACATTTCCTCGTTTTCTCTAAATTCTGCCTCACTTGCCGAGAATTGTTGACAAACCTCGTAACCGATTGAATTCATATTCCCGTCCGGGTTGGCTGTACTCCATGAACCGTAACTCGTATTTTCTACTCGAACGATTGCGTTTCTGTCAATGTAATAATGCGCAAACCCTAAATACGAAAGTCCGCTATCATAACGCCCTTGCAACCAATTAATATAAGCCTTAGCGCTCATACTCCCCGCGTCATTGTGCAAAATAAAGTACTTTGGCGCCTCGGTTGGTCGTCTACCCGCGATACCTTGAAAAATATCTCTTTCAATAATTTCTACCATGTTTTTTCCTCTTTTCTTTTTTTAATTTGTTAGTTATGGTAACGTTACCGGCCACGGATCGCTCGTTAGATATATGATTTGACTTACACGTATGTCCCCAATATCACGATCTGTCGGTACCGGGTCGGTAAATTGAAAACGTAACATGTTACTATCTCCGGCGCCTCCGAGATACCAAGTGCCATAAGATACACCTTTATCATTGTAAATGCTTCCTATTAAAGACCCTTCAGAGCGGAAACCATAAGGAACGCCATTTAAACCTAAAATGTAGCAATTTCGTTCTTTGTCGCTACCTTGTGCCTCGTATCCTACGCCACCTCTACGAATAACGCCGAACCAACCCCAAGAAAGCCCGCCAAACTGGTAAGTAACTGTATCGTTTTTGCGTCGAACTTTTAAATACGAATTACCGAGTTTAGATTTAATGTTTAAAGTTCGCCAGCCGGTGTCCCCGGTTAGTACCTCCCAACCTTGAGAGTCGTTTCCTCTTCGTTTTATCCATTTTAAAGCGCCGTTTGTAACCGCCGTATCGACGTATGTCGTCCCGATTGGTGCTGTAACTTTGCCGTTAGGCATACCCGTTCCGTGTATTTCGTATTGGTTGACTTGTCCGGTGTTTCCGCTTGTAGCCGGTGCCGTTGTTGGTAGCGTGATACTACCGCCCCCGTCAGATAACGTAACCACGTTTCCGGCAATACTTAGCTTTTGTGGAATACCTACCCCGTCGCGCCCGTTTTCGCCTTTAGGGCCTCTTTCTCCCGTTAGTCCAATAGGGCCACGCTCTCCCGGCTGTCCCGGAACTCCTTGTAAACCTTGTAAACCTTGGTCGCCTCTATCTCCTTTAGGCCCCGCGTCCCCTTTAGGGCCTACCGGGCCGGGTATACCTTGCAAGCCTTGCGGGCCTGGCTCTCCACGTTCGCCTTTTTCGCCCGCTTTTAATTGCACGGCTTTTAGTTCGTCTTTAGTCGCTAGCGTTTCCGTTTTAGTTTCCAACGTCTGAACGCGCATTTTTAATACTGTATCATTGTACGCTTGCGGTAGTTCCGATTTTTTCGCGTATTCTGTTAGCGGTTGGTGTTCCGTTAAATAACCTTTACTAGATAATTCTTGTTTTGTAACTAATGAACTTGTATCAATTTCTTGCTTGCTCTCTAGGGCTTCTAAACGACGTTTTAAAGGCGCGTCGTCGTAGATAGTGTCATTATCTGTTTTTTGCTCTAAAGCCTCAATTTTGCCCGTAATTTGTGCAATTTCCGCGCGGTCTGCTTTATTACCTAACTCGGCGCGTAAGTTGCTGTCATCATACGTCCCGCCTTGCTCTTTGATTTTATTAAATAAGGCGTCTAGTTCTTGTTTAGTTACAATGTTCTCAACGTCCACTACACGGCCCGTTACTCGTTCGATTAGTGGTGTTTCTTGCGCTCTATCAATAGCGCTAACCCTTACGTTAAACGCGAACGCGTATACGTCCGTCGCTTGCTCTACTTTCTCGAAATACACGTAACCAATTACCGGCTCGTAGGTAGTGATTAAAGAACTATCAAAAGGAACTGTAATCGTGTTGCCCTCGATTGTAGCCTCAACCGTTCTATAACGTTTTGTGTCCTTGAAATAAAACAAGCATAGTACTTTAGAGGCTGTTAGCTCGTCGGTAGTGAACTTGAATACGGCCGTCCCTTTGTCTTTGCTATATATTTCATGCTCTAACTTTTCAACGCCTCGATTAACGGACGATATAGTTAAATGCTTTTTAATTACCTTTTCCATACGTTCCCCCCTTTTATTAAATTAAAACGGGAACCCGTAAAGGCTCCCGCTCTAGTTATTTATTATTGGTTGCTAGGTGTTTCGTATGTCATAGCTCGTGAACTGTCGCTAATTCCGCTAGTTGTAGGGTCGTTAACAATTCCAACAATCATTAATACCGCGAATAGCGCATTAATGAATACTAACATTTTGTCGATTGTTTCGCCTAGTTCTAAACTAACATTAAATACCGCTAGAAACGTTTGTAATAAAAGCGCTAATGCTGGTACTAATGTTAACCAAAATGTTTTATTTAATACTCGTACTTTCCAATTAATCATAATATTTTTACCTCTTTCTTTTAATTGTTTTCCGGTCTTACCGGTAGTTTGATATAAATCTCGTATAGGTCATGTATTTCCCCGTTACCGCCTAACTTTTCGTAACTATGATAGAGTTTACTAATCTCGTTTAAACGGCTTAACGTCGTATAACCTAACTTAATATCGCGAGTCATTTCTTTAAATAGTCGGTATCGTTGCGTATGTCTGATACCGTCCCGATTTTCCCCGCCGATTTTCTTAACGTCGGAAACGTCTTTTTTTAATTCTGTAATATCCTTTGTTATGTCGGATAGTTTTTCTGTAATCATTTCCGCGTTTTTCTTTGATTGTGTTGTAATTTGTGCCGTGATTATGCTAACAATACCGCCCACAAAAGCAATTACCACGGCGTCCGATACTAGAGGGCTCAACGTTCCATAACCTCGAGCGCAATTTCTAGCTTGCGTAAATCTTCGCGCTTGTCGAAAATTGCTTGCTCGGCGGTTGCAATACTTTCACGCTTAACGTTTAAGTCTGCCTCTAATGAGGCTTTCTCTTTTTTAAGGGCGTTTAAGTCCTCGTTTCTCTTTGTTAAATCTTCCTCTAGTTGTCGTTTTCTTTGTTTGACTTGTTCTAATTCCATATATTCGCCCCTTTCCTTTTATTAACCAATACGACGCCATATATACGTAGTGATGTAAGGTTGTAACTTGTCGTAACCGCTACTCTTAGCGGAAGCAGGATATATTTCGCTACCGGCATACACATTCCAACCTCTAGCATTATTTCCATAACGGCTCATTTTTGATATATCTAAATATAGCCCGTTATTCTCTCCGACTCCTTGGCCTCCTACATACGGTAACGGTAGGTCTTTAGTACCGCCGATTTTTCCGGCTGTATTAAATTCGTTTTGTGCCTCGTCTACTCCGACGATTGTTCGCCCTTTAGCGTATCTTTCCCACGTCCCGCCTAAATATGTAGCGGGGTTTGCGTTGGTAGTTGTAAATAACAAACTACCGATAGGGTAGATTAAATCGCGAATGTAAGCCGGTAGCTCTTTGCGGTCAATAAAGACGTTGTTTTTAAACTTAGCCGGCATAGCGCAAAGGAATAAACTTTTTTCATCATCTTCCGGAATAGCACCCAATGCGAAACCGTCCTTAGTAAACACGGCTAGCGTCTTAGCTGTCCCGATTGGTAAACTTGACTTTGCCGTATTTCCGAAACGGTCGGTAACTAATAAACTAAAGTCGTATGATTTCTCGAGATCATACACGTTGCCTAAATCTAGCGACTTAGTAAATTGTGGTTGACTCGAACGCTCACGTAACGCCGTAGCCCACTGTTGCGAGCCGTCCGCGTATCTAGCGGAATACTCAACGTGTATAGTGTATTCATTAATGTTACGGCCACTTACTCTAATTTCCGGAACTGTAATGCTTGTTTGTGCTTTTACGTTCCTATTAGTCCTATTACCCGACCTTAACGGCAAGAATACATTAATTTGTGGTGTACTGTACCCGTGTACGGTTACTTGTTGCGACCGTGTAAACTTACGGCCTCGGCTGTCCGTTACCTCTCCGATTACGTCGAATACTCCCGGGGTGTCCGGGATAATGTCGCCACGCTGTCCATATACGACGCTTGAACGTGCTGTAATCTTGTACGCCGTAATTGTAGCCCCGTAAACACTAGACGCGTTTTTAATGTTTGCACTAATTACTGAATTATTTTGTAAATAGTTTAACTCCGGCAATATAGAGGCCATTTTAGCGTTACTTTCCGTTAACTCTAGCGCCTCAAACGTCGGTAACAGATTAGCGGGTACCTTAATAGCGTTCCCGTTGCTGTACGCGTCCTTTCCTAGCTGTTTACCGTTAACGAACGTTTTAACGCGAATATCTAAAGCGCCCGTTTCACTTGCTGTAATGTTGTTCGCTAATTCGATAGGCGGGATAAACTCGGTTGCGTATGCTATGTTTGTTCCAACGATAGCCCACTCCGAACCGTTAACCCGATAAGCTACCTCATGCGTGTGAGTTTCTAGTTTTCTATCAATCTCAACCGTAACGGCTTGTCCTAGTGTGCTAGCCGTTACCTTTTTAACCTTACTTTCTCGGTCAATCTTGGTTAACGTAACCGTCCCACTAAACCAACCAATATTACCTAACCCGGCAACGTCTGTCAGTCTAGCCCACGCGGTAAAGGACTTTTCCCCGTTGTCATCATGTTTGATAACTTTACGACCTTTACCAAATGAAACCCATTGATTATTTCTTAAATCGTAGCTTACGTTCTTTTCAAGAATTACATCATCATTAAACGTTACACTAGCAACACTCGTATTGTTTAAGTTGTATACATACGTGGTAACTCGTTCTAACCATAATTCCCACTCAACCGTACTCGTATTATTCTCTTTGTCAATTTCGATTTCTCGAACGCGTAGAACTAATTTTACGTAGCCGTTATATAAATTTCTTGCTATATCTATTGAAAACATTATCTAACAGCACCTCCCGCGTATGATACGATTGTAAACTCGTCTCCGAATTTCTCGAAAATGTGATTACCAATGTTAACACTTTGCCAGAACGCCCCCGAAACAATAAATAGCTTTTGTCCGGTCATGTACGCCGTCAAGCGTCCGCCGTCTAGGAACTCTAGGCGGTCATTGTTTAATATCATTTTCATTTGTGAGTTGTTTTTACCGATAATTAAACCGTCGTCGGAAATATCAAACACGCTATTTAATGTTCTAATAACCGCGCTTGACTGTTCCAACGTAAGCTCATAAACCTTTTGTCTTTCTCCTAGGCCCTCAATTACCTTTTCTTGCTCTAGTATCTTTTTATATGCTTGCTCTAAATCTCCGAAACGTCCCGTAATGTCGCGCGTGTATTTCTCGCTTTCCTTAACACTCTCTAGCTCATGTATTACCGTGGTTAACTTGTCAGCGTATTCGCGGTTGCTTTCCTCCCACGCTCTTTTAAACTCGGCTAGGTCTTGCGTATTATCTGAAATAGCCGGCGTCCATGCGCCGTTAACGTAAACCTTTAATACCTCTTTACCGCTCGAGGTGTCCGTCCAAAAGTCGCCCGATTGTGCGTTTTCTGGTGCTGTATTGCCTTTGTATTTATTTATTACTAAATCTTTTAAAAGAATACTTTGCGTTAACTCTAGTTGGCCGTCTTTTAAAATCTCACAAACGAACTCGGCTTGAACATTTATGTCTTGTTTGTTTAAGTGAAGACGTTTCCCGTTGTGCTCGGTTGCGTTCCATGTTTCGTCGTTGTTTTCAACCTTGGCGCTCTTACGTTTCCACTTGTACGTGTATTGTTCCGATATATCTATATCAAACTTAGTTACTTTAGCCTCTAGCGTCGTTGTTGCCTCGTCGGTAAATACTGTACCGTTGCTTGAAAAGATATGCGCCACGGCCGGAACTTTCGACGGGTCAAAAGTCGTCTGTTTCAGTAAAGTGTGTTCGATAGCTTTTAAACGATCGTCAACGTTTGTTTCCTTGTACTCAATGTTTGAGATAACGACTTGGCCCTCTCCGTAGTATTTACGGGATAAACTACCCTCAAAGTCTTCAACGCGTCCGCGTATTTTTAAAGCTGGTTTAAAGGTGTAATCAACTATAATTACCGTGTCGCCTTTCTTGACAGCCTCCGGCAACTCGTTAAACTGTACCTCATATTCAAACTCCGGATAAGCGCGTTTTTTAAGTTGTAATAACGTTTCGTCAAAGAGTGCTTTTTGAGTTTTAGCCTCGCTCTCATAAGTTGCGACGATATACCCGCCGTCTTTGTTTACGTCATCATGTCGCGACCAACGAGCGCCCTCTTGTAAATCGTGGATAGTATCAACGCCTACCCAATACCGGCCGTCATTGTACTTGTAACCCTCTAGCGTTAAACCGTCCGCGCCTCTAGCACGTAGTGCGGTAGCAAGGTTTTGAATACTTATGCGTCGTTTAATGTTTGATATTTCGCGACCGTATTCTAACCGTACGTCTTTTTCTTGGCCTAAACTTTCTTTAATTCTAACAACTTTTCTATGAGGCTTTCCGTCGCGTTCCTCTATGTCATATTCAACCTCGCAACCAAAATTACCTACAACCTGCCTAATGCGCTTGCTTGCGCTTTCCCAACCCTCAAAGGTTAGTTTGCGCGTCTTAGTCGCTACCGACTCCGGAATTTCCACGTCCCAACCACTGTCTAACATAAATTTGTCAAGATAATGTTTTAACGGATAGCCCTTGTCCGCCTCGTATGGATAAACACTTTCTCCGATTAAGTCAATACCGGCGTCTAGCGCGGTAAAGTCTATTCTGTCGTGATCTTCTTCAATGTCCAAAATCTCGAACCATAATTTTTCATTATCGAACGTTAAAACGCGGATATACGAGCCGATAGAAATATTACTAATGCTATCGTCCGTTTTATCAATCGAGAATTTATACGTAGCGATACCCGTTTTTAAATCATCATGAAATGTATCATCATAAGCGACTAGGCCCTCATGTCCGTTAAAAGAGGCTTGCGCGAGTATGTTATACCGTCTATCGTAAAATGTAATCAATGGTATTCACTCCTTACCGTCCCTTTAACTATTTGCGTTGCACTCTCCGGAAAGACTAAAGCTATTTCAGTTTGTCCCGGTGCTACAGTAAACCCTCGGCCCTCGCTTAAATAAACGAGTTTCCCGTCGATTTTAGCTTTATTAGTACGCGTATCATAGATACATACTTGGCCCGCTTGAATTACGGGCGTCGTGTTGCTAGAGTACCCGAATTGCGCTATTTCGCCGTTTGCGTGTCTGAAACCGAACATTTTATAGTTTCTGTCCGCTGTAAATTTAAACGACGGGTAGCCGTTCGCTGTCCCGTCGTTCGTGAATGTTAGTTTTGCGTTATCTTGTACCGCCTCAACCTCGTTATTAGCGATAGCAAACGGATAATAAGCAACTAGCGAGATAGTACCCGTTGCATAGGTACCCGTCATTTTATTAAAGTTTGTTTCCCCGTCCGTCGTTGCTAAAAAGTATCTGTCCGGATAGTCCCCGAAAACGATTTTAAGTGTTTCATTACGCGTTAAAATCTTCTTGACGAGTTCCCACTTTTCGTCAATTTCCCCGTAACATACAAAGTCTATCGTAATAGGTCGTTGATTGTAGCGCTTGTTTAAAAGACGAGAGCCGTTAACGCCCGAATACGTGCGCGTGTTGTTTTCAACGGGTGCTAGCCCGCCACGGTTTACGTCGGTTATTTTTAAAATGTTCCCGATTTCTGTTCCGTCTATTTGAATACTAAACATTAATAACGTTCCCCCCGTCTATATCTTTCTAATCTTTCTACCTTTTTATTTTCGCCTCGAACGATTGGCGCAACAACTCGCGCTACCTCACGTTCTGAAATGTTGACGGGTACCTCAACGGTATAGCCCCCGTGTGCCATTTCTAAAGCGAATAAATTATTGCTCGAAAAGGCGTTAACGCCATAATCTAGTGCGCGTTTCCCTCCTCTTAACAGATTGTCCGCGCTAAAGTCATAACCCGCGATACGTTGTTTAATGCGCTGTAACGGACTGTCTACCACGTCCGCGTTACGTTCCATACCTACCGCGATACCTGCCGGGATCCAACGCCCTACCTCGTCCCTCATTACACGCGACGGCGAATGAATATCTAAAGCGGTTTTAATTTTAGAACGAATGTTACTAGCGATTGTTTCCGCCATTGAATAAGCTTGTCCGGCCCCGTTTGCAAGTCCCACGGCTAGCCCGCTCATAGCGTACTCACCACTTGAAACCATTGAACCGCGCATAGCGTCGAACACTCTCGGCAATTCGTTCGCTTTATTTTGCATATCTGAAATTAACTGATCCATTTTTTGTGTAATCGTGTCCGCTACACTTTGCATAATACTTTCAACGCTACCCTTTGATTGTTCGATACCTTGCACGATACCCTCTACCACGTATTGGCCCTTTTCTGCCATAACGGTAGACGGCGATTGTATTCCCATTACATTACCGAACTTGTCCGAAATATTAGTACCAATTTCTCCGATAGCCTCCGACGGTGCGCTCGCGTTTGCTTGTACCCCTTGCGTAATTCCGTCGGTTACGTTTTTACCTAATTCTTCAAAGCCTGCCTCCGCTACCGCGCCGGATAACGTTTGTTTACTTTGTGTGATTAAGTTTCGTAAAGGCTCGGTAAATGTATCTGTTGGAATGTTAAGAGAGTTCTTCAAGGCCTCAACGGCTGTTTCCCCGCCCTCTTTATATTTCGTGTTTAACGTTTGTAATTCCGCGTCGCTGGCGTTTGCAAGCGCTCGTACTTGTTCCGCTGACTTTGGCCCTGCTTGGCGTAATTGCTCGATTAAACCTTGGTCTAGCCCGCGTTCCGTTAACGTCTTGATATTGTCGCCGAACATTTTAACGGTGTTTGTATTCTCGCTCATGATGTTCGCCATTTCGCCCGCTGATACTACCGCGTCTTGTTTGATACGCTCGAACGCGCCCGTAGCTGATGTGTGCAATTCGTCGTACTTGGTACGTAAATCGTCTACTACCTTTTGTTGGTTAGCGCTTAGGCTTTCATACGATACAATTTGACGATTAGCGCCATTTTCCACGGCATTAGCTACCTCGACGGCGGCTTGTTTTTGTGCTAATGAAAGACTATTAATAGTGCTTTCTGTTTCTTTGTGCGTCGCTTGTAACTGTTTATATTGTTCGTCGAGCTGTTTAACCTTTTGTCGTTTCTCCCAATCAGTAAGCCCGCTCATTTCTTGTACTTTGCGTTTTTCTTCCTCAACGGCTTTTAATTGCTCAACTATTGCGCGTTGGTCGGCGTATGCGCTCGATAACTCTTTCTCGATAGCTACTAGCTTGTTTTCGCCCTCTCCGGCTTTAATACGTGCCATAATAGCGTCTTTATTCATTGAAAGCTTACCGGTGTTCTTATCGTATTTAAGGTTTAACCCCTCTATACTTGCGTTTAAACTTTCAATTTTCTTTTTGAGTAGAATTTTTTGCGCGCCCGATAGGTTTTCCGCGTTTGCTAGGTTTATAACCTCTTGCGCGAGTTGCTCGTTTGCTTTTCCGCTTTCCTTGATTTCTTTTAAGTTACTCTTATGTTGCTCGTTGTTTTCCGATACAGTCTTGGTTAACTCTTCCGTCGCTGTTTTTAGGTTTTTAATATCTTCCTCGGCCTTTTTAAAGTCGTCCGTTTTAAGATGGTCTAACAAGGCCATTAAAGCCGTACCGAGCGCCGTTACTCCGACAACTGTCCAACCAACCGGGCCCATTAAACCTAATACAGCGGTTTTCATAGCAATTATAGCCGTTGTAATAGCCCCGAACCCTAAAGCGATACCGTTTAAAATAGCTTGTAAAGCCGCCCAACCTAGCATAGCTACAAACGCTAATACTATTGCGTCTAAAGCGACTTTTAACGGTGGACATATTTCGAGTAGTTTCTTGAACCCGTTAACGATAAAGGCGATTGGTGCCCCCGCGCTTTTAATTGCGTTATTCATAAGCGTAAACGCGCCGTTTATTGCGTGTTTCATGCTGTCAATATGTTGGTCGATATTTTTTCCGGTAACTTGTTTCGTAAAGTCGTCGAACGCTTGGATCATATTACCTAGTCCCTTGACGGTTGCATTAGATAAGTTCTTTAATGATGTACCTAGTCCGCGTGTGCTTTCTTTTGCTAGTTCCGCGAACCCTCCGGCGCCTTTGTTAAGCTCGATTAACTTTTTACCGAAATCGTTAAAAGTGATTTTACCCTCACGTAAAGCGTTATAAAATTCAGTCTTAGCACTCTTACCGGTAAACCCGAACGCCTCGGCCGTCTTAGCTAGTGCGATAGGCATGGTTTCTTGTAACGTCTTCCAACTTTGCATATCGACTTTTCCGCTCGATAGCATTTGTTGAAACTGTACTAAACCACGGCTAGCGTCTTCACTACTTGAACCACTCGCAAGAAAAGCATTGTTTAACGCTAGAGTTAGCTTAGTTGAATATCCTAGGTCTTTAGTGATCGTTGTTAACTGTTTGCTAGTCGATACTACCTCGTCTAATGATGTAGGTAAACCGTCGATACCGTCGCTTAATTGTTGTGTGCTCTTTGCTACTTGCTTAGTATCATAGCCCATTAACTTTAATACGCGTGGATAGCTGTTTAACGTGTCAAAACGTTTAATAGCCCCGTCTAGCGCGCTGGTTAATGTCCCGATAGCTTTTTCCGCGATACGTACAGCCCCGAACGCTAGGAAAAAGTCTTTAACCTTGCTTTTGCCTTTGTCCGCCTCGTCCGCTGGTTTCTTGAATTGTTGCGGTAGTCCTTTTAGGCTGTCCGTGTTAACCGGTTTTCTTACCTCGTCATTGAACCCTTTTACTTTTCCTTTGGCCTTGTCCGCCTCGTTTCCCGTTACGTTTAAATCTTGCTTAACATTCTCTAGCCCGTCGCTTTTAGCTTTCTTTCCAGCCTCGTCCTTGAACTCTTTAACCTTGGTTTTAGCTTGCTCGGCTTTCTGTCCGGTTTCTTCTAGGCCTTTTTTAAAGCTCTCTAACCCGTCGCCTTTAGCTTGTTTAGTCGCCTCGGCTTTTAGTTCCTTGATTTTCTTTTTAACCTTGTCAATGTCCACGCCGTCAACGACAACCTCAATTTTTAATTGTCCGTCCGCCATTATTCGCCCCCCTTTCCTTTAATTTTGTATTGATCTTTAAGTTTTCTCATTTTCCGCTTGTATTCCGAGCTGTCGCCCTTTTGTGGTTTCCACGCTCGAATGTTTCTTACTTGATATAACAAGGTGTCTTCCGGCAATCCCTCTAGCAAGGCGATAAACTCGTACCAATGCAAGCGCCCGTATTCGTTAAATAGGTTTATTCCGTATGTTTGACGAAACGCGCTATATATAAGGCTTGCGTCTTGAATAAAATCTATTGTCCGTTCGTGTTCCTCTACAATCTTTTTCATAGGGTTACCGAGTAAGTCGTATTCTTGCTCGCTGTCGTCTTCCGGTGTGATTACGTTGTATAACACGTACTCTAGTACCTCGGCCCTTAAATCTTCCTCACAATCAATATTTAACGCTCGTAACATTAACTCTATCTTGTCGTCGATTAGTAAGCCGTCGTCTAGTTGTATATCTTGCATATCTAACACGCGGTCAAAAGCTAAATTAATAGGGTATGTCTTACCCTTGAAAGTAAACTCATTAATGAGGCGTTCGTTTATCTTCATACGCCCGCCTCTCTTATTTCTCGGCTAGTTTCTTTCTGTATTCGTCCGCTTTTGTTTTGCTTAGTTCTTCATTTTCTTTTTTAATCTGTTCTAACTTAACCTCGATATACGCTTGAACCTCGAACCATGCGTTAAATAACGCTTGAACGTCCGGAAAATCTTTGTAAAGAGTATCAAAAGTACCCTCTCCGAAAGTTAAATCGTAGTTAAGTTTGCACGTTTCTTTTGAAAGCTCTAATGCGCCGTCGAAATTGTCCACGTTTACCTTGTCGCCGTTTAAAATAGCCTTATCGACGATTTCTTTTTGAATTTCTTGTAAACGTTCGTTAACACGCTGTTCGATTTCCGTATATTCTTTTACTTTTTCAACGCTTAGGTCGTACCAAAATTCGTGCCCGCCGATAATTACTGGAAAGCCCGAGCGTTTAATTTGAATATCTACCATGTTTTACCCTCTTTCTGTTTTTAGTCATAAAAAAAGAGGGGCTATAAAGCCCCTCATGCGATTAGCCCTTAACGTGAGGTGTTTCCTTAGCAATTTTGTTGAATGTAATTGTGCAACTAAATTCCTCGTCGTCCCCCGCGTCGCCTCCTCCGCTTTTAATGTCTGATAATGTCGCTACCTCGCAAACCTCCGTTTTTTCTACTGAGTCAACGATTTTGTGCCATACTTTACGATTGTCGCCCGTTTTACGTTTCTTAGACGCGATAAGGTTTTGTGCCTCGTCTTCATAGTCGCGAATTCCTTCCGCTTTCCATGATTCAGAAATACCGACTACTTTCTTTTCCTTTGTTCCGTCGCCGTCATAAAACGCTTTGTCGTCTGTTTCTTCGTCTGTATCGTCTGTAATTGTCGCGATATTCTTAGCTAGGCGCTTGAATTGTTCTTTAGCCGGTGCCTCTGTATGTTCTTTTGCCCAATCCGCGATATAGTGTTTACGTAACGCGTTTTTCATTGTTGCCATTTATTAAATTTCCCCCTTTGGTTTAATATTCACGCTTACTACAAACGTGAACCTAAAATAAATGTTATTGTCGTTTGTAACGTCCATAAGGTATGGATCGCTACTAACTTTGATTTTTTTAAACTTAAAGGAACCGTCCGCGCTCTCTAGCGTTTCGAGTTCCTCTAAACCTTTACTAATCTTGTTAAGGGCGTCTAGTCCCTTGTTTCTGTCGTTTAAACTTACTTTTACTTGTAATTCGTAGTTGAGTTCTTTATCCTTTGCCCCGTCCATGTATTCAACGACGGTACGGCCTCCCGCGATTGTGTAAATCGAAATGGAATTACCTTTGTCGTTAAATTCATTAAATAACGGAACTCCGGTGTTTAAACTCTCGATATAGTCGCCTAGTCTTTCTTGTAAGTCCATACTATAACCCGATACCTTTCTTTAATACTCGTAACCAACTGTCCATATTTACAGCCTTAGCCCTATTGTCCCAACGCGCCCCGGTGCCCGGTGTTGTAAAGTTGACGTTTTCCTCATAGAAACGACGTCTTGCGTAAGGTGTATTCCAACTTAACGTCGTGCCGATTAAATGCGCCGAACCTCTCAACGTGCCCCTAGACTTTGAGTTACTCATAGGGACAAAGGGCGTCATATCCATTAGCATTTGTCCCGCCACTATTCTGTTAGCGTTGTTTAAGTTTGCCTTAGACAATTTCTTATCTAGGCTTTTAGTGTTAACTGTTACGTCAAGCCTCATTGATTAACTCAACCTCATAAGAGAAAAGGTTATTAGCGAACGGCTCGTAATTATCAAGTATTTTATATATTCTGTATGTTTTCCCGTTGTAAATAACCTTTGATTTCTCTTTTAATGCTGTAAAGGGCGTTGTAAGCCCGTTAACCATGAATAGCACGGCGCTAATACTTTCGTTTTCTGTACTCGCTGTTTGCGTGTAAGTACGTGTCATATCAACGCGACAATGTTCAATGGTTACGCCGTTTTTAAAACTTGCTATATGGTTTCTATCTTGGTCGGTATATTCTTGGTATTCGACGGTGTGTATAAGAGTAGGTTTAATGTGCTTGTAGAGCTGTTTAATGTTTCTCATTAGTCAACACCACGCCATAAACGACTCGAGGCGCTTAGATTGTCCATAAAGCCTAAACAAGCGACTGAACGAGAATTACCACTATTACCCGAACCGCCATACTTGGACGAGTTACTAATTGTCATGCGTCCAATAGTTAGCGTTTGCGGTGTGTCGTTGATTTCCTCGAGTGTGCTTGTATTCGTGTTATGGAAATATCTTACTTGCTCACGGATAGCGTCTTTTATGCACTCTTTAATAAATTTGTTTTCATTCTGAAAGTCATTGTAAAAGTAAAAACGACGTGTATAAATGTTTACTAGCTTTTCCGCCTCGGCTACTAATCGAGTGATTTCCGGAAACGTTACGGGTAGTTCCGTTGCTAGTTCTTGCATTTCTTCATGCGTTAAATATTTCAAAAGCCTTTCGCCTCCTTTAACTTAATAAAGGGGGCTACTCGTCCCCCTCTTTAACGTCTTTTTCTTCTTGTTGTTCTTCCGCTAATTCTTCCGGTGTTTTAAAGCCCGCGTTTCTTAGCGCTTGGATAAATACCTCGTCGGTAACGTTATGTGTTACCCCGTCTTTGATTAGTTCCAATTTATAGCCCCCTTAAATTAAGCTTTTTTGTGAACGTAAATTCCTTTTTTCTTGTTGTTAAGTACGAACGCGTCATAGCGTAAACGTCCCTCAACTAGGAAACCGCTAATTCCCGGTGCGTCTTCGTGGATCTTGTAAGTTTCTAATTTAACCGGCGCTGTTGTATTAACCGCGTGAGTGATAAAGAACTCAACGTTTTCCGGCATTTCAGACTTAGCAACCGGAATTACTGCAAGGCCGTCAATAGCCCCTACTTGTCCCGTAAATAACACTTGTTGTCCTAAATCTGACGCTTTAATAAAGCTTTCATCTTGTTTAATTGCTTTATAAAACGCGTTTGAAACGTATAACACACGGCCCACGCGTGGTGCTTTCGCGTCGTTTAATGCTAATTGTCCGTCTAATACTGACTCATAAGCGTTTGTTTTTGTAATTGCTTTTGTAACAACGTTGCCAGCGTCCGCGCCTGCCACGATTTTACCAAACACATATTTGTCTACTTCCGGAATAACACGTTCGCTAATTTGACGTGCTAGGGCTTTCCCTACTTCCATTTGTCCTACTGTATCGTCGATAGACTTACGATCAATAACGAATGTAAATGAACGGTCTTGAGATAACGTCATTTCTTGTACTTCGTTTTCTAGGTCTTTAGGTGTTCCGTAACGTGATGTACCCGTTAAAGAGTAGTCGCCCATTTCAACTGTATTCACGCTATATACTTTAACTGTTGAAACTCCCACAAAATCATAATCTTTGTTTACCGCTGGTGCTGAAAGCGCCTCGGCTGAAAAACGTTCGTCCACTTTAGGTGCGAATTTATCCGCGTAATTAATTGCCATATTTATATATCCTCTTTTCTTTTTTTTAGTTTTTATACATTGTCAAAGCCGTTAAATAATGCTTGATCTAGTTCCGATAACTTAGGCTCGTTGTTAGGGTTTCCTCCGGCGAAACGCGGTGTACTTGGTTGCTTGGGCTCGCTAGCGTTAAATAAATAACCGTCGCTCTCTTTCAACGCGTCTAATTGTTCCGTTAACCCCTCAAACTCTCCCTTGTCATTGGTCTTGATACTGTCCATATTTAACAGCGCCTTAACCGCTTTTAAGTTGCGAACATTAGCACTTGTTAGGTTTAAGTCGATATAGTTATTAAGTTTGTCGGCTTGTCGTTGATTGTTTAATTCTTCAATCTGTTTTTCGTAGTCCGTTAACTTAGCTTTCATATCTTCCGCGCTTACGTTGTTTTGTTTTAATTGCTCAATCAACGTATTAGCGTTCTTTAAATCTTCCTCGTACTGTTTGTTCTTTTCTTTTGCCTTGCTTAGTCGCGTTCCCGCGTTTTCTTCATTCGTGATATATAACTTTTGTTCCGTCATACCATTAATGATGTTTTCCGCTGTCGCCACGTCGAGGCCTTTCGACTGTAAATATTCTTTAAAGTCCATGTTTTTATATCTCCTTTACGCTTTTATACGAGGTTGCCTCTCGTAAGTAGTTTTTGTTGGTATTCTTTAACGTCTGTACCTCCCGGAAAGACGGTATTTTATTTTTGAATAGGTGCACGCTCTAGGCTGTAATCACGTTTCAAGTCATGTTCTTTCACGTATTCCCTCATTCGTGCTTGTTGCTTGCGTAGCAACTTTGTATAATGCTCGACGCTGTCGCTCTTTAGCGTCTTAGCTAACTCTAATTTCCCTTTTGTTTTTCTAATACGACGTGCAAGCGCGTTCCGTTGTTGGTAAATAGCCTCGGTACGTTGCGCGTCTTCCGGCTCTATTTGTGGTTGGTTATTCTCGTTTATGTCGGGATCATACGGGAACCATTGGTGCCGGCAATTTATTCCTCGGTGCCCCGCTGGTGTTCCGTAACCGAACTCGTAAGCGCTAGGATAACCGCTTGTATTCTCTCCGATTGGTCGAATATCAATTACTTTTCCTTGGCAATATGAGCACGCCTCACGCGCTCTAATATGTGAAGATACTAGAACGGTGTATAGTTCCTCTTTTTCCATTCGTGCGGTACGTACCTTGTTATACGTGTTTTGCATAGCGTTTCTTGCGACTGTTTCCGCGTACCGCTCTACATTCCACAAACGCCCCGCCTTGTCGATAAACTCGGACGGTAGCCCTCGTTCGTATACGTCCATTACCGCCTTTTCTATTGCTTGCTCTAGTGTTACGTTTCCGTTTACTAACTCCCGGCTAGTACGCTGTAAAATGTTGTCGTATGTTTTCCGGATAGCGTTGTTTTGAATGTTGTTATCAAGTAACGTTTTCTGTACGTTTTCGTGAAAGTCTTTAAACGCTAACTCTTTAACGCTCTCAACACTCTTTAACGCTAGGGCGTAGTCGGGTGTACTAAAAAAGCGGGCGTTTTCGTTTTCCACGTCAACGCTCGCCTCGTTTATTTCTTTTTCTAGTTCTTTGTTAGCTTTTCTAACACTTGGCGCTATCTCACGCCGTACACGGTCTACAACGGAATACTTTTTTAACTCGACTCTAGCGCGCCATAAAATCAAGTCTTCTTCCGTTATGTTTAGTTCTTCCGCTAGTTCTTTAATTACAGCTAGCGTTATTTCGTTGTATCTGTTCGATATGTTGCGTGTACGCTCGTTTAACTTATCAATGATAGTCATTATTCAACCGCCCCGTATTCGTCCTCTAGGGTTTTATTTTCGCGATATTCAACGCTTGTTTTGTATTCTTCCTCGTTGATACGCTCTAACCATTCTCCCGCTTGTTCGTCGGTTAAATTGAATAAACGTTTAATAGCGTCATGCTTACTAATAAATTTGTTGATTGACGCTTTACCTAAAAAGTCTAGTTCCGCGTTTTTATCACTGAAAACGCCGTCGTCAAAATCAACGCCTATTTGTTCGTAAGTAGGGATATTACCGGTATATAGTCCGCTTGCTTTCCCTAACTCAAAGATTGAGATAATCAACTCTTTTAAAAATTCCTCAATTTCCGTAACGTGTGAATTACGTGTGCGGTAAGTGTCTGATTTCTCACTCACAACCTCGGTCGCTGTCTTCATGCTCTTACCGTCAAAGGTAAACGTCCCACTTGCTAGCCCCGTTTGCATTTCAAGCGTAGATAAGAACTTATTAATAGCCTCGATATATTGGCTAGTACGTAAATCGCTCGTAATGTCTTTCTTGCTCATGTCGTCGATACCTGCCGGCAATCCAACGAATACGTCTGTTTCGTCGTCAAAGTAAGTACGAACATTACCTAAAGCGTCTTTCTCACCTCGTAAGAAATGATCACTAACAATAAAGCGACGTTTACCTTGTTTGATTTCCCAACGGAACGCGTCGTATGTTTCGTCAATCTGTTGTAACGTAGGTTTCGCGTTATCGAAGACTGAAAGGCCTAACGGCGAACGCGGGTTGATATTGTTGAACCCGTAAGGTTTTACATAAGCAAACAATGGACGGGTTAAACCTTTCAACGTGATAACCTCTTGTAAGTCCGCGCAAGGCTCATAGTCAGTTAGCGCAATTCGTTTACCGATTACGTCTTTATTGTCCGAGTAGTACAACTCATGCGTAATAGTGTAGTCGCCGTTCTTTTGCCACTCGTGGAACTCTAGCAATGTATAGTAAATAGTTTTCTTTCCGCTAGCCTCGCTATATGTTGATGTGATAACACACTCGCTAATATTGTTAGTATTGGATTGTAACGGAATGAATGTGTCCGCTAAACACCAACTAAACTCGATTTTATTACCGTCTACATACGGTTTAACCGCTAGGCCTCCCGTTGCGAACATAGCCTCTAAATACTTAGAAAAATTCTTTTTAAACTTGTTATCGTTTAATACCGTTTGAATGAACTGATTAGCTTTACTTTCTGTTTGTTCTTTTCTGTCCCCGTTTAAATCGTCTACATAGATTGAACATTGTTCGTTGAATACCACGCCGGCAATATAGCCCGCCACTACTTTTGCCATGTTTAACGAAATGAAAGGACGTTTAACACGTCGTCCGTTACTGTTTAGGTATTCAATAGGTTTATGCTTACCCGTATAGACTCGGAAATTGTCATTAATACGGTCAATCTCTCGCGGGTCAATAGCTACTCTCGGGTGGTCTGTAATCTTATTAATACTTTGCCCTAAAATAATGTCTCTCAACTGTCCGCCTCCTTTCTTGAATAGATAAATCAATCTGTTTAACCAATGCACTTGTACACCTCCTTTAATGCTCTAACCCTAGGTCTCGTAGGTTATCCATTACGAAATATTGAAACGCGTCGCAAGTGTGATCATTCTCTTTGATAACTTGCGGATCATCATTCATTAAACTTTTCTCGTCCCATGAATAGGTTTTATGTTCGTTGATAAAATACTCTAGGTTGTTAGGTGTTTTAAGATAATAAAAACGCCCCTCCGCTAATAGCGATTGGACGTATTCAGTCATTACAACTTTTTTCTTTTTGTTTACAGCGTGCCAGCGTATACCGTAGTCCTCAAAGTACTGATTACGGATAGCCCCCTCCGCGCTGTCCATTGTACGGTTACGGATTGTTAACCGCTTGTATTGCTTGCTCATTTGTAATTCAAACTCTCGCAAGTCTTTTGACAACTGACTAGGCGCCTTTTTATGTACGCGTCCTTGCGGGCTGTAATAGTACGTGTCTAATAGATATACCCGCGGTCGTTGTTCGCCTGGTTTGTGTGTCAGTAGTAAACATAATGATGTAGTCGCGCTTTGTTGGTGCCCCGTATCACTTGCGAAATATAAATATATTGGTCGCTCGTTTTCCGGTACCGCGTCTACACCTTTCATTAAATCAATGTTATAAACGTTATTCCCTAACCCGACGGCTTGGCCTAGATACAAGTATCTGTAATAGTCATAGTCGTTTCTCTTAATACGCTCTATCTCGTCTAGCATTTGTTCCGTAACGAAACCGAGTGTATCGTCTAGGTAACTAGACTCATGTATTAAATATCGCTCGCTATCTCTTAGGCTTTCCGTCCACTCGTTTATCCAACTATAAGGATTGCGGGGCGGGTTATACGACCAAAAGAATTGTACTCGCTCGTAGTCCGGGTGTTTTTGTCGCATAAAGGTTACGTTTGATTGGTCGAACTCCTCCGAGCTTTTGAACTCGCTAGCCTCCTCGTACCATACCGCGATAATTCCCCCGACTTTGTTTGACTTTAGTTTTTCGTAGTCGTCTTGTCCGTAAAAGTGGAACGCGCTGTTAGTTCCTTTGTGTATAATCTTGTACGGGCTCTTTCTATAATCGAACTTGCTACCTAAACCGTATTTATCAATAGCCCACTTAATTTGACTATACACGCTGTCGTATATCGTGTTCGCTACTTTCCGGATAACAATTATTTCTACTTGTCGCCCTTTGTTAACGGCTTGTATCATCTTGAACACTAGCAACAATGCAATCACGGAAGACTTGAAAGAGTTACGCCCGCCTTTTAAAATGATGTACGGTTTTTTAGTGTGCCATACCTCGTAATATGTCGGGTTTATATTCTCACTCGCTCGGAATGTCGTTGACGATAATAATTTCGCCATTCTCTAAACCTCCCGCCTCTAGTGCTTGCTTGTTCTTCATCTTCATAGCTTTTATTCTTTCTTTCTGTTCCGCTATGTCGTGCTTGTCTTTCTCGGTCGTAGCTAGCTTAATTACGTTCTCGGTTGCTCGCTGGTTTCCTTTTACGGCTTGTTGAAACGTCGTTAAAGCTAATAAAGCCTCGTTTGTTGTTTCGAGTCCTAGTTCTTCGAGTTGTTTACGCTGTTTCTTGTCCGTAACGTCTAGGCTTAGTAGTACTTGCATTGTCTTTTTTAAGTCCGCTTTCTTTCTTCTAGCGATTACGGACGCTTTACCGCCTTTTCGTGCAAGTTCTTTCCGTTCTTCCACAGTTAGCGTATTTGTCGGTTTTAGGTTTTTTGTCCCGTCCCTACCGTCTTTTTTCTTCACGTCTTCACGCCCTTTTTACCCCTCTCTAGGTTGTTTCGTTGTTGTATTCTAATTCGTATAGTTTCGCCGTTTCTCTAGCCGTAGCCCTAGCGAAACACTCTAATAATAGCGTCGCTTTCCATGGTGCTAGCTCTACACGGCTACATGCAAACCCTCTTAATAATTCGTCTTTGTCGTTTAATATCATTACTCCGGTGTCTCTACCTACAAGCTCTAGAAAATCTCTCTTTTCGTTTACCTCGTTAAATAATTCTTCCGGCATTACGAAACAATTTCTATGTCCGTGCAATGGGTAGTTCTTGTTATAGAATAGTTCGTCTTTGTTCGTTATGATCACGTAACAACTTATTTCCCCTTTTCTATCAAACGTCATATAGTCCACTATGTCCCCGACTGGTACCATATAGCGTCTTTCTTGTAAGCTGTCTATTTTATCTATCTCGACGTTTTTACACCCTTTAACGCCTAGTCGTTTGATTAACGCGTACTCGATACGTTTTCTAATATCTGTTTCCATTTCCTTTTACCTCTTTTCTCTTTTTCTAAACAACAAAAAAGACGCCTTGTTAGACGTCGTAGGTGTGTATCAATAGGCTAGTAGTAGTAGCCTTGTATTTATATGGTTTCTCCTTAAAGGATAAAGCTATAAACGGAATCGAACCGCTAGCGAACGTTTACCGAGCAAATCACTCTCGTATCACGTTGTGCCCCGTCCAACGGTATAACTCTAGTATACTAATTGTTCCTATAACCCCCGAAAAAGTCGGAACGGCCTTATATGTCTTTTATATTCCGCGCTACCATTTCCGGATATATAGTCCGCCGAGGAAATATGTATTAAATTTAATTAAACCCTCCCGCGATAGGCGACGAGAGGGAAAATGTTAGGAGTCCAACCATGAATAACAAAATGTCGGAAGGTTTGCCGTGTTGGCAATCACTCGTACCGGGGTTGAACCGGTGTTTCGCGCTGAAATACATAACAGTAGAAAATACAAACTTTAAAAGGAAATGTCATTATGATACAGGCTTTATAAATAAGCGCGCGTGTTACGTTACACTACCGAGCGTTTAACGGGGCGTCAGGTTTCCCCGTCTTAGAAAAAGAGTGTAAAAAGAAATAGCTTTCCGCTAAACTTTCACAATACAAATATATCGTAAAAGCTAGTGGAAAACTACATCATTTTTTCTAAAGTTTAAAGCGTATTCGCTAGGCCTAGTTTGTTGGCAAAAATTTCTAGCGTCTTATATCTGATATTGTACGCTTGACTCGTAGACCAACCTACACGCTTGGCAACGTCTTCCCACGTTTCGATACCGCCGTTTTTGAAATACTTTTCAACGATTAGCGTTTTAAAATGCGGGTTTATCATTTCGATCACGTCCAACGTGTACTCGATAGCGTCTTTCACATTCTCGAGAAATACGAGGCGTTCGTCTGATAATTGTTTAATTACCATGTTTTCGACTGTTTTCGCTCGTATATTGCTCTTACCGCCTCCGACGTTTTCGTCAATCTCTCGTACTGTTAGTTCCGCTTTTCTTAGTAGTATTTTCTTGTCGTATGAATAATATTCTTTAAATAGTTTCTCAAAATATGCTAGTTCTGACTTGTCCATGTATTCCCCTTTACATTTCCTTTAGTGCCTTTTTTAATCTTTGTAATGCTTTTTTCGTCTGATTGTTTACGCGTAGTACCTTGTATTCGTGTTCTGTTTTGTATTCTTCCATTACGCGCTCTAGTCTTCTTACATTGTCAGACGGCGATTTTATTCTAAATAGCTTTTTTAAAAAAGCTTGTGTTCGATAGTGTTTTACAGCTTTGTGCATACGTTACCCCGTTACGATAAACAAGCTAATTTTTCAACGCCTTTTATCATTTGTAAAATTTCGTCTTCCGTTTCTTTTACGTATAGTTCGCCGTTTTCAAGCCCTTGTCCTTGTATCCATGTTTTAACCGTTCCATTTTCTGATACAACCGTTTCAATGCAAGCGATATTATCAATATTTACTGTATATGTGTTGCCTTTTCTCATTCCGTTTCTTAGTTTAATAAATTTCATTGTTTTTACTCCCTCTTAGTTTTCTACATGTCCAACTCGCGTAGCGCAACGTAACAAGCCTATAATGTCGTCCCGTGTTTCTTTTACGATAATTTCTTCCCCGGTAGGGCTAATTGTTAAGACTGTAACGGTTTTATTTCCGTTTTCTCTAGTTTCAATTACCCCTATTTTGTCCGCTGGTATCGTGTATTCCGAGGTGTCCCCCTCGCCCCCGTGTAATGTAATCATTAAAATTGCTTGAAATAATTGAGGTGTATTCATTGTTTTTTACTCCTTTGTTTTTCTCTTTCTCTTTTTCCGCTTGTTGTATGCAACGAATTTTACCGCGAGGGTCTTTTAAGTCCGTGTCCATGTCTTATAATTCCTTTGCTATTGCCTCGATTACGTTTACCGTAACGCTGTTTCCTGCTTGTTTGTATAACTGACTGTCGCTATTAACTTGTTGTGCTCTATCGAAAGCGTAGTCCGGGAAACCTTGCAAACGCCAGCACTCACGCGGTGTTAACTTTCTTATGCGTAGGTCTTCACTTACTACCCCTTGTTCCGTTCCTGTTAAAAGCGTGTTCGCTATCTGTTTACCTACTCGTCCGCGTCGCGTCTTACTGTTAGGGTGTGAGAGGTTTACGCTGTCTCCTACTGTCGCTACCGCGTACCCTTTCTTTGTAGCCTCTTTTACGTGTATTACGCTCTCTTGTTGATTTTCAATAATAAACGAGCCGGATTGACAAGCGGGGTACCTTGCGACGAGTGTATTGGTTGTATTTCTTTCGCTTGGTAGCTTATCAATTTTTTTGTAACTGTTTCCGATAGGAAATATTTTTCGTCCACTTGTTCCTCTAGAATGTCCGATAATGAACACTCGTTCGCGGTTTTGTGGTACCCCGAAATGTTTGCTGTTAAGCACTTGCCATTCGACGTCGTACCCCAACTCTTCCAACGTTTCGAGGATTGTTCCGAACGTTGCCCCCCCGTCGTGATGTAGTAGTCCTTTGACGTTTTCAAGGAATAAATATCGAGGTTTGAGAACAGAGGCAAACCGTGCAATTTGAAAAAAGAGTGTACCTCGTGTGTCTTCAAACCCTTGTCGTTTGCCAGCAATCGAGAAAGCTTGGCACGGAAACCCGCCACATATAACGTCAACGTTTCCGATTGATCGAATAAAGTCGTCTGATACTGTTGTAATGTCATGTAATTCTATTTCCCCCGTAGTGTCATGTATTGCTTTATAACTAGCCCTCGCGAATTTATCAATTTCGCAAAAGCCTATACATTCATGTCCGGCTCTTTCCATACCTAAACGGAAACCGCCGATGCCAGCAAATAAGTCTAAAAATTTCATTTTTTCGTTACTCCTCATCAATTCGTATAACCTTTTTCCCTAGTTCCAACGTTACCGCCTCGGCTAGTTCGTCGTTTCCTAAAGTGTGAAACTTGAAAGCGGGTGGACTTGTTGAAATACCCTCTTTTCGCTTAGGCGTCATAGTGTTAAGAGGTAAGTTAAATTGCGGGATCATATTATTTACGGTTGGCCGTGATTTCTCGTAATTCTCGGCAATTCCCTCTAGTTCTTCCGGTGTTCGTTTAAAAAACTCTACTAGGCTTTTATTTTCCTCTATCCTCTTTGTTATACAACTGTTGCCGTCGGGCTGTACTATCTCGACGCTATCCTCCCGAATTAATATGAAAGCGTCGCCCGATTTTAGGTATATTGTGTTGTTTGTCATACATTATCACTCCCGAAAACTCGTTTCATTCTATCCTCTATTTCTTTTTTGATACGTTTTACAATTTCAAGATCGCGGGCTTTTTCTGTCAATTTCCAACCGCGAATAATCAAACCTCCGTCGTCCTCGTCGTAGTCATAAACCATAGTCGATATAATTAACCCCTCTTTTTTCAACTTATCTATTTCTTTTCTGTACGTTTTTCCGTCCATTCCTAGTTGTTCTGTTATCATTTTTCTTGTAGCCGGCATACCGCCCGACCGTATAAAATCAATGTTCCAACTTGCTATACACTCTAGCAATTCCATTCTGTCGCCCTCCTAGTCAATGTATAGATTTCTAATTCTGTCGCCGAATTTCTCGATAGCCTCTAAACAATGGGCTCTTTTTTGAAAATGTCCAAACACTGAAAAGTTTAATAAACAATAGCTCCCGCATACCTCAATTTTTTCTGTTTGAAAACTGATAAAATACTTCATTTCGTCGATATTTTTCCAATTAGGGCGCCAACCCGCGTTACGCTCGTTTTTAAATTTGTTAAACTCATATAATAACTCTCGTCTGTCCCGTTCTTTTTCCGCGTCTTTTCTTGTTTTAAACGTGTTGTTTTGCTTAATAGCCTTTTCCCATGTATCTTGAGGAATTTCAAGGTTAAGTTCTGAAATTTCCCCTGTTGAGATTAAAACGTATTTCCCGTTTTCATTCACTAAACGTAATTTTTCTAATTGTTCTTTTTTTATTTTTAGTGTTTTTTCTAATTCTGTTATTTCATTTTCTAGGTCTGTTTGTCCTATAATTCGTTTGTTATTCATTTCTTTTCATTCTCCTTTTGCAATTTATACAGCTTTTCTAATTCTTCCTCGCGTGGTTCTGGTGAGAATATAAACATCAATTCCGGTTTTTTTGCTCTAAATTCTCTCATAAAATTTACACTCTTTAACGTTTCCTCTATCTCTTTTTCGATTGACGTCGGTTTAGCGTGGATAGCGGTTTTTAAACGTAGCGCGAAATTCTTATTACATACATAACACTCTTTGTACGTATATTCGTTTTTTAAGTCGTCTAGCGTTAAAAACTTTTCAATGTCTAACCACTCTTTACAGTAGGGGCATATAACCTTACTCATTATTTCCATACGATTACCCCTTTACCTTATACGCTAGATCTTTACGATAATTAATATACATTTGAACCTCACGGCGCCCGAGATTAATCATAGTTTTTAACGTGTTTAGGATTAACCTAAACCATACGTCGTCCGCCCGTCCGTCTAACATCTTGTCAAAAGTACGGTTTGAAACCATTAACAGCTCGCGGGCTTTACGTTCGCCGAACTCGTCTATAATTGCTTGTAACGCGTCCGCTACAACCGCGGGACTCTTTAAATATTCAACGTCCGGTTTTGTTTCTTGCGGGCCTTGCGCTCTAACTACCGTACATTTAAATTTTAGTTTGTCCGCTACCTCTCTAGCGTATTTCTCACTTGCGAATTGCGTTGCGTTAAAATCGAATTTGTTTAATTTGATTAAAACGCGAGGGTGTCGCTTATCTAAATAGCCTTTCTCGGCTGTAAAGTCATGCGTACCCGCATAATATAGGTTTCCAATCTTGATTAAATAGTTACTCATTTTCTAATATCCACTCCCGAATAATGTTTAATGTCATTTCGTTTACTCTCTTACCGCGTCGAAACGCGCTTAACGTTGGCTCGCTTACTCCTACATTCTTGGCTAGCTCGTTTAATGTATACCTATCGTGTTTTTCGCGTATCATTTCAAAACGCGGAATAAGTTTATAGTGCTCTACTTGGTCGTATTTTCCATTCCGTCCTTGTACTGTTCTTACCGTTGCTTTCTTTTTGTGTTTCTTGTCATTGTAGCCCGTTCCTACTAGCCGTTTTTTACGTTTGTTAAATAACCGTTTGTCGTTTCCGTATTTGATTACGTAATTAAACTCTAGCTCTTTAATTACCGGATACGTTACCCCGTCAATCATTATTGCCGTTTTTTCGTTTGCCATTCTGTACCTCTTTTTCGTTTAACGTCCTTACTATCTGTTTAAATGCTTTCGTTATTTCCGTTTCTTCCGTGTAAAAATCCTCTCTAGGGACTGTAAATTTACAAGCCCCCGGAATTGGAATTTTTACGTCTTTATCAAACTTTGCTTTTTCGATTTTAAAATGGTAAATCATCATCATTCACATTGAACACGTCGCCCGCGCTTGTAAAAGGGTCAGAATTTGCAAAATTTCCGCTTGAATTTTGATTTTTATTAAACGGTAGGGTGTTTGTACCTCCATTGTTTAAAACGCCGTTATCGTCCTTTTTTGCGCTTTCTAGAAAATTAAATTTTTCCGCAAGTACCTCGGTAACGTATACGCGCTGTCCTTGTTCGTTTTCGTAGTTGCGCGTCTGAATACGGCCCTCAACCCCGATTAACGAACCTTTCTTAGTGTAATTCGCTAGGTTTTCCGCCGGTTTACGCCACATTACACAATTAATAAAATCTGTTTCACGTTCCCCGTTTTGATTTTTAAACGGGCGGTCAGTCGCTAGCGTGAACGACGCGTAAGCCGTCCCGTTGCTTGTATAGCGCAAGTCTACCGCTCGCGTAAGTCTTCCAACTACCACTACATTATTGATCATTACTAAATACCCCTTTTCTTGTTAGCTCTACTTTCTTGTAATCGTCGCTAGTCAACGCTTTTAGTTTTTTGATACGTTTCATAGCCTCTTCATATTCCGCCTCTAGCGGTTTAATATATTCTTGTAATTCGTATTGGTCGCTCGCTAGGAAATAGCCTTTATGTCTTCCTTGTCGAGTTCCAACGATTGGAACGCCCTTGCGACACATATCACTAACCGTCTTCATAATTCGACGTCTATCAACTTTAAATTTGTGTGCTAATAATTTACTCGTAACGGCATTTTCCACGCCGTAGTTTAAATGTTCTAAAAAAATTTGCTCGAATACTGTTAAATTGCCCAAACTGTAACCTCCGTTCTTGCGCTCTCGCTATATTTCTTTCTTGCTGTTAGTTCGATTATCTGTTTATCGTCTACAAACAATAGGCCGTTTAACCCGTCTAATACGGCTTTCACATAATTATCAATGTCCGGTTTAACTACCGGCAGCAATTCCCCGCTTAACGCTTGCTCTTTCTTCTTCTTTGTCCAACTAGCCGGGATTGACTTGTAAATTGTGATGTCGATTTTTAAAGCCGTCGTAATGCACGGGATATTATTCTCACGCGCGACGCTCTTAATTAACCGCTCGTACTCTTTCGTCTTTGCTGGTGTGTATACGTGCCCGTATTGTGTAAACCGGGGGCGGGCTTTCGCCACACATTCCCCGTAAATCGTAAAATTGTATCTATCTTGCATTTTTAACCTCTTTGATTAACTCCCTTTTTGATTTTAAATATTTCTCTTTGTCAACCGTTGTTTTTAGTCCGGATATTTGTTTAACAAGTGTTGCGTATTTGTCCGGATTGTTTTTATAAAACTCTTTTTCTTTTTCTAATTCGCTCACTCTTTGAACTCCTTTTATTTAGCCCAAGCCGGCAACGGCTCAACGTAACCCGTTGGTTTATAGCTAGGTCGTTTTTGTTTAAATTTTTCCTCGTCGTGTTTAACTTGCTCTAGCGTGATAATTCCGTTTTCTTTCCACTTAGTCCATATACCTTTCATGTATAAATAAGGGTTATCCTTTCCAATGGATAAACGGAAAGACTCAATTATTGCGTCTTTGTCTAAATTTTCTAGAGTGTTTTCTAGATCAT